>JGI24702J35022_10003127_pt1 | contig 10006 bp, 9 predicted proteins | sample TergutTh196P4_FD_35022 | JGI IMG/M metagenome (IMG submission 35022) | reverse complement strand
GGCAGCGTCGAGCAGCGGCATGGGATCATCCTTGCCCGCAACTATGAAGCGCGCCCCTTCGGGATCAAGGTCGGTCAGGCGCTATGGGAAGCGAGGCAGAAATGCCCCGATCTCATCATAGTACCGCCCGACTATGAGAAATATATGCGCTTCTCGCGCCTGTTCAGGAATATACTGGCTGACTACTCCCCGCAAGTAGAACCCTTCGGCCTGGATGAATCCTGGGTGGACGTGACGGGGTGCTTGCCGAAATATGGTTCCGGGGAACATATCGCCAACGAGATACGGGAGCGGGTGAAATTTGAACTCGGCATCACCGTTTCAGTCGGAGTCAGCTATAACAAAATCTTTGCTAAACTTGGCTCGGATATCAAAAAGCCTGACGCGACGACCGTGATCACCGAAGAAAATTACCAAGACGCTGTTTGGCCGCTCCCCGCCGCAGACCTGCTCGGTGTCGGCAGGGCGACCCAAGCCAAATTGACCGCTTACGGGATAAAGACCATCGGCGATATCGCAAAATGCGATCCGGTAACGCTGAAAAGCTGGTTTGGGAAATGGGGGCTGTTCCTCCATACCTATGCAAACGGGTGGGATTCTTCCCCCGTCGCGGAAACCGGCATGGAGGGCATCATCAAATCTGTCGGCAACAGCACCACCTGCCCTCGCGATCTGGTCAATGATGACGACGCACATATCGTGTTTCAGAACTTGGCTGAAAGCGTCGCGGAGCGTATGCGGGAGCAGGGGCTTATGGCGAAGACCGTGCAGATAAGCTTACGGACAAATGATCTGTACTGGTTTGAGCGCCAGATGGCGCTGCCACAGCCAACGCATATCTCCACAGAACTCTGTGATGTCGCCATGACCCTCCTGCGGCAAAACTGGAAATGGGAAAAGCCCTTGCGGAGCATAGGCATACGCGGAACGAATCTCGTACCTATAGACCGGATACGGCAACTGTCACTCTTTGTCGATGAACTGCGGCGCGAGAAAGCGGAAACAATGGAATACACCATTGACGGTATCCGGCGTCGCTTCGGGCATTACTCCATTGACCGGGCGCTGCTGCTGCTCGACGAAAAGCTCGGCAAGCTGAATCCGGTTGCTGACCATACGATTCACCCGATTGGCTATCTGAACGGAGGCGCGTCATGAGCAACATCGTAGATTATAACGATTATATGGCAAGCGACTGTAAAGTCTACGTAGACGTAAACGAGGACAGGCTCAAGGACGGCAAGCTGATACCTCTTTCATTCGTGTGGGAGGACGGGCGGCGCTACGAGATAGACAGGGTGATCGACATACGGCAAGCGGCGTCGCTGAAAGCGGGCGGCGTCGGGCTGCGGTACACTGTACGCGTCAAAAATAAAGAAGCCTTTATGTTCCTGGAGGAAGTAGGGGGCATACATAAGTGGTTCATGGAACGAAAGTGATCTTCTGCAAATCGGGGCGTTTTTCTATTCCGTATCAGGTAGAAGCTCAATAATTTTAGACTTGGAATAATGCTTTAGTAATTTTTCCCATATTTCACGAACCAAACTCGAATGCCCGTTTGGGTGATCGTTCCAAAATATTTCCTTCAATTCATCAAAGTTTTCATCAATGCTGTTCAATGCGTAAAAATGCTTTGAAATCTTTGCTTCGATTTCTTCGTCTATCCAATCGACAACTAAAACGGGAGACTGATTGTTGCTTCCCGCATCTTTCATGATACCAGTATATAATTCATATAACGGCGCATCGTTTTCAGTCGAAATGATATAGTCGATTTTCGATTCGACTTTTCTCTGATCAAAGCGATAGTCCCAGCTTTCCTCATCATACGCAAGCGTCTCCGAAAACGCATCGTGTTCTTTTTCGGACATTATACAAGTTTTTCCATAACGATTGAATGCAAAACAGCATCTCTCGTACCAATCATGGTTTTTGATAAAATCATCACAATATTCCTTCAACTCAGTTAAGAGGATTTCAATATCCGGCATCCAATATACAGTCCCAAATGTATTCGTAGACATAGCCGTTCACCGCCTTTAGTCATTCTGTGCTTCATTGTACTCTACCAATCAGTATAGCGAATGTCCTCCGAATGGTTTCTGGTCAAGTTGCATCTGACACACATCTCCCAACTTTCGTTGCGTTCAGCGTGGCCAGGCAGAGATGTGGTCTTATACATTTTCTCAAAGTCATGGTTTTCCGCATTACAACTCTTGCAAGCACACGCCAAGGGCTGTCCGTTTTCCGGCAGATTTTCAGATTGGCATGAATAACAAAAATACCCGCCCAATTTTTTCATGGCTTCTTGCTTCACGGAATCATTTGCCGCTTGTCGCGCGATGGACAGAATCATATCGGAGTCCGTGATTTTTTTCAGCGCAGCCATATTTACCATTGAATCATTGTCGTTCTTTGCTATTTCCACAAGATATGATTGGTCGTCCAACTTTTCTATTGCCGCCAATCTCACATTCCTGTCTTTGTCGGAGCTTGCAATCTCCTCGATAACAGCCTGCCCGGAAAGCATGGTAACAGCAATTTTGCGCAAGGTAGGGTCGGCGTCTGTTTTAGCTATTTCTGCAAGATAAGACTGATCGGTAAGGCGATGTAGCGCTGCTTGACGCACTTTTGATTCCTTGTCATACAGGAAAACCTTTTTCAGGGCGTCTTGATCTTTGAGGTTTGTCACAGCGCCAAAACGAATGCCGCCATTTTTGTGGTCTTGCGCGATTTTTGCACGAAGCCCCTGATCTGAAATACTGTTCACTGCAATTTCCCTAAAATCTGTACGTATACTATATCGACTGTCATAAACAGATTCTTCATCGCTGTATACAATACTGACAAGGGCATCGTTATCTGTCATATTGCTAATCAAATGGGTTCTCCTTTGTATAGCCGCTGAACGTATGGGGGTGACTAAATAATCTTTAGCTATTTTCAAGAGAATCGCCAAGTCTTCCATCTGGTTTACCGTTTCTATATTTATCGCGCCTATTGCGGACAGGTCTACTTTTCCACATCTGCTACATTTATAATTGCTGTAGGTGTGGGCTTCTTTTCCGCAAATCGTGCATTTGCACACATTCCAATTGTGCTGTTCGTCACGGGTCTTTCCGCATCGTGAGCATTTGCAACCATTCCATTTGTGTCCAAATAAGCAAGCCATGTCAACATCTCCAAAATGAAAAATTATATTTCCAGCAAACGATTGAAAGCGTTTATGCGGACATACTCGTCGGGATCTTTTTTGGCAATATCTTCAAGTACAGAGCGACTATTTATCCTTGTTGCAGCTATTGCCCTTATCCATGAGTATCTGCCATTTTGAGCAAAATCGGTAAGTATGTCTTGATCGGTGATTTTTTTAATTGCTTCTTCACAGGCATCCCGATATTTGCCGTGTTTCTTAACAAATGCAATCAAGTCCTGCTGGTCTGTCATTTCGTATACGGCGTTCATATTGACTTCCCGGATTTGAAAGCCATTGACCATTTTCTTTTTGCCCAAGAACTCTGTCTCTATCTTTTGCTTTTTTCCAAAGAACCGCATATCATGACCCTCGCTGTTTTCAAAGAACATCGTTTTTCTTCATTCTTCCCCGCTATCCCAACCACTCAATAATATGCTTCATCGCAGCGGGATCATCATCAAGCTTTTTGAGTACCCGTTCCAGTCCGTCGAATGCTTTGACGTTGGATTTTTTTATTTCTTCCCGTAGTTCAGGAATCCGCCAAAATCGCCCGACATAAGTATGCGAGGTCGTTCTGCCAATCGAATCGATCCAGTCATCCTTGATACGGACTTCGCCCGGCATATTCAATTCAGTAGATGCTTCGTTTTGATATCGGCAGAGAAAGCACCAAGTGATTTCATTATTGATCCCTTCATCGTTTTCTCCCGAATGGCGATCCTCGAACCAAAACGACAGGCTCTCATCGCTTTGCCTGGGCGACACCAGTTCTCGTCTCAGTTCGCGCCGCGCACAATTCCACATCACTTCTTGTTTGGGAAAAGTTTTGCCAATGAGTTCGTTATAATCAAAATCGTTGCTGAGCTTGATATTCCAATCGCAAAGGCGCGCATGTCCACCCAAAACATCGTATATGATAAAGAACGCGTCTTTCTCCCCCAGCGTCATCGTTTTATTTGCTTTATCGACAACAAGGATAGCAGGCTCTCCCGTTTCCGGGTCTTTTTTTATAACGACAATAAGCGAAGTGGGATGCAGGGAGCCGTCTCTGTGAAGCTCACGCTTGGTTTTGCGGAAGCCGAATACCGTTCCCACCTCGTCAATAACGGGAATCTCGGTGTGAAGCGGCATGGATTCACTTCGCTTTTGCCGATCCAGTTTATTGCCGAGCAGGTTTGCCATCGCAAGCAGCCTGTGCGCTTGCCGTATCTGCGTTTTGAACTCGTTGCGCATCCTTCGCGCTGAAACATGGGGTATGCCCATTTTCCCGGCGATTGTCTTATCGTCGTCTCCTGAGAAGACTAAGGTGAGGTATTGTTTTTCCTTTGCCGTGAACGTGGTTATGCTGTCTGCCTGAAGGAGGGTTTGAAATATTTCGCTGTCGCTATGCTGCTTCAGGTGCGCAGGCATATCATCTTTAACCACTTCTTCTTCGCAGTGGATGCAGATGCTTGTACCTTTCTTTTCTGTATCGCGAAACCCGCGCTGAATGACTTGCAGGTCATCAAAATCAGAAATTTTCAAATTTCTCACCTTTTCCTCTTGCATTGTTGTTCGCTCTGTGCTATCATACGTCCATCAGTATTTGTTCGCCCTGTGTGATTATACTTCGATTGGATGAAAAGGTCAAGGCAAAATATCACGCGGAAACAAATAGTAAAAGAAATCGGAGGTATATGCAATGAGCGAATTGATTCAAATCTATAATGAGAACATGGAACCAATCGGCGTCGCGGAAAGGAGCGCCGCACACGCGACCGGGCTTTTCCACTGCTGCTGCCACTATTGGCTGATTCATGAGATGGATGGCGTTCTCTATATCCTTTTTTCGCGCAGATCGGCGAAGAAGCCAACATATCCGGGGCTCCTTTGCCCCAGCGCTTCCGGCCATATCCCTCATGGGGAGACATGGGAAACCTGCCTTGAGCTTAAAGAAGAACTTGGCATATCCATACCTGCCGATGCTCTTATTCCGTTAGGAGTGCATATCCATACGGAAAATCGAAATGGCTTTGCCAACAACGAATTTGTCTATAGCTTCATAGGGATTCTTCCCTGTCCGCTTGATTCGATACATTTTCCGGATCATGAAGTGGAGGCTATGGTGTTGGTCTCCATAGCGGATTGCCTTGCGCTATTTGCAGGGAGAACGGAGAAAGTAAAAGCGTGGCTTTATATGCCCACGCAGCCGGTTCTGGCTGCCGTATCAGCATCCTTACAGGATTTTGTGCCGGATGCGCAAACGGCAGACGCTCACTATTACCGGATGGCATTGTACGCCGATATGTTCACAAAAGGATTCCCGGTTGAGATTCCGTTGCCGCCAAATGAGTTTAACCCCAATGAATCGAAGACAGCGAACAAAGAGATTTATTATCGCGACGCAAACAACGACGAGATTGCCGCTGCGATCAAGGAGATTCCGCAGAAATGTGGCGACTGTAGTTTTTGTTCATCACGGAAAGAGTACAGCCACTACGATGACCTGGAAGGTTTTGATGTCTATTATAAAACTATAGTGTGCGGCGCAAACGACATGACCCTTGGTAATTTCAGAGCAGAAGGAAGCCTTGGGTTCGATTATGGATATGAAGATCGCCTTTTAGATGAAAAGCCCAGCAACTGTCCTCTATACTGGAGATAGTACAGGAAGGTCTCTTTTGTCATTGAAGGGGTGCAAAAAAATGACAAACAACGCGACCCGTTTTCTTGAACTGCCAAAAATCGAATCAGTTTTGCTTTGGCTGGCAATCCTGTCGATCGTACTTGGTTTTATATATTACCGCCATGCTTACCGTTTTCTTTTCGGTTCGCAAAAAGCACAACCGNACAAAACATCACAACGAGTACGTAAATGGATTTCCGTTGTCGTAACAGCAGTTTTTAGTTTTTGCGGTATTTTCATTCTCTATTTTTTGGCTTTTTATCGGGTTATCATCAAGTAGGCATAAACGAAGTACGTTTTGTAATGCGGACGAAACGAATGTCATTGACATTCTGTCATGTTCATTATACTGTGGGGGAAATATAACTATGGGGTGACGATGATGAGCAAATCTGCGCAGAACTTAAAGAGAATAATGGAATACATGGACATACCAAATGTCACGCTGGCAAAGTGCATCAACGTAGACGCATCATTAGTCAGCCGTTGGCTTAGCGGCAAGCGGCAGTTGAAACTCTCCTCCGGCGTATTGCAGACGCTCACAGAGTATCTTTTGGACAAAACCATGCGGGCCAACAGCACGGACTGGCTAAAACAGCAAATGGAGCTTGACGGCTTGGCTTTTGATTATTCCGCGAACGGGAATCTCCTGAAAGCGCTGAAGCTATGGCTGTCCAGTGACGGGGAAGAAATGAGCAAATCCATGGACTTGCTACCGATGGCGCAGAATGAAAAAACAGGCGCGGGCGACAGCGACGTAAAAACGGGTTTTGTCGAAATCGCACTATTTCTTGAAAAGACACTTGCGGCGCTCCCATGCGGCACGAAAATAGACATTCACCTGTCTAGCGAAGACACGGCAATTCTGCTACACGAATCAATAAGCCGGATGCTGCTTAACTCGATGTTGGGGAACAACAATCAGGTGCGCCTCCTTGTTTCCATGTCAAGTGGCGTAACGGCAATGTCACGGCTGCTGACACAGTATACGCAGGCGTTGATCGAGGGGACATTGAATTTGGCAGTGGTGCATGGCATGACGCAGGCGATAACGAATCAAGCTACCTTCATTATTGAAAACAATTTAGTTTTCATTGTTTGCGAAACGCCGAAGAACATAGCCCCGCCCATCGGAACGGCAGTACATGACGCAAGTTTTATAAAGGAAAGCCAAAAGAGCTTTGAACGAGCTTATAATTTTTCTCAGCCATTGATCCAACGATTTAATGACAATCTTGCTCGGAATGTCCTTGAACTCTTTTATCATGAATATGCGACACCGGGTAATCTCGACGTAATGAAGGACAACATCAACCCGTTGTTTATGGACATAGAGGATTATTGTGCGTTTTTAAAGAGAGCTTTTGGTTACAAGGGAGAACAACTCAAGTGGCGCAGGGTAGAAATAGCCAGATTTATGAATGGCTTGCAGGAAATCCTCGGAAGCGGATCTGTGTATAGGGAAATGATTTCGCTCAAACGTATCAACCAAATAGTGAAAGAAGGTCAATGCAAAATGCCTGGGCTGTACTTTCTCGGAACCGGAATCGCTTATTTAGATGCAAAAGGATGCCTTTCGCTCTTTGAAGGATACATTGCTTATCTACAGAAATACCCTGATTTCCACTTAACCATATTGGATGAGATTACGGAATTGAACGATAGTAATTGCTGGCATATAAAGCAAAACCACCATTGGATGCTGAACGGATGGAGCCGGGAAGAAAACATAACCCTGTTCACAAACCAGTTAATGCTTCTGCATGAATTTCAGACGCAATATAACGAGATATGGAAAAAGGCTGACTATAGCGAGGGGCGCAGAAGGCAAACGATCAAAACATTGCAGGAAAGCATCAGGCAACTGAAAGAAAGCCCGCACTTATCATAAGAGACGGCGTGTCTTGAAAATGTCAATGACAAATGTGTCAAGTGTATATCATTATCAGAATGTATATTTTATAATATCTACATTGTATTGATGAAACGGAGGAAATAAAATGAACAAGCGCAAGACGTTTTCGAAATTCATTGCAATAGCCCTGACCGTCCTGATGTTCGCAGGATTGCTGCCGATGATGGCATTGGCGGCGGACACGGCTAATACGCGCAGTCTGTATTTTAGTTCTTCTGATGGTTATTTCCGGTATGACGGAGCCGATGGGGAAAGATATGACATGCAACCTGACAATTGGAGTTGGGACGCCGAATCAAATACGCTGACGTTAAACAATTTCTCATGGATGACTGACGCGAGAGATGCGGTCATATTGACCGACAGCGCAATCATTATAGAAGTCGAAGGAATAAACACAATTACTTCTACCGCAACTGACCCCAGAGGGATTCTAGGAGCCGATGGGACGACTATCGTTATTACCGGGAGCGGGGTGCTAAACATCAATGCTCTTTCATCTGCTATCGAGCCTCGCTATGGATGGGGCGTCTTATGTGACGACCAAAGCTTTTTAGTTTGCGGTGGGGCTGAAGTAAATATATATTCTGATGGCTATGCCGTTAGTTATCCGGTGCTTGTCGAAGGAACTATGACGCTTGCCGGTCGGACAAACGCAATTTACCATGGATTTCGGGTCGATGAATCCGCTGACTATATCCTTTGGACAAACGCCACGCGGGAAGACCCAGGCGGATTGGGAACGCTGTATTCCCACGGGGAATCACCTACTATTCTTGCTAATGTCAGATATATAAAAGCGACCACAATAAATACTGCCTGCATACACGCTGAGGACGGTGGCACAATTACGACAGCCGCCACTTGCGAGAGCGAAGGCGTTATGACTTTCAAATGCGAACTCTGCGGAGAAATCCTCCGAACAGAGCCGATTCCAGCGCTGGGTCACTCCTATGCAGGCGCAGTGACAAGGTATGCTACCTGTGCGGAAAAAGGTGAAATGACCTATACCTGCTCTGTATGTGGTGACAGCTACACCGCGCCGATTGAAAAAGACCCGGATAACCATGTTGGAGGGACTTACGAAGCAATTATCACACCCGCGACATTTAGCACTGAAGGGGCTATGGGTATCTATTGCGCAGGCTGTGATGAACTGCTTGACACGAGGGTTATCCCAATACTTTTGTGCGACCATGATTATGTCAGTGCTGTGACTGCCCCAGCAACCTGTGCAGAAAAAGGAGTCATGACCTATATTTGCTCTATCTGCGGCGATAGCTACACTGCGCCGATTGAAAAAGACCCGGACAACCATGTTGGCGGGACTTATGAGGGAATCATCACACCCGCAACGCTCGAAGCCGATGGGGAAATGGGAATCTATTGTGCGGGATGCGACGAATTGCTTAACACAAGGGTCATTCCCAAATTACCGGGAACACCAGAAAAAACAGACGTAGAGTTTTTGCAGGAGAAAGCAGCCGATATTATAAAAAATGGCTTGACCACAGATCAGTTACGGCTTGACGGGAAAATATTGGCGCTTATGATTGATGGCAGGGAATTTGAGCTTAGCACGAATGCCAACAACCGCAATATCAACGGCGAAATTGCCATTGGCGATGGATACTATTTGATATTCGACCTCAAAGGCAACGGCTCAAACATCAAAGACTTTAGGATAGTCAAGAGATAATCCAAAAAACAAACACAAACAGAACGAGTCGGGGACAAATCCTCCCCGGCTCTTTTTTTCTGCAAAAAAGAATAGCACATATCGAATTACAACAATCATATGTCAGATAGTTATTTTTTTACATTTACTAACTCTGATTTGTCGGGCTTTTTCTACACTAAAAATTTACCTTGCTCGCAAAAGTGCGAACAAACATAATAACCGCAATGCTTTATGACCTTTAAAAAATTGTGTGCTAAAGTCCGTTCTATCGGACATCAGCTTTGGTAGACTAAGGATACCAAGAAAAAAGGAGTGAAACACCATGTACGAAAGAAGCCGAAACATTCTTGACTGCCATATCGCAGGATTTACCTATTATGACGGATTAGATGTCATTGAGCAACTAAAGCTCGGAACGCAGGTCACGCTCATGGCAGAGCCAAGCAACCCGCATGACCCTGAAGCCGTTGCCATCTACTACGAGAATACGAAGCTCGGCTATGTCCCACAAGCGAAAAACAGTATCGTGAGTCAACTGCTGTATTTCGG
>JGI24702J35022_10003126_pt1 | contig 10011 bp, 11 predicted proteins | sample TergutTh196P4_FD_35022 | JGI IMG/M metagenome (IMG submission 35022) | reverse complement strand
GCGGCAGTAGCTCAGTCGGTAGAGCATCAGCTTCCCAAGCTGAGGGTCGCGAGTTCGAACCTCGTTTGCCGCTCAATCTGAAAATCAAGCGTTTACAGAAATGTAGACGCTTTTTTTTATGACTTTTTGATATATTTGAATTTTTATAAGTACGTTTGTGGCGCATATGGGCGCATATGGCAACGCAAAAAAACGCAAATTTCACGCAAATATGGCAGCAGTATATTTTAATAACAAAAATACGATTCCGCTTGTAAAATCCAAAAAATACGCTACCTTTGCAGCATAAAAATAAATAAATATGGAACATAAAAATGCAATTCAGGAGGCTGAGCGGTATCTTCAGAATGCAAGGCAGATACTTTCCGAAAAAGCGGGGAAAGACGGCGACTACTACACCGACCGCAAGTATGTTAAATTAGCCGGTCATGCGGCATGGTGCGGTGTGCTGATTGCCCTCGATGCCGCGTTGCATGTAAAGGCCGGAATGAAAAAAGGGCAAAGACCGGATATTAAGGATTATCAGGAGGCCATCACCAAAGTAGATAAAAAAATGTCTCGAACCCTTATGAGTTCATATGACACACTGCACAAGGCGCTTGGGTACGACGGAAATTTAAAATTCCTTATCGTACAGGACGGGTTAAAAGACGCACAGTGGATAATCGAATGGGCGGGCAAACGGGTTGAAAATTGAGCGGGCCAAAACAGTTTTTTAGGCTCTGTTTTACCAACAGTTTACCAAAAGTCGAGGATTTAAGAACTATTCCGGAAAAATACCTGTTTACATAGTCAATAAATTCACTCTGCTCCATACTAATCCTCCCTGAAATCAATTAAAGGTAACGCATCCCGCACATCCGTCAAAATGGCGGTCATATCAAAAGGCGCAGCTGCCGGATTCACAGTACCACGTACCAAAATACCCGCAAACGGCCTCTTCTTCAAAATAGTTGCAATCAACACACCCGCGTATTTATGCCCCGAAGGCAACGAATCATACGCAGTACCGGCAGAATCCAACGGCATAGACTTGTATTCCTTGGTTGCCGTCTCCTCTATTAACACATGACCCGCCTTAATCACATCATGTGGATAACCCGTAACATCCAGCGTGCGACCGCCTCTGACAGACTGAAATACATCCACGATAACAACATTGTCATTACCTGTCAGAACTTCAGTCCCGTTGTCAATTAAGTTTGCTACTGCCATAAAAAAAACAATTTTAAATTTTAAACCTCTATCGGCAGCTGTTTCAACACTTGTTCAATCTCCTTGTCGGTCGCCTTTTTGTCCGAACTCGAACCGGCTGACTTCCAAGGCTGCCTTTGTTTGCCAAGCGCTAAATCCGCTACACCCTGATTAGCCTTTGTGATATCCTGTTCCGTCTCCGTCAAGTATTCATTAAACTCCTCATCCGTCTCAAACTGCATACGTGCAAAATCCTTCAAAACCTTCGCCTTAAAATCATCGCTTTTGCACCCCTCCAATTTATCCTTCAAAGACTGAAGCCTTAACCCCGCAACCCTTTCCGTTTTCATTCCCGAAATTTCCAGAGTAATCTTTTTCAACTCAGCCAGCAGCAAGGCCGTAGTAACATCATCCGGCTTTTCCTCCGGCTTTTCTTTTTCCGTCTTTTCTGCTTTTTTCTTCTCCACAAGATCATACTGTTTTTTCAAGTTCGTTTCAAACGTCTTGTTGCTGTCGGAAACCTCCCTGTCTACTTCTTTACGAAATTCCTTCACGAAACCGTCGACTTGCGCTTTAGTCAACTTCTCTACAAGGGCTTTCGCCTCATCTTCGGTAGCAAATTGTAGCGAAAGCACACGCGCCAACTGCTTTAACCCGTCATTTCGCACGCCTGGAAACTGCGTCGTCAGTAATGCAATAATTTTATCTTCCATAAACAACTTTTTAGATACACGCCGCAAAAATACACCCTTATAATATAATAAAATCACCCAAATCAAAAAAGTTTCCATCTACTTTCCGTCACTTTTAAAAAAAAGCGCTATCTTTGCAGCGAAAAAAATATAACAATATGATACCTTACAGAAGTACACTACTGGCAAAATATATCGCAGCCTATTTTAACGATAAAAGAGCAGATGTGAATATCACGAAGATTCAAAAACTAACCTACATTGCTTATGGATCATATCTGGCAATTTTTGACGCAAGACTTATTGACGAACATCCACAAGCATGGCCGTATGGGCCGGTTTTCCCAACAACAAGAAAGCACCTCCTTAAAACGGATTTAAATGCAATTTCCCTACAGGATACGGATTTTAAAGAGATTTCTTCTGATAGAGATATCGTGTCGCTGATAGACATGATTTATAAAACATTCGGCTCGTGGTCGGCCGCTTCATTATCTGACTGGTCTCACAAGGAAGGGTCACCCTGGGAAAAAACCGTTTCTTCTAAAAGTTTTAGATGGGGCGACAAAATAAATGACGACTACATAAAATCTTATTTTAAGAAAATCATAGTTTACACAGATGAAGAAAACAATGAGTAATAAATCACGGCCATATATACTTCGTGTCAACACAGTAAATTCTATCCAGCAAAAAGGAGATACTGATGTTGACGCTTATGGATTGAAAGATCAAGAATCAATAAGATACAAACAGGATACGGAAGAACGAAAGCTGTTGTCTCATTGGGTAATGTTGGTGGTTTCGATCTGGTTGTTACTGGTTTTAGTTGCTGTGGTTTTTAATAAACTGCTTTGCTTTGGAATAGAACCCTCGGTTTGCCTTATGCTTTTAGGAACAACAACGGTGAATATTCTCGGATTGGCGTTCATCGTTTTACACGGATTGTTTGATACTAATAAAAAATAATCCCTCAATTCCCTGCCCAGGATGAAACGCCGCCGCCGCTTTTGACAACTGCAAATTCCCCCACTTATCCCGAACCCGACGGAACAGCCGGTCAGGATCAACCAGATTCTGCCGCAAATCCCGTGACAACTGCTGCGCCGACCGGCCTTCCCCAAGACCCACATCCAATCCGCACTCAATCTGCTCCTTATATTGCCCCGTATACTTCCACACCCTTTGCGACAAATCCATCCCGTTCACCTTCCGCGCCTGAAACGTCTTCAACGCATCCAAATTCCTGTCCTGCATTTCCTAAAGACGCGCCTTAGTCAGCTTTGACGTGTCCATTATAGACGCCACAAACGCCTCATTCTTCTTACAGGCATAAAGCCACTCCTCCCGCGTCCCATTCTCCACAACGGCCTTCATTTTAGCCGCAAGCTCTGTTCGCTTTCCGTACTGAAAAATTCTACCCACGATCTTTTTACAAAGAAAAAAAACTTTTTTTTGCATTTTTTTTCGAGAAATTTTTTTTTCTCGAAAAAATCATCTATCTTTGTCGTAATATTCATCTTTTAAAAATTAATATCTTATGAAAAACTATTTATTATTAATGATTTTGGTGTTACCACTCGCTTTATCGTCTTGTAAGAAGGAAAATGATAAAACGGTAAGTAAAAAAAGTTTAGAAGGCACTGTATGGGTCGCACAAGAAACCTCATTTTCTTGGGAAATGAAGATTATTTTTGCAAAAACATCTTTCATACTTGAAGCATACACTGACAATGGGACTGAACGCCTAAGTGGAACGTACATATACGATTATCCAATTATCCGTATTACTGTTGATGGGGACACCGAGGTCGTAAACATTAGCGACGGAAACAAATTTATTGCTGATTTTGGCGATGGCGATGCTGTCACATTTGTTTTACAAAAATAAATAGTGTTCTTCTCAAATTGCGCAGATTCCGAAAAAATGATTATTTTTGTCGGCAGATAAACGGGAAAAACTTTTTTTCTCAATCAAACAATTGTAATGATAATCAGAAGAAGTCTTTTTTTACTTCTGTGTTTCTTGTTCATTTATACAGGTATAGCGCAAAAAGTTGAATTAAAGGGGAGAGTGACGGAGCGTTTGACGGGAGAACCGTTAACGTCTGCGTTGATACGGGTATTGGATGCATCACTACATACGATTTCGGATGCAGACGGGTATTATTCGCTTTGGTTTGAAAAAAAAGGAGAGTATACGATTGGGGTCTCGTATGTGGGATTCAGGGAAGAGAGATGGAAAGTTGACTTGCAGCAGCATCAAACCCATGATTTCCAATTAGAGCATAATATGCAATTGGATGAGGTGATTGTATCGGCGACAACACCCGATGAACGGCTGAAGTCATTGACTATGGGCGTCGAACGATTGACGGCAGTCGAAATAAAACAAATGCCTGCATTGATGGGCGAAGTGGATGTATTGAAAGCAATTCAGCTTTTGCCGGGGGTACAGACGGCGTCGGAAGGCGGCTCTGGTTATAGCGTGCGTGGCGGTTCGCCGGATCAAAATTTTATATTGATTGATAATACAACAGTTTACAATGCCTCTCATCTGTTGGGCTTCTTTTCGATTTTTAACAACGATGTATTAAGCGGACTTGATTTATATAAGGGAGATATACCTTTGAAATATGGGGGGCGGCTGTCTTCTTTGTTGGATGTCAGAACAAAAGACAGACGACCGGAGAAGTTGAATGGAGTAGGGGGAATTGGCTTTATTTCCAGCCGTTTGACTGTGGAAGGGCCTATTGGAGATAAAACCTCATGGCTTGTCGGAGGACGAAGAAGCTATGCCGATTTATTTCTTAAATTATCTGCAAATAAATCATTACGCCGGTCATCCGTCTATTTCTTTGATTTGAATGGGAAATTCACGCATCGTTTTACTGATTATGATATGATTGATATCAACGGTTACTACGGGAAGGATAATTTTAACGCTGAACCGGGAAAGTTTTTCTATGGAAATGGCGCGGCTTCGCTGACATGGAGGCATATATATTCCGAGACCTTGACATCGAAAATGAGTTTTAATTTGAGCAGTTACGATTATGGACTTGAATCGAAGTTGGATAATTCGGCGGCAATCTGGACATCCAGTATCACAGATTATATGCTACGTTTTGATATGAATCAGGCAATCAATGATTTATGGAATTTTATGTATGGTTTGACAAGTACATTTCATCATTTTCAACCGGGACAAGCCTCCATGTTAGGCGCTGAAAGCTATAAAGTGGACGGGACAAATGAACTGGAACATGGTATTTATGTGTCGAATGAACAGAAATTTTCGGAACTGTTCAGTATGAAATACGGGGTGCGATTTTCTATTTTTCAAAACATAGGTCGTGCGACTGCCTTCACCTATGACAATGACTACCAGTTGGCAGATTCTGTCGTATATAAATCGGGACAAATCTATCATACGTACACTGCCTGGGAGCCGCGTGTTGGTTTTGTGTTAAAAGCGGGAGAGACTTCTTCCATCAAAGGCAACTATGTTCATAATGTTCAATTTATGCAGTTAGCCAACAACTCTGCTTCCGGTTCACCGCTTGATATATGGTTTCCGGCAAGTCCGAATATCAGGCCGCAGACTGTCGATATGTTTTCGGCCGGTTATTTCCGTAATTTTGGTAATAACGGTTTTGAGACTTCTGTCGAATTTTATTATAAAAAGCAAAATAATGTCATCGATTTCGCGGAGCATGCTAATCTGATTTTGAATAAATATCTTGAAAATGAGGTTCGAACCGGAACAGGAAAGGCCTATGGAGCAGAGTTTATGATACGAAAGAACAAGGGTGTCCTGACGGGTTTCGTCAACTATACCTTGTCGCGTTCCGAGCGTACCATCCCTGAAATCAACAAGGGGAAGACATATCTTTCGCCTTATGACAAGACGCATTGCGTTAATATAGTGGCAAATTACGAGCTGTCGAAAAAAATCTCCGTATCAGCTATTTGGGTTTATGCCACCGGTAATCCGACTACGCATCCATCGGGGCGCTTTGAGATAGATGGCGAGTATTACCCGATTTATTCCGATCGCAATGAATATCGTTTTCCTGATTATCATCGCCTTGATTTATCATTGACGTTTATACCCCGCCCCGAATCGAAAAGACGGGTACAGGGCGAGTGGAATTTATCGCTTTATAATGCATATGGGAAGAAAAATGCATGGATGATACTGTTTAGTCAAAATGAGGATACCGGCCTTCCATATGCTGAGATGATGTATTTGTTCGGTATCGTGCCGTCTGTTTCGTATAATTTTAAATTCTGATTCTTAATTGTATTCTCATATGATACATGGCATTTTACAGGTTTTTTCCGTTCATCCTGTACTTAAAAAACGGAACAACCGTATGAAACCTTGTTTGTTTTGGATATTTTTGCTTACAGGTTTCCAATTTTTTTCTTGTACTGCACCTATTGACATTCAAACGCGCAATAGCGAACCCGTGCCTGTTATTTACGGATATTTAACGGATGAGGTTAAAAATCAGTATATTCGGATAACTAAGTCTTCGCCTTATTTTCAAGAAGCTGAAAATCAGTTTATTTCGAACGCCAAAGTGTGGGTGACTTCATCAACCGGCAGAGAATACCCGTTTCTGCATGACGCAAACGGGTTTTATGTAAGCCAAAGAAGGTTTTCTGCTGTTCCGAATGTGACATATCATCTTTCGGTTGAAATCGATTTTATGAATGACGGAGTAATTGAACTGTATGAAGCTGAAACAACAATGCTTCCGAAGGTGCTCGTCGATTCTATTAATGTGACCTCGATAAATATCATGGGGTTTCTTCATTATTCGCTAAATATCTTTATGCAGGAACCACCTGAGACGGATAATTATTACCTGTTCAAATATTTCATAAACGATACGATCTCAAACGATAAGATTAGCGATTTAATCATTGCAGATGATGAGATGATAAACGGCGAATATATAGATGGCGTCAGTATCAGGTATTTCAATGCAGCATCCGATCAGGAAGAGATAGATGATGATTGGGGTATGTATTATGTTAATCCCGGCGACAGGATTCGTCTTCAAATACTGAATATCGAAAAAGGTTATTATACTTTCATAAGGGATTGTTCGACGGAAAAATATGGTTCGAATCCGTTTTTTGGCGGCCCGCCTTCGAATATTCATACCAATCTATCGAATGGCGCAATAGGCTATTTTTCAAGTTATGGTATACAGGCAAAAGTAGCTATAGTTTCGGAGTAACTTAGAAATAGCTGGAATTGTCGTAACAATGGGTGCAGACACGTTCCTTAGGTAGCCCGATGGCTTGGATCAGGGCTTCTATGGTGTTGAATTTTAAGGAGGTGATATTCAATTTTTCCCTAATCCGCTCTACCATTAGGTTGTGGTGTTCCGATCCTGTTAAGGCGTATTTTTCGATGTCGTTTACATCATCTTCGTTTTCGAGTTCTACGATGGTTCTGCGAGCGATGAGTTCCAAATGCGATTTTGAGCGCGAAAATTCGACAAAAGGGCAGGAAAACAGGATAGGCGGACAACAAACGCGCATATGTGCTTCCTTTGCCCCGAACTTGTACAGAATATTGACGTTATCATGCAGTTGTGTGCCCCGTACTATTGAATCATCGCAAAAAATTACGCGCTTTCCTTCTAATAATTTCTTGTTCGGAATAAGTTTCATCTTTGCCACTAAATCCCTTGCTTTCTGATTGGAGGTAGTAAAACTGCGCGGCCAGGTAGGGGTGTATTTTACGATAGCCCGACGATAGGGGATTTTTTTACCCTCTGCGTATCCTAACGCCATACCTACGCCCGAATCGGGGATGCCTGATACATAATCGGCCTCGATAGGGTCGTTTTTACCCAAGTTCAGTCCGCAGGCGTAACGAACAAAGTCGACATTTTTGCCTTCATATGTTGATACGGGATAACCGTAGTATACCCATAAGAACGAGCATATCTGCATCTTTTCATTGGGTTGGCGCAGTTGGGTCATGCTGTCGGCAGTAAGCATCACGATCTCACCCGGCCCTAAGTCGTAGACCAACTCGAAGTCTAAGTTCGGAAAGCCTGCAGGCTCGCTTGTAGCGGCATATGAGCCTTCTTTTTGGCCTATCAGGACAGGCGTTCTTCCATATTTGTCACGTGCAGCGATAAGGCCGTCTTCGGTTAACAGCAAGAGCGAACAGGATCCAATGATTTTATTATAAACATTTTCTATCCCTTCTTTGAATGTCTCGCCCTCTGTGATGAGTAAAGCGATTAATTCGGTTTGGTTAATACTTCCCGAACTTAATTCCGAAAAATGAAATCCTTTTTTCAGTAGATGCTTTTCAAGCGCTTCAATATTATTGATTTTAGCAACGGTAACGATAGCGAATTTGCCTAAGTGGGTGCTCATAAAGATGGGTTGCGGGTCGTTATCGCTTATGACGCCAATGCCGGAGTTACCTTTGAACTTGTCTAAATTGTGTTCAAACCGGCTTCGGAAGTAGGTGTTCTCTATGTTGTGTATCGAACGGTAAAAAATACCTCTGTCTAAGGTCGCTAAACCGCCACGGCGCGTTCCCAAGTGAGAATTATAATCTGTTCCGTAAAATAAATCCCTGATACAGGCTGATTTGCATATAGTACCGAAAAAACCTCCCATTAACGTATATTTTATGAATAAGGGGACAAAATTACAAAAAAAAAATGATTATGCAAATTAAAGCGTAATGCTTAATCTTATTTTGGGTGTCAATGTTTTTTCAAAAGGTTTTTGGACGCTACCTCCATATGCTCCGTAGATACCGCCGCCTATGCCTATAAAACAAAGTTTTAACAATTCGACACGCAAGATGTCCTCCACTATAAGGCCGCTTTCAAAATATCCGCGTCGCATGTCTAAAATATCAAAATCGGCGCTAACATGCTGTTCGGGATGATTCAGTTTTGACCATCCGAAGGATTGCGCTACGGCTATTCGCGGACGAAACAGCTTACTATGCGTCTTGCCGAGCAACGTGCCGAAGTCGTGATACAGAAAGACATTCAAATAGCGGTTGGCGCTATAAACGTCGCCCGTCAGGACATTGAAGCGTTTACGCCAGTCCCTGTCAGCGCTGAGATAGAGCGATTGCCCTGAACCGGTTACGGTAAAAGCCATCGGAAGCGGCGCGTTACCGTCTATCCAACCGCCCCAAACAGAAAAGAAAGCATGACCCAGATTGCGGATATACCAATTGCGTTCAACGCCTGCTTCGGCTTTCAGATACCGGAAGGCGCTACCGTATAAATCAGGGATACCAACGGTAACATTGAGATATATTACAGGAAAACGAGTGTCGGTCGCCGAGATGGTTCGTCTGAACAATTTGGCGCGTTCCTCATTAAACGCATACCGTAATCCTATCCCAGCTTCAGCGTTGCGTAACCATCCGGTTGTCATGTCGCGTCCCTGATACGCATAATCGAAAGCCGTTTGTACGAGTTGTACCTTAAAGACGGCTTCCACATCGAATTTACCCCACAGTTTTCGGGCTGTGACGCCTGTCTCTTTACTCCACATCATATCGTACAGGTCGTTTGTCCACCACAGTTTGAGTTCCGAATCCAAGTCTTTCTCATGGTATAGCGACAACGACGCTCCAAACTTGCTTTGCCGGTCGCGTATACCGTATCCGTAGTATCCGCCTGCAGAGAACCAAGGCGACAGACGCCGGTTCGTGTACATGCCAAGCCCGATACGGTATCCTTCGTAATAATTCTGCCGAATAAAATTTTCGAGCGAAAAATTTATTTTTTTTACAGGTATAGCCGAATGATCGGATAGCCCTTCTGAAAACCGCAACAGATTATCGAACTCACCTTCCTTGTATAACCTGTAGACAGAATCCTCGCGCATTGTTAGTTCCCCCTGGCGGTAACGATCAATAAGGGCTTGATTCATATAGGCATCATCGGCTAAGGTAAGGTTGCGCGCCTTGATATTCCTGTGTGAGAGGTTGGGCGTCAAGTCGACGTCGCTTATCAGACTCTTTCCCCGCCATATAAAAGTAGTATTGTTATTAAAGCCATAGATTAATTCAAGACTTAATTCCGAAGGAAACCAAACAGAATCCATCAGGGCA
>JGI24702J35022_10003125_pt1 | contig 10011 bp, 7 predicted proteins | sample TergutTh196P4_FD_35022 | JGI IMG/M metagenome (IMG submission 35022) | reverse complement strand
TTGATTTCATCTATATAAATTATTAAAATTAACAAAACCAATATAATGCAAAAACGATTTTTTTCAAAAACACAATATTTTTTTTTCACAAAATATTGTATCCCGAAAAAAAGTGTAAATTTGCAAAAAATAATCAATAAAATTTAATCAATATGAAACGAAGTGATTTTTTGAAAACTGCTGGCGCTGCAGCGCTATCAGTAATTGCAGCAGGACATATAAGCAGTTGTAATTTTTCAGGTACGAAAAAGAAGACAGACACAAACCGTCAATCCAAAGTCTTTTTGACAAAGGATATAAGCAGTCAGGGGCTGATGGCATTGTACAAAGCATTAGAAAAACCGGTAAGCGGGAAGGTTGCCATTAAACTTCACATGGGCGAACCGGGAAATGTCAATTATCTGCGACCGGANATTGTACGTGACCTCTGCATGGCAGTAAATGGGAGTTTTGTTGATAGCAACGTATATTACGGAGGTCCGCGCTCAACTACCGCCGGCAGTTTACAAGCCGCTCTCGACCACGGCTTTGACTTTGCTCCGGTGGATATTCTTGACAGTGAAGGGGAAGTGCTTTTGCCCGTTATTGATGGGAAACAGGTCAAAGAAGCAATTTTCGGCGCTCATATCATGAATTATGACTGGATCATTTCCGTGGCTCATTTCAAAGGACATGTGATGGCAGGCTATGGAGGGGTATTCAAAAATCTGGCTATTGGTATTGCGTCAATTGCCGGTAAGCGAGCAATCCATACAACCGGACCAGATGCAGATCAATGGTCAAGCACCGGAGAACCTTTTTTTGAAAAAATCATTGAATACAACAAAGCATTGATGGACAAAAAGGGCGATCAAATGATATATTTCAATGTACTCAATAACCTCTCAACCAGTTGCGATTGCGATGCCAATGCACCCCACCCGTCAATGCCGGACATCGGCATACTTGCCTCCACCGATCCTGTGGCGTTGGATAAAGCAAGCCTTGACCAAATATATGCCCGTCCCGAAACAGAACGCAGGGAATTGGTAGAACGTATAGAAAGTTGTGGCGGAGGCTATCAGGTAGTTTATGCGGAAAAAATAGGCTTGGGAAGTCAACAGTACGAATTGATTGAAATATAAACAATCCAATATAATATTGAATAATTCAATAAAGATTTGATGCTATGAGAGAATTGAAAACAGTATTGTTTATTTGCATTTTTATGTTTGCAGGTACAGCATCTCCGTATGCGGATAATTTGATTTCACCGCCGGGAAACATAAGAGTTGCAACAACCTGTATCAAATTAAGACTTGGCTCAAAATCAAAGAATTTGGCGGAAATTTTGGATCTGATAGATAAAACAGCGAATGCCTGCAATCCTGATATAATCGTTTTAAGCGAAAGCATATTCACTCGAATGAACTGTGGAACAGTTTTAAGCTCAGCTGATGACACAGGAAATTCGGAGGACTTGTCAGGCCCGGTGTTTGAAGCATTAAAAAGAAAGGCTGTTGAACGGAAATGCTTTATTGCGTTCAATCTGAATGCACCCTATGAAAATGGAACTCCTGCAGGGGTATATAATTCAAACTTTATTATTTCTCCGGAAGGTAAGATCATTGGCAGATACGATAAAAACAGGGTTCCAGAAGGGGAAATCAATTCGGGGCTTTCTATCGGTTCGGGAAGGCCGGTTTTTGAACTAACCATCAGGGGAATGGATGTTAAAGTCGGGATGGCCATTTGTTACGATGTAGCTGAAGAGGCTTATTCGGCAGGAGAGGAAAGAGTGGTGAAGACTTTGGCAAATAAAGGAGCCAAGATCGTTTTGGTCTCTACTATAGGGGATTATACAAGTAAAGCTGTTGAAGATGCAAAAGATAATGGCATTTATATGGTGGTGTCCGGACAGGATAAATATAGAGGGGATGATTTAGGTGCATCAGCAATAATAGACCCTAAAGGAAATGTGCTGATGCAATTCACGGACAGAACCGGAATGCCGGGTCAACCATTTGAACAAATGCAATACAGGAAAGGAGAAGACGGCTCTTTTGGATATGCGGATATTAGACTTTAGGTCAAAAAATACATCTGTCAAGACTTTGTTTTTGTATCGTTTTATTTTTAAAGTAAAAACCATGAAAACCATTATCACCATCATCCGCGTAGCTGTCGGCTGGCATTTTCTATACGAAGGATGTATCAAACTGTTTGCCGATGAATGGTCGGCTGCCTCGTACCTGAACAACAGTTACGGGTTCTTTTCCGGATTTTATCAATGGATGGCAGCTTCTACCGGGCGGCTGGCAGTTATTGATTTCCTCAATGTTTGGGGATTGATACTGATCGGGGTAGCATTATGCATTGGATTATTTACTCGGTGGGCATCCATTGCAGGAGCTTTGTTGCTCGCATTGTATTATTTTGCATATCCGCCTTTCGGTTGCTCATTGTTTGGCAGCGAAACAGTTTATATCATTAATCAACTGTTCATTGAAACGGCTGTACTTGTCTTTATCGTTTGTTACAACGAAAAGGGTTACGGATTGGATCATGCAATTCAATTCTTACGAAGCAGCAAACAGACCCCTCCGGAGCCGATATCTGTTCCTGTTCATGCAGCCGCTGATGTCAATACGCGGCGCGAATTGCTGAAAGACCTGGCAGCCCTCCCTGTTGTGGGTTTATTGGGATGGGGCGCCAGCCAGCGAATAAAACTGTATGGAACCGATACCCTGTCAGGAGCAACCATTCAACTTCAACAGGTAGCGCTTAACGAACTGAAAGGCGAATTGCCCAAAGGGAAACTTGGCCCCCATGAGATAACCCGTTTAGTGGGCGGCAGCAATCTGATTAACGGATTTTCTCATGCGCGCGACCTGATTTATGCCAATTCGTTGTTCAAAGCCTACAATACTGAAAAGAAAATATTCGAAACCCTGATGCTTTGTGAACAAGCAGGAATTAACTGCTTCAGTTCCGGTATGAATTCCATACAATTATTGGCCAAATATAGAAAATTGACCGGCAGTAAGATGATTGTAATTGCACAGGCGGGTTCCGAACGTGAAGATATTTATCAAAATATCAATTTGGCCATTGATTGTGGTATGGAAATCATACAGATACATGGCGGATCTTGCGATAACCATGTAAAAAACAGTGAATTGGATGTGATAGAAAAGATGATAAACCGCATCCGCAGCCAGGGTTTGGTGGCAGGATTGGGAGCGCATGCCATTGATTCATTAATTATATGTGAAGAAAACGGTATCATTCCTGATTATTACATGAAAACAATGCATCACGACAATTATTGGTCGGCACATCCACGCGCATACAGAGAACCGTTTGAAGTGGTCAACGGAAACAGCGAAGACCGTGACAGGTATCACGACAACCTTTTCGACACTTATCCCGATCGTACCATTGAATTTGTCAACCGGGTAAAGATACCGGTAATGGGGTTCAAGGTGCTTGCAGCGGGAGCCATCCGTCCTAAAGACGGTTTCAAGTATGCCTTCGAGAATGGAGCCGATTTTATCTGTGTAGGGATGTTCGATTTTCAGGTGGTAGACGATGTGAATATTTGCATAGATACATTGCAAAACCTTCAGGACAGAAAAAGAAAATGGTTTTCATAAATATTTTTGCAATATAAAAATATTTATTATTTTTGTCCAAAATATTTTCTTGAACTCAATGTCAAAAATATCATCTTTTTCCACAAAAAAACCTGTTGCCAGTCGCTTAAATAAAGCGATTGGCATGTTGTTTGCAGAGAGAGAGAGAGAGAGAGAGAGAGAGAGAGAGAGAGAGAGAGAGCTCAGAGATAATATACAAAGATATTTTACAGCATTTTGTCGCAGCAATTCTGGTGTGGCAGGTGCTGTGTTTTTATTATTTTTCATTATTAACCTTTAATACCCAGATGCCTATGACATAATCCAGCAAAAGAATAATTCCGGCAGATATTATTTAACTGCCACTTTCAAACTTTGATTCATAAAAATAATAATTAAATAAACAAATAAATGATATGAAAATTTATAAATTATCAATCTTTTTAATTTTTTTCAGTTTTTTTCAGCTGACGGTTAACGCTATAAATGTTGATGCGGATGCCGTTGTACTGCAACAACGTACTGTTACAGGTACTGTTGTAGATGAGGCCGGCGTTACTTTGCCCGGCGTTAATGTTTTCGTGAAAGGCACCGGAACCGGTGTTGTTACTGATGTGAACGGGAGATATTCCATTGCTGTTCCCAGCGATGCAGTGCTCGTTTTTTCATTTGTAGGTTTCAACACTGTGGAACAAGTGGTCGGCGACCTTACCGTGATCAATATTACCATGAGCGAAAGCGCACAGGAGTTGGATGAAGTCATCGTAGTAGGTTACGGCACCATGCGCAAGAGCGACCTCACCGGCGCTGTGACGCGGGTAAACATGGAAGAAAAGGAAATGTTGGCCAATGTGACCCTTTCACAGGCTCTTTCGGGCGCTGCGCCGGGGATTAGTATTGTTGGTACGAGTGGGCGCGCCGGCGCAGACCCATCCATCAACATACGCGGACAAAATTCCTTTTCAGGAAGTCAGTCTCCTTTGGTAGTCCTGGATGGCGCCATTTTCTATGGTTCACTTGCTGATCTTAATGCAAACGACGTGGAAAGCATTGACATTTTGAAGGATGCGAGCGCTGCTGCCGTCTACGGTTCGCGTTCGGCCAACGGTGTGATCCTCATCACCACCAAAAAGGGGAAGGAAGGAAAACCCAGGGTAAGCTTTAATACGTTTTACGGCTGGCAATGGATAACCAACACCAACAGGAGGATGATGAACGGCATGGAATACGCCCAAAGATTAATTGATTTCGACTGGGAGGATGATTTGTATACGTGGTATAAAAAAGGCCCCACCAATGAGAATGATCTTGGTGGACGTCCGGTGCGTCCCGACATCAACGACATCAATGTTTTGGCTGGCAGCAGGCATTTAAGAGGTGAAGAAGCCTCCAATATTCTCGCCGGTAACGAAACCGATTGGATGAAAGTGATGACCAATGAGGCAGCGCCCATTCAGAACTATAACCTCAGTTTTTCGGGCAGAACAGACCGGCTGAACTATTTCGTCTCTGCATCCTATATGGATGAGACAGGTATCCAGAAATTTGACTTTACGAGACGCTATAATCTTCGTATGAATTTAGACAGCAAGATTACCGACTGGTTGACGTTGGGCGTCAATGCTTCGTATATGAACCGCAACGACGCGAGCGACCGGTATGCGAACATGGATACCTATCTCCGCTCTGTAAGCCCCTGGGCGGATAACGACACCGATCTTCCTGTCGAGCAGAGAAAAATGTTTTATATTGGAGAAAGTTACATGCATAATCCATTGGAAAGAGAAGCCTGGTGGATGCATTCTGAAGCCAACTCGTTTTTTTTCATCACCAATGCTAAAGTTACCATACCTTGGGTTGAGGGGTTGAGTTATGAATTCAAATGGTCGAAAAGAACATTTAGTTCTGAAAACGACAGATTCATTCCGGCATTTGTATCCGATGGCGCTGCAAATAACGGTCAGGCTGAAAAACGTCCGACTTACGGAGGCAACTGGTTGGTGGATAATATTATTTCCTATCTGCGTACCTTTGGCGATCATTCGGTGAATGCTACCTTGCTGTACGAACGCGATTATCAAAATCGCAGTGAATACAGAGTACAATCCTTTGGTTTTGAAAACCCTGTCATGGGATACAATAACCTGCAAATGGGTGTCAATATTACTACTTCCGACCCCAATGTATGGATGGAATCGAACATCGGGTACATGGCACGGTTGAACTACACCTACAAAAACCGGTACATGGTAACCGGAACAGTACGCCGCGACGGAGCTTCATCATTCCCTGCTGGCAATAAATGGGCTACCTTGCCCTCGGTTTCATTGGCATGGGTACTTTCTGACGAAGCGTTCATGAGTAACTTAAGCTGGCTGTATACCAAAGTAAGACTGTCCTACGGAGTAACCGGTAACCCCACAGCCGGCAGATATTCGAGTCTTTCGCGAGTGGGTACCTATAAATACGAGTGGGGATCGGATATGGTCGTTGCAGCCTGGCCCGACGCAGGAGGAATGGGTAATATGAACCTGTTATGGGAAAAGAAAACCGGAACCAATCTGGGTATTGATTTTGGTTTGTGGAAACGGGTCAATGGCAACATTGAACTGTATTCCGAAAAAACAACAGATGTGCTTGTGAACCGTACCATGCCGTGGATGTCGGGTTTTACGACCATCAAATCCAATCTGGGCAAACTCCAGAACAGGGGTGTTGAAATAGCGGTCAATACGGTCAATCTGCAAAATACCGCCATCAAATGGAGAACCGGCGCTTCTTTCTCGCTCAACCGCAACAAGATTCTCGATATCTATGGCGACGATACAAAGGGCGATGCCAACAACGGATGGTTTGTCGGCAAATCAATGGGCGCCATCTTTGCTTTGGAAAGGACGGGTATCTGGCAAGAAGAAGACCTGTTCGAAGGCAGAATAGGCCCCAATAGCTCTCAATTTAAAGATTGGTATCCGGGACACTGGAAATTTACCGACGGAGGATTTGACGCACAAACTTTGGAACCTATAGCCCCTGACGGGACACTCAACGAGGCAGGCGACCGGAAAATCATTGGATACAGAGAAGCCAATTTCAGGTGGACGCTCAGCAATACGTTCAATTACAAACAGTGGGGTTTGTTTGTCATGTTCAATTCCGTGATGGGTGGCGGTAAAAACAACTGGTTGTTGCACGGCTGCTACAATGCGGTAAATGTACAGGAGCGTTCGGACGACGTCAGGCGCATGAACCAGCAGGGTAATCGCCCGTACTGGACGCCCTTCAACCGTGTAAACAATACATCGGGCGTTTTTAACGCGCAGCCGTATGCCGGAGAAATATATGAAAGCAGGCAATTTGTACGACTGCAGGATGTAACGCTCTCCTATAACTTCAACAGGAATCAGTTGAGCAAAATGGGTGGTGTTATCGAACAGTTGCAACTTTTTGTTACAGGCCGTAATTTATACACCTGGACCAAATGGCCCGACTGGGATCCGGAAGTGCAGTGGAGGCAATACAGCAACAACTCCAACCAAAATGCCAATAACTTTAACATACGGAATGTTACCGTAGGTCTTAGATTAACCTTTTAAAATTTTAGAATGATGAAAACGAATAATCAAATAATTCAATTTTTCAGCAGCAGGCTGATGTTTATCTTTTTTGCATTGGCTTTTGTATTGCCCGTAAGTTTCACCTCGTGTAACGACGAAAAATTTTTGGAGGAAAAGGTATATTCCAATCCCTTGACCGACATCTGGTACGGTTCACGGGAGGGCATCAATCAAGGTATTGCCGGTTTGCACCAACATGTACGCAGATATTGGTATTTTGGCGAAGAACTTCAGGATCAGATTGGTATCTGGATAGCCGGTCTGGGTACGGATGTCGCCTTCCATGGAGAAGACCCCAACAGTACCCGCTGGTTGTGCGACTACGAAAGCTATATCGTTCCTTCCGGCGGACAGCAGGGTACAGTGGATCACCACTGGAGGTATTCATTCGAACTCATCCAGAAAGCCAATTATGTGATAGATGGTTGTGAAAAACTTGATCCGGGAAAATGGAAAAGTGATGGTCAGAAATCGGAATATATTGCTGAAGCCAAATTTTTCAGGGCGTGGGCTTACCGTAACTTGACCTCCTTCTATGGGAAAGTGCCTGTGATTGATTATGCCATAGGAGAAGCCAAAGTGGATTTTGAACGCGATCCATTGGAAAAAGCATACAAATTGATGGAAGACGACCTGATAGCCGGTACCACCGATTTACCTGAAAAGGGCAAAGAGGAAAACACCGGTCGATTGACCCAGGGCGCTGCATGGCAATTGCTTTGCGAAGTATATCTTGCCCAGCACAAGTATCAGGATGCTGTAACCGCTGCTTCCAGACTGATTGACGGGGGCGTGTACAAACTGATGACCGAACGTTTCGGAGGCAAAAACTCGGTATGGGATACCGGCGATGTGTTCTGGGATCTTCATGCCGATGGCAACCAGTTCCTGGCTGGCAATACGGAAGGCATCTGGGTGATGCCATTTATGTATGATCCAGCCGACCAATATGCCAATCACCGCGGAGGCAGATGCTGGGGACCGGCTTACTTCCGGTTACAGCATACTCCCGACATGCCTGCAACAGAAGCTGAACGTCCGGAAAATGCTAAAACATCAGGGCACTGGTCAGCATTTATTGGTGAAAAAAGGGAGGGGGGAAATGCGTGGCCAAGCCCTGATCCCAATTATACCGGTACATTTAACGGTTATTCAGATACGTTGGGGCGCGGAGTGGCATGGATACATCCTACCAACCTTACGTCCTACTTAATCTGGGAAGGCAATTGGGATAACGATTACCGCAATGCGAAGCACATGGTCAAACGCGATTTTTATTATGATAACATAAGGTCTTCGTTTCATGGCAAGAAAATTGATATAGTAAAGGATTATGCCTGGTGGTATTCAGAAGATTGCCCGTCAGCTGCAAGACGTAATCTCCGAGATGATACCTGCCAGCGCATTTTCCCGTTTTTCATGAAAAAATTCGATCCATGTAACATACAGTCGAATGCCCCTACCTCGGGTCAGGGCGACAGCTTTAAGGATATTTACGTAATGCGTCTTGCCGAAACCTATCTGTCAAGGGCCGAAGCCTATATCGGGCTGGGCGATCCGGCCAGTTTGGAATTGGCAGTCAAAGATATCAATGTGGTAAGAAAAAGATCCAACGCGAAAGAAGTTACTCTTGCCGAAATAGGAGGCACGGCTGCAGCAGCGCTTGATTACCTGCTCGACGAACGCATCAGGGAACTGTATGCTGAAGAATGTCGGCATATTGTATTGCGCCGTACCGGCACACTGCTCGAAAGAACGCGCAAATACAATAACAACCCTGCAAGGCAGGCAGGATCCGGATTGAATATCGCACAAAAGCATCTTTTGTGGCCGATTCCTCAAAGAGAAATAGATGCGAATCTGGGAAACAAGTGGGAGCAAAATCCCGGTTATTAAGATTTTCAGTTATTTCTGATCGCTTAATTAATCCCTGCCGGAGTTCCGGCGGGGATTTTTTTAGCCTGTGATAGACAGGTCTGATCATCCAATCGCTTTTATTCATGCGAAAGGCTCTTTCGATGTACCATAAAATTTTGGTAATTCACCAGTACCTCTTTTCAGGAAGGGATGTGTTGGTGATATATCTTTTTAGTCCATCCCATGCAGCATCAGCGATGTACTTTTCCATGTCGATGGGAACATTGATGTTACCTTCCATTTTCAGGTATTTGTTGTATCCTTTGTTATTGATAGATGCCTTGGTTAACTTTCCACTATTGCCCCGTTTTTGCAGCCGTTTTAATCCCTTTTCTCGGTTATGAGTATCCTTGACCGCCTCGTTTATGGGTCATGTTAGCCTGTATTATTCATATTCTTTTTCTTACCGCAAAGGTTACAAAGGATACGCAAGGTTCGCAAAGAATAAACGTCTATATTTGCGTCCTTTGCGAAATTCTTTGCGTTCCTTGCGGTGAATCCATTTTTTTCATTAGTATGAATAATACAGGTTAGATGTTCAACTTCTGTCTTGATGGTTACCCCCTGATCTTTCTTTTTATGGCACAAGTGAGAAAGAAATTCTTCCAAAAATAATTCTTCATGGTCTGAAAACGATGCCCGTCTTATTGGGTTTTCTTCGTAAAAACATGCTGGTTTCTTCTTGGGACACCCAAAAGTACAAATATTGACAAGGGTTTTAGAGGGTGTCCCAAGAAAATGCACAAAACAGGAAAGCATGGACTTGAAATCCTAAAATTCAGAACTCCTTACTTGGCACAAACTAAAATGTCGCATTTTTTTAAATCAGTGAGTGTAACTCCCAGTTTCCATCCAAGTTTATTGTA
>JGI24702J35022_10003124_pt1 | contig 10012 bp, 7 predicted proteins | sample TergutTh196P4_FD_35022 | JGI IMG/M metagenome (IMG submission 35022) | reverse complement strand
CCCCTAATTTAACATTTTCCTTTTTCATCATTGGGTCTCCTGTAAAAAGGTTTGGATTTGGTGAAAAAACATTTGGGAAATTCGACTCGGTCGGTCGTCTACCTCCGGGAGGCGACGTGCGGTCCTCCGCACAAAATCTACCACACACTGACGGCTCAAGTTGTTGACAATCTACGGAGCCATTTTAACAATACCGATATCGAAATACTGCCCACCGCCCTTGTTTTGAACGGAAACGGCGATGGCGTTTTTACCTGGTCGGAGTGTTGCCACCGCTTCCGCAGTCATTTCGAATTCCGCATAGTCGGCGTTGTAACCCGGCAGTTCGGCGGCAATTTTTCCGTTGACGAAAACGACGGCGTCCTCGTCAAAATGCACCCGAAAGAGGACGTCTCCCGGTCTTTCGAGTTGTTTTTCCGTCAATACAAACGTCGTTCGGAGCCAAAGATTGCCGCTGGTCCATTTCGTTGCGGGATGCCGACCATAAGGAGGTTCTTCGGTACCGAAGGGAGCGTTGCCGGTTTTCCAGTCCGTGTCGATAAAGTCGGTTTCGAACCAGTTGTCGGCGGGTTTGCTTTCCGTGAACTTCCACGTCAGCGGTTTGTCTTTGGAAGTCGGAAGCAACACGCTTTCCGACAGGTCTTCTTCGCCGAGAATCATGTGCCGGAAATAGTGAAGCTCCGACTTCTTGTACGGTGTTCCGTCGGCTTGGATCAGATCGTGTTGCCAAACGGCCGGTTTCGGCGTGCCTGCCTTACTCCCCCAATGCAGAAATGTTTGCGTTCGTCCCTCGACGAGTCCCCAATGGTAGGCTGCGACCTTGTGTTCTTTCAACAACGGCAGGATGCTCCGAGGCGTGCTACCGTTTTGACGGCACAGCCATTCGGTGCAGGCAATGGGACGTCCCGCTTCAGTACAACGTTTGATTTTCGCCTTCAATCCCACTTCCTTGTCGTAGCCGTGAAAAGAAATAATGTCGGAAATGTCGAGAAGCAGTTGGCTCTTTTCGCTGTTAAAATCATCCCAAAGCCCTGAGGTGAGCGGCTGCGTCGGTTTCATTTCCCTCGCCCAGGCAAATGTCGATTGAATCTGTGTGAAGAGATTTTTATCCTTATCGCGTCCACGGTTGCCGGGCTCATTGTAGAGGTCCCAAAGGATGATCCGCTTGTCGTTGCCGAAAGTTTTGACCATATCCTGCACATAAGTCTTGAGTTTTTCCAGGGAGTCGGGGTTGTTCCACGCGGCAGGGTGTGGGCTTGCCACCCAGGCATGGGCGTAAGCACCGGGAATCATGTCGGGTTGCTTTCCGACTTGGGGAATCACCGTACCGCCGGAAAAGTCGCAGTCATCAAAGAGGACCGGCATGACGGAGATTCCGTGCTTTTCCGCAATATCGAGAAACGCGGCGAAGTTCTTTTTCAATGCCTCCGGTTCCGCTTCCCAAACGACGTAGTGAATGAAAACGCGAACGGAATTAAGTCCCCATTGACGTGCCAGGGCCAGTTCCCTATCGATGGTTTGCGGATCGAACGATTCGCTTTGCCACATTTCAATGGTATTGATGGCGGTGCTCGGCAAAAAGTTACAACCGACGATCCAAGGTTGCTTGGCGTACCACTCGTTCGCTTTTTCCACAGGCCATTGACCCGGCAACAGGAAGTCCTCGTCGCCGAGAATCATGTATCGAAAATAACGGTACTCCGCCGGCCGATAGGGAGTTCCGTCGGCGCGAATCAGGTCGTGTTGCCAAATATCCGGTTTCGGTGCATCTTTCTTACTTCCCCAGTGGAAGTACGTCTGCGTTCGCCCTTCGACCAGTCCCCAATTGTAGGCTGCGACCCTGTGTTTTTTGAACAGTGGTAAAATGCTCTGTGGCGTATTACCACTTTGCCGATGTAGCCATTCGGTACAAGCAACAGGGCGTCCCGACCCACCACAACGTTCGATCACCCTTTTCAATTCCCCTTCGTTACCGTAGCCGTGGAAAGAAACAATGTCGGAATTGTCGATCAGCCACTGGTGATGTTCCACGTCGGCCCAAAGACAGGTCGTCAGCGGCTGTGTCGGCTTCATTTCCCGCGCCCATGCGAACGTCGCTTTCACCAAATCGGTATGGCCGGATTCGTTAAGAAGATCCCAAATGATAATCCGTTTATCGTTGCCAAATGTTTTGACCATGTCTTGAACGTAGGCTTTCAGTTTCGGCCATGTCGACTTGTCTTGCATCAGGGCAATCGGCGGGCTCGACACCCACCCGCTGTTGTGAACGCCCGGGACCGGGTTCTGCTGTTTGCCGACTTTGGCAACGTTGCCGGAGAAGTTGCAATCGTCAAACAGGATCGGCATCGCGGTAATCTTGTGTTTTTCACACAGGTCGAGAAAGGCCGCAAAGTTCTTCTTAAAAACCTCCGGTTCGGCTTCCCAAACGACGTAGTTAAGAAAAACCCGAACGGAATTGAGTCCCCATTGATGGGCCAGGGCAAGTTCCTTGTCGATGGTCGCCGGATCGAAGGTTTGGCTTTGCCACATTTCGACGTCATTGACGGCGGTACTCGGCAGGAAATTACAACCGACGATCCAAGGCTGCGCGGCGTACCATTCGTTCGCCTTTGCCACAGACCATTGGCCCGGCTGTAGAATGGGTTCCGCTACGGCGTGGAAAACCACCAACGTCAACAATGCGCCCGTCAACAGCAGAATCTTGAAAAATTTCATGAATGGGGTTCCTTATTTGATTTGAGGCTACGATAGGAATTAAAAACTCCAAAAACCAATCTTATTTTAAAGTCTATCTTGACAGAAGGATAAAAACAATGCACAATTACGCAAAAATAATTGTCTTTTTACGCAAAATCGCCTAACCTTCATGTGCCCCGTGAAACGTTCTCCGGCAGAAGCGTCTGGAAGAGTCCGAAGAGAAATCAGGAGCGATGCTCCACGTGTCGCACTTCTTGTGGAAACGTCCCGCGAAATCGGACGAGCCATTTTGCGAGGAATTGATCGCTATGTCCGTCAACATGGTCCCTGGGCCGTTCACGTTTGGCCGGGCGATTTGCTCCAACGACTTCCCGATATGAAAGCGTGGAGCGGAACGGGAATCATTGCCAGAGTCATGTATCCGGAAGTGGAACAAGCCGTACTGAAAAGCGGATTGCCGACGGTCGCCATTGATCTTTTTGAAGAACAAAAGATGCGTGGGGCCGCCTTCCACAACTGTTCCGAGGTCTGCATCGATACCGTTCGCGTCGGTATCATGGGAGCCGAACACCTGATGCAACAAGGATTCCAACGGTACGCTTTTGTCGGAGAAGTGAACGATGTCAGTTGGTCGCGGTTGCGACAGGAAGCGTTTGTCAACCATCTGGAAGAGGCCGGTTTTACTTGTTACTGCTATCCGCCGCCGCCGAAATCGCACAGAAATTGGGGAAAAGAGTTGCATCGCCTTGGAACATGGCTCCTTTCGTTACCGAAACCGATCGGACTGATGGCCGCGATGGACATAAGGGGACGGCAAGTGATTGAAGCGTGTTACCACCACAACATCGACGTTCCCGAAGAGGTCGCCGTTCTTGGGGTCGATAACGATCAATTGGTCTGTAACCTGTGCGATCCGCCGATGTCGAGTATCGCCATTGATACGGAAACGGGAGGTTATCGTGCCGCCGAAATCCTCGACATTTTGATGCAACAAGCGAACAAACGCCGAGGGAAAAGCCGTTTTTCATCGCCTCCGATGAAGTATGTTATTCCGCCGACCGGAGTAGTTACACGTCGTTCGACGGAGTATTTCGCGCTAGAAGACGCACTCGTGATTGATGCGTTGAAATTCATCCGCATCAACGCAACGCTGCCCCCGACGGTCGATCAAACGGCGTATCACCTTGCCGTTTCCCGCCGAACATTGGAAATGCGTTTCCAAAAACACCTCAATCGCTCCGTCCTTTCGGAGATTATCCGGCAGCGATTGGAACGGATCAAATTGATGCTCGGCGACAAGTCTATGAGTATCAATGAAATCACATCCTCGTGCGGATTCGAATCGGAAGCGTACCTCTGCCGTTTTTTTCGCAGAGAAACAGGCCAAACGATGAGCGAATATCGTAAACGGTTATAGTGCCTTGTAAAATTTAGAAATTGGGATATACCGATCTGGCGAAATCTGGTAGGATGCCGTTTTCCACCATTCAGTACACGGAGGTTTTGCCATGAGAAAACTTTACATCGTCCGACTGAACGATGAAGAACAGGAAACATGTCTCGCCGTCGTCAACAAACTCAAAGGAACTTCACAAAAAGTTCGGCGAGCAAACATCCTAATCAAAGTCGACGCATTTTTGCACAATAAAACCCATTTGACCGGTACTCCGTGAAAATGTACGAAAAATCGTCGCCAAAGGATTCGACATCGCACCCGATGGAGAAACGCCAAACGCCGCCGCGACAAAAATTATTGGACGGAAAACAGGAAGCACAAGTCATTGCGTTACGATTATCCGATCCACCGATAGGACGCAACGCTTGGACGTTGCGTTTGCTCGCAGACAAGAGCGTCGAGTTGGAGATCGCACCGGCGATCAGCCATGTCACCGTTCGAACAACGCTAAAAAAAACAAAATAACGGCACGAAAAGTTCAATACCGGGTGATTGCGCCGAAAGCCAACGGCGAATTTGTTTCAAGAATGGAGGAAGTACCGGATATTTAAGGTCTTCCGTATGATCCAAACATTCCCATCGTGGCGATGGACGAGCAGCCGACACAATTGTACAAAAATGTACGAAAACCGATTTCCGCAACGAAAAATCATGCGCGGCGTCCGGATTACGAATATGATCGGGCGGGAGTGGTGAACATTTTCATGTTTGCCGATCCGCTTGGCGGCTGGCGTCGGGTTTCCGTTCGGGAAAGAAAACGAAATTGATTGGGCGTTGGAAGTTGCCGTTTTGTTGGAAGAAGACTACCCGAACGTGGAAAAGATTCGATTGGTGTGCGATAATTTGAGTGTTCATTCATTGGGAGCGTTTTATGAGACGCTTGAACCGAGCCGGGCGCGGTTATTGTCAAGGCGGTTGGAGATTATTCCAACGCCGAAGCATGGCAGTTGGTTAAACGTTACGGAAAACGAGTTATCGGCGTTGACGGTTCAATGGGTGAAGGATCGTCGTTTTGGTACGATTGAGGAATTACGAGCGGAGGTGACGGCATGGGCGGTGGCATGTAATGCCAACCAAAAGGACGTCCACTGGCAATTCACCACCGAATGGGATTCAAGGGATTGGAGTCGGTATACCGTAAAAACAAGGACTTGGTGATCGGCGGTGGAATAAAAAGACAGGTAATTTGCACCGGCGCAATAGCCCCAACGGGGCGTAACAATAGTGAATAACGCCCCGTTGGGGCTAAGGGTGTTATCGTTACCTTTACGGAAGCGATGCGAACAAGACCAAGACGCTTTGGTGTACGATCTCAGCGGCGGAACTTTTGACGTTTCCATCGTTCGCATCGAACAAGGCGTCATCGAAGTGCTTGCGCCACACGGCGACACGCATTTCGGTGGCGGCGATTTGGATCAGTTGCTTTTCAATCACGTTTGCGAAGTGTTCCGAAAGAAAAACAAGATCAACCTGAGCGAAATTCCGACCGACGTCGTGTGGAATCCGTTGCGGAACGCCTGCGGCTCATTTCGCCGACGGTATTTCACGAAATACTGTACGATTTCATGCGTTGAAATATTGGAATACCCGCTTGTATGGCAAGACGACTCCTCATGAAAATTTGCATTTGCGCCTGTCAATACTACAATCGGTTGCCCCACAAGAAAATCGCGGCGATCCAGGCGGCCTGTCAAGCGGCTAATGTTCCGTGCGAAATCGTTCCGGACCTCTGCTTGGCCTCGCTCAAAGAATTACCCGAATTTGACACCGTTCTGGCCTGCCAACCCCGTGCGGTACGTTCGATGTGCGGAAACGCCGAAGGGGTAAACTGTATTGATCTGCGCATCGTGTCGCCTGACGATATTTTGGCTCCATTCTCGTTGCAATCGGTGGAGTCGTCCGCCGAACCGAGTTACGAAAAGGCCGATTCGAAATGGATTCCGTGGTTTCCCGTCATCGACGCCGTCCGGTGTACGCAGTGCAAAAAATGCGTCGATTTTTGTATGTTCGGCGTTTATTCCATCGACGACGGAAAGGTTCGCGTCACGAAGCCGCAGTCGTGCAAAACCGACTGTCCGGCCTGTGCGAGAATCTGTCCGCAAAATGCCATCATGTTTCCAAAATCCCCGGAAGACCGACTCAATGGCTCACTGACGGAGCAGATCAACCCCACAGAATCCGACAACGTTTCCTTTAAAGAACGCTTGAAGCACCGAAAAAAGTTACGACTGTTCAAGGACGATATTTCAGAGCCGCAATCATAAGATTGCGCAATCTTACGATCTGATCAAACCGCGCCCATGGACCCGAAACAACTACGTCAATACTTCGATGATCCCGAATCCGCCGCCGGCTGGTTGACGGGTTTGGAGATCATTGATCCGAAGGTCGCGATCAAAAATCTGACCAGCATGGCGGCGTGCGATCCGGCGCTGGAAGCGTTCGCACCCTTTGTCGATTTGTTGGCGCCGTTGATTCGTTTCACGGCGGACCCCGATATGGTTTTGAATAATCTCGAACGATTTTTCAATGCGACCCGCAGTCCGCTGACACTCATTTCGTTGTTTCAACGGGACAGGATGGCATTGGCGACGTTACTGGAAATATTCGCGACGAGCCAATATCTCAGCGACATCCTGATTAACGATCCGGAACATTTTGAAACGGTGCGACAAACCGAAGGGAAGCCGCTCCCGTTTCGTTACATGCTCGACGACTTGGTTGGCGAAGTCGACGCCATGGAAAAAGAGTCGCTCGCTCTGCGTTCTCTGCATCGGTTCAAGCGGCGGCAGCTCCTGCGAATTGCCTACAGTGACATTACCAGGAGACAGCCGCTCGAAATCGTCGTCCAACAACTTTCCTACGTTGCGGACGCCATGATCGAAGCGGCACTCCATGCAGCGGGGCGCAAGCTCTTCCAAAAACGCGGCACGCCCTATGCTCCCGACGGAACGCGGGCTCACTTCACGATTCTCGCCCTTGGCAAACTCGGCGGACGGGAACTGAACTATTCCAGCGACATCGATTTGATGTTCCTCTACGACACGGAGGGGACAACCGACCAAAACCCGATCACAAATTCTCAGTATTTTGCCGAACTCGGGCAGGAAATCGTCCGATTCCTGACCGAGCCAACCGAACTCGGCGTCGCCTATCGCGTCGACATGCGGTTACGGCCCCATGGCAGGCACGGCTCTCTCGCCATTGGATTCGAGGAAGCACTGCGGTATTATGACAACCGTGGACGAACCTGGGAGCGGCAAGCCTTCATCAAGGCAAGACCGGTCGCCGGAAATCTCGACCTCGGCCATGCATTCTTGAAACGCCTGGAACCATGGATTTACCGCCGGTCGCTCACCCAGGTCGATATTGCCGGAATCAGGTCGCTGAAACGAAAAATCGAACGAAGCGCAAAGGACGCCGGCGAAGAACTGCTCAACGTGAAAACAGGCTTCGGCGGACTACGCGACGTCGAGTTCATGGTCCAATTCCTCCAACTCCTTCACGGCGGAGAATTGCCGCAACTGAGAAACGGCAACACGCTTCACGCCATTGAGCAACTCGAAAAGGAAGGCTATCTGACGCTGTACGAAAGAGGACTCCTCTTTGAAGCATACCGATTCCTCCGCAAGGTCGAACATCGGCTCCAAATCATGTTCGACATGCAAACCCACACCATGCCGGAAAGTCTTGACGAACGGCGAAAACTCGCCATGCGGATGGGACTCAACGACATGCCGGGAAAGTCGGCCTTGGACTGTTTTGAACACGATTTTCGACTCATGACCGATGTTAATCGGAAAATGCTGAATCATTTCCTCGACGCCTTTTCCGACGACGGGGAAACGGCAGCCGAAATCGATTTGCTCCTTGATCCCGAACCGGAAGAATCGCGGATCAAGGTCGTCCTCGAAAAATACCATTTCGATGACTCCGTCAAGGCGTACCGATTGCTGCTCGACTTGGCCGACGAGAAGAATCCTTTCTTTTTTGCAAGGCGTTGTCGGCATTTTCTCGTCGCCATTGCACCGGAACTCCTCAAGGCGGTCGCTCAAACGCCGGACCCCATGCAAACCCTGAAAACCCTGACGATCGTCGCCGATGCCCTCGGCGAAAAAGGCGGGCTTTGGGAACTCTTCAGCTTTAATCAGCCGAGTTTGCATCTTTTCGTCCGACTTTGTGCTCTTGCACCGTTCCTGACCGATCTCCTTTGCCGTGATCCGGGTATGTTCGACGGACTCATGGACAGTCTCGTTGCCGACAAACTTCCTTCCCGGCACGTTTTGAACGAATACGTCACGCGCCTCGTTTCTAAAGCCGAACGGATTGAGCCTATCCTCAGCGGATTCAAAAACGACATGATGTTGATTGCCGGTGTTCGGGACGTATTGGGAAAAAGCGACGTCCACGACACCACCGGAATACTTTCGGATATTGCGGAATTCTGTATTAAGCAAGTCGTGCTGGTGGAATATGAAAAAATGCTCAAACAATATGGAACGCCCGTCATCGGCCCTATGGGGAGGGGCCACGTTCCCATCAATCAGGAAGAAACGACGCTGATAACCGACTTGACGATGTTGCCCTTCGTCCGGAAGGAAACGCCAAACGTTCCGACACCGTGCCGATTCGCCATCGTCGCACTCGGCAAGTTCGGCGGTCGGGAAATGAATTACTACAGCGATTTGGACCTCCTCTTCCTGTACGAAGACGAAGGTGTGACGGCGCCGGTTGATGTTGATGCAGGAGGAAATCCCCAAACGAGACCTGTCAGCATGGAGTCCGTCGGTAATCAGGTGTTTTTCAGTATTCTGGCGCAGAGAATTGTCAAGCGCATCAACCAGTTCGGACCGTGGGGCAAACTCTACGATGTCGATCTGCGTCTGCGTCCCATGGGAAAAAGCGGTTCGCTTGCCACACCGCTTGCCGGGCTGGTTCGCTATTTCAAAGAGGGCCCCGGCGAACTTTGGGAGCGACAAATGCTCTGTAAGGCCCGCGTGGTGTTTTCCGGAGACCAACTCATTCCTGCCGCGATTAGAGAGCAAAGAGCACCGATGAGTCGGCTTGTCGGTGAAGCGATCCATCACGCGCAAACCGCAAAACCCTTGCCGGAAGATTGGGTGGAACAAATCCGAACGATGCGCAAACGCCTTCGGGAGTCTTCGCCGCATGATGACCTCAAACGCGGTCCCGGCGGAACCGTCGACATCGAATTCATCGTGCAGATGCTCCAAATGAAGCACGGTCCCGCCCGACCGGGAATCAGCGTGCCCAACACCCTGGACGCTTTGGAAAAACTCTCCGCCGCCAAGATACTAAACGAAAACGACCATCAACTCTTGAGCGACGGCTATCGCTTTCTCCGAAAACTGGAAGGATTTTTGCGACTCATGAACATGCCGTCCACCAAACAAATTCCAACCAATCCTCATGAACAGAAAAAACTCGCCCTCCTTGCCGGTTTTGAATCCGTTGAAAAATTCAAAGAAAAAATTGAAAAAACCACCAACGGAATCACGGAGTGCTTCCATCGGTTTTTTAGAGCGCATTAAAACCGGTGGGGATAAGGGCGCTGTTTCAAGGGACACTCCGGGCTACGAGAGCATATTAAAATTTGCTCTGGAACGGAAAGAAGAATTTAAACAGGCATGGGCTTGGAACTACCACCCCTTACTTGCCCGAGCGTTCCCAGACTCATTTTTAATACGCTCTAATCCGACAGCGCAATCAAAATGAACCACGAAGTCACGAAGAGCAAGAAGAATCAAGAAGATAGAATAAAAATGGAGTTGCCGATATTTTACACTTCCGTGTTGCAGACTCATTCTCTCATTCTTCCACATTTCGTCGTGTTCTTCG
>JGI24702J35022_10003123_pt1 | contig 10013 bp, 5 predicted proteins | sample TergutTh196P4_FD_35022 | JGI IMG/M metagenome (IMG submission 35022) | reverse complement strand
TGACAGGATCATTGCCGTTAATGTGACTAACGCCAGTACAACAACACTGACAATGATGGATAAATACAGCATCCTGTACACGGGCGCCATTACGGTCCTGTACGGGATTGCCACCACATAACTCCAGGAACTTGTCGAATTTCCGGCAGTGAATGGAGTAATGATTACGTCCACCTTTGTCTTGATTGCGGAAACATAATTTGTCAAATAATATGGTCTACCGTCTTTGATTGACTGTACCATGTCGTTTAAAAACGGCCCGGTCATATCCATTTCAGTTTCGCGCATGTCTTTTCCTATGCGGCTTTCATCAAAGTGGGCAACAACTGTACCGCGGTTGCTGAATACAGCGGTAAGATTGGCGCCAAAGGGCACATTGTTTTTGCTCATTTCCTGAATTTTATCCAGATTGATGTCAATGCCTGTAACTCCAACAAGCTTGCCTCTGGAAAAAATGGGCGCCGTGATACTGGTCATCAGAACAGTTTTTCTCCCTACCTCATATAAGTAAGGCTCAATTAGCGCCTGCTTTCCGCTTAACTTGGAGGCAAGGTAATATTCGCTTGAGTCGAGGTCTTCCAGAGGCTCCACGGCGATTCCGGTTTCCGTCCGATGCCAATAGGGAATGAAGCGCCCTGTTTCGCTGCTCCCGGCTGTTCCCACATACTCAAGGTCGCCGCCTTCCAGAGCATCCGGTTCCCAGGCGCACCAGGCCCCAAGAATTTCGGGGTTATCTTCCAGCATGCCCTGGAGTATGGTATTAAAAATGGGCCGCCGCAGCCGGGGTTCAACATCTTCATACTGCTCCATAAACATCGAGGTAGAATCCGTAGTATACCAGTATGCCGTAAACAAATTTGAAATTTCATTGGCATACTCTTTGGATAGGCTGACTGCCTTGTCATGCGAAAGGCTTTTAATGCTGGAATACGCCCTTGAAAACAATACAACGCCAACTGCGCCTGCGCCGGCGAGACTCAGTAAAATCATGATAACTGTTAACTTAAAACCGATCTTCATTCTTCATTCCCCCTGTCTTTCCCTGACTTTTGTTGAGATACGAAAACTTTTGTAATGGGTAAACGGCAGGATGGACCTTAAAATTATTGCAAAGGGTTTCCACCATAACTGTTCTTTAGCAATATAATCAAAATTGACAAATTATTCAAGGGTTTTTTGGAGTTTTTAGAGATTTTTATATATAGTAATACATAGTAATACATAATGTCAAGTACACATTGCATTTTTATAATAAATAATGTATAGTATACATTGCAACTTTATTATAAGGAGCCAGATATGAGTATTGCATCGCATGAAAACATTCTAAAAGTATTGACAGCATTCAACCCATGGTGGAAATCCGGCAGCGTGAGGCCGGAATTCAGTAAAACCTATAGGCGTTTTGCATTCCATGAAACAATTAAGATAATGTCCAATGAAAGCATCAGACGGACCGTAGTTCTGACTGGGACCCGCAGGGTAGGTAAAACAACAATACAATATCAAATTATTGAGAGTTTATTAAAAAACGGAACAGCTCCACAAAAGATTGTTTTTATATCTTTGGATCATCCCCTTTTTAAACTATGCAAGCTTAATGAAATTCTGGACTGTTATCACGCAAATATTTATGGCGATGAAGACTGTTATTACTTTTTGGACGAAATACAATACGCGGCAGATTGGGACCAATGGGTAAAAACCATTTATGACACAAAGCCATTATCCCGCATGGTAGCAACCGGGTCCGCTAGTCCGGTACTCAGGAAAAAAGCTGCCGAAAGCGGCGCTGGCCGCTGGACGATCATTCAAGTACCAACCCTGTCATTTTATGAATACTGTGAGATGCTTAACCTTAAACGTCCTGATCTTCCTCCTGACCTTAAGCCAACCAGCATGGTTCGACATGACAAAAGGGAATTTACGATCTTGATGAATCAGATATCAGTTTTACAAAAGTACTTTAACCGGTATTTGACTGTGGGAGGGTTTCCTGAACTGGCTTTGGCAAAAGATGATATATTTGCGCAATCCATAATGCGGGAAGACGTAGTGGATAAGGTTTTAAAACGGGATATCCCCGCATTGTATAATATCAGAAACTCTACAGAACTTGAAAGGATTTTTTTATATTTATGCTATCATTCGTCAAATATTATCGCTGTTGATGCCATAGCCAAGGAACTGGATGGAGTTCGACGTTCCACTGTTGACGATTATATAGCGTACATGGAAAGCGCCAATCTTATCTATCGCAGCTTTCCGGTTGAAATGGGCGGCAAAAAAATTTTAAAGGCAAAGGCAAAAATTTACATAACCGACGCCGCAATACGAAATGCCGTTTTAATGGACGATAACCTTTTATCAAATCCGGAACAGTTGGGGATTACTGTTGAAACCGCTGTGTATAAACACATTGCCGCTTTTTATTATCAAAACACTACAAGTGTTGGCTATTTCCGGGGGGGAAAAAACAAGCAGGAAATAGATATTGTGGTCGATTTTCCCGGAGGGAAAATACTGATAGAAGTGAAATACCGCGAAAACGCCCACATTGGCGAAAAGGATGCTATTTACCAATTGGCGGATGAAGCAAATGCCTCAATAGTCGTAACAAAGCGTAACGAAGATTTTGGCATACAGGAATCTAAAGGCAAGAAGAAAATTTTACGTTTGCCTGCTTTCGTCTTCCTGTATCTATTGGGAAATGCGGAGAAACATGGATATCGAGGGGCTAAATGAGGGAGCCCGATCCGGCAGAGAAGACCCCTTGACATAATAAATCTGTTATGGCATATAGTTAAAACATCATTATTTCAGGAGGCGATAAAATGGTATTTCAGACAATCGCTTTAAAGATTTACCGAAAAGGCAGCGCCTCCGGTTCTCTGTAAAAGTGTAATAATCTCCACATAAGATACATTCGCTCTTTCCCTGTAACTCCCGCGAGGCCTTAAAAAGTTAATTGTCCGTTAACTCAATGGAAATGGCACAGCACATACCGGCCCCATCATAAACGGGGCAACCCTGTTCGTACGTATGATGGAAAGACCATGAAGCTTTCAAGGAAGAAAAAATGAACAAACCAATAACGGTAAAAGGCAAATACAATGAAGCCGAGGTATACGCAAAAGCTTTGGAGACTTCATGCGAGAATAAAATCCGCCAGTATCTTGATCACCGTGACTTTGCAGATACAAAAGTTCGCATAATGCCGGATGTCCATCTGGGGAAATCCACGGTTATCGGCTGGACGGCGACTTACAACTCCCTGATTATACCGTCTGTTATAGGCCTTGATATAGGCTGCGGCGTGTGTGCATGTAACCTGGGAAGGGGAAAGCTGGCTTTTGACAAACTGGATTCTTTTATCAGAAAAAATATCCCCTCCGGCCAGAATGTACGGTCTTCACTTCATGAATCTCTTGAGGAAATAAATGCTTTTTCTGCAAAAAATAATGAGCACTCTGATTTATCTGATATATGCAAGTTTAAAAATGAAATCCGCAGACTCTGCAAAACGCAGGGGAGAAATTCCGAACACATTTTTACCTCCCTGGGCACTCTAGGCGGCGGGAATCACTTTATTGAAATCGACATCGACGAAAACCATAAGCGCTGGCTTTTAATACATTCAGGTCTCGTATATTGGGAGCACACATTGCTGAATACCATGAGATTATTGCCCTGCGTGAAACCAGGGCGGAAAGCCTAATCAAGTATCTTTCGGGAGGGTCCGCGGAAGCTTACCTCGCCGATCTGCGAATTGCCCAGCATTATGCAAAGCTTAACCGCGCGCTCATGGCTCAAACAATCGCAAAAGGCTTTTTTAAAGCGGATATACGGGAAACTGAATACAGGGATTGCCTGCACAACTTTATAGATGTTGAACAAAGGACGATTCGCAAAGGGGCAATTTCCGCAAAAAAGGATGAAAAAGTGATAATTCCCTTCTCCATGGCTGAAGGCGCAGTATTGGGAATAGGTAAAGGAAACGCCGGCTGGAATAATTCCGCTCCCCATGGTTCAGACAGAAAAAAGGCCAGAACAGATGCCCGCAGCCTTTCCCCTGACGAATACAGGAAAGAAATGCGGGGTATCTGGTCCAGTGTTATCTGCAAGGATACTCTGGAAGAAAGCCCAATGGCCTATAAAAAACCAAAGGATGTTCTGGATTATATTGGTGAAACTGTTGAAATAGAGCAGCGCCTCAGGCCGTTGTACAATTTTAAGGCTGTGGATTAAAATTTGAAATCAGGCAAAAGGAAACTTAATGAGGCTGACAGGATTCGAACCTGCGACCTTCAGATCCGCAATATGTTGAGATTCTTTTTCAGCATGACATATGCTTCATTCAATGAAAACTGCTCCACATGCAAATTTGGATTTGCTTTTACAATGTTAAAACCGTTAACAGAAGGGAAGCTAAAATTAAAAAAGGCAGGACATCCAACAATGGAATCAAGAGAAATCCTGTTTTCCGGGATTGCATTCAGCATTGCTTCTGCAAGAATACCGGCAAGATGAACATCCATAACTTCATATGTATTGCCTTTTCGATATACACCCTTTCCCGCATCTTGTATAATGCCCCATGATACAAAAGACCTAATGACATATCTAGAACAGCGTTCTATGGTATTACGCTCACCAAGGAGATCGTAGGTACGGCTTATAACCTGTTCTTTCTTAATTTGGTTTTGCAGCCTGAAAAGAGAGCCAAATATGTAAGACATATTGAACCAAAAGGGATATGCACCTGAAACAATAGCCCAATGGATAATTAATTCATTGTTTTTGCTTATTTGGTTCAACAGTTTATCACGAAAGAATAGTAATTCTGGTTTGGGAGTTACCCAGATATTCATGAGCAGCGAAACAGCCATGGACATTGTGTATTTTGCTCTTTCCCCGGTTTGTCCGTTCCCTTTTCTTTCTGAAAGATAGAATTCCAGTTCCTTTCGAATTTCCTTTTCGCCCAGCCCCGATTTAAGCAAACTGACAGTATGATCCATCCATTCATAGCGGATTACCTGTTTTATCCCAATGGATGTATCAAAAATCATTTTATCGCCTCACTACCTTAATAAAGGGAACAACTGTTTCCTGCATGGAAATGCTTCCGTGGCTCACTGCTCGTGTATTTTCCGGAAGGAAGGCATTGTTTCCTTTTGAAATCAGGGGAAAGTATTCATCCGGTAAACCTATTGGGCGCCAATAAGCGCTCCAGGGAAATTTTTCCATCATACTTTTTAATAATTCTCTTGATTTATACACCCTTACCCTCTCTCCCCGGCTTTTGGCTATGGAAGCTTCGGATGGCCGCCCGTGTCCTATACATTCGATATTGCCATGATCGGAAGAAATCCAGATCTCAAAGTCTTTTTCAAGCAAATCAATTATTAACTTTCCCAAAGTGCCATTTTTACCATAAAGCTTTATTTGATTATGCAGACCCTCCATACCCATTTCCATGCCATGTATTATATTGTCGATTTTATTCAAGACCAGTCCCATGGTTAGAGTTTTATTGGAAATTATTCTATCTGACAGCTCTGTTATTTTTTCATCTGAATCAATTCCCTTCATGTATAAAACATTTTGCCTAATAAAATCATTGTTTTCCCAAAATAAAGACCATAGTTTTTCTTCTCTTTCTGTGGTGTGAATTGAATCCGCATACTCATAAGGATTTTTACCCGAAAATATTGATTGACGCGAAACAGATGTTAGCGTGGGTATCCAGGCAAAAAGGGCTTTTTCAATATATTGAACAGTGCCAAGCCCAAGCGAATCCCGCAGGGTAATCCATTGATCAAGAGCCAGGCCGTCTATTACTATTAGTGCGATCGGCTTCTTATTTTGTCGATATTGATAAGCTAAAAAATGGGGTATATGGTGAACCATTACCGGTGCAAGGGGAGGAATTGTCCGTAAACCAGGGTAATAAAGAGAGAGCCATTCTTCAAATGATTCATTTGTTTTTGAATGGAGTAATTCATATTCTTCAATTTGGCTTTTGTGCCCTCCGGAATAAACAAGGGAAGCAAGATGAGCATGCTTCCAGGCAATATTAATCCAGTCATTATGGTTCAATTCACCTGCTGTATTTATGTTTTTAATATACTTTTGTAATGTGTTTATTTTTTCTTCATCATTGTCAATATTGCAGAAAAAGCGGACTTCCGGTGAATTGTTTAGCATTTCCCTGTGCTTTTCTAATAAATACGCGGTAAATCTTTCCTTATTCGTCAATAGCAGCTTAATTGAAGGAGGACACGCTATTTTCCTTTCATTGAACAAGTATTCCAGCCTCTCCATAAATGGATCAGGAATATCTAAATTGCCATAATGTATGTGAAGCAATGCTTTAACAAGATCCAGCTCATCATTAACTGTATCAATATCCAGTTTATAAATATACTTTAAAAGGAAATCAATAGTGAACCTGTCGCCCTGCTTTTCTTTGGGAAACCTGTCCCTAAAAGAATAAAGAAGATCAAGATACGGTCTATCCAACAGATTTAGAATAGCCGGACTAAACATTGGAAAAATATCCAGGATGCTAAAATAAAACTTTTTTCCTGATTGCAGTAAATCGTATGGAAGGAAGTTCAAATCTGTTTTGTGGGTATGAATAATAACGACCAGTTCCGTCTTTAGGCCTTTGTCCCAAATGCTTCTGTACTGCGACTCATAGGCAAAACGAAATTCAATTGAATCGGCAAATTCAAGAATATCAAAACCGCTCTTTCGGAGTAAAACAGTAGTTTTTTCTTCGGTTAAAAGATTATCAGGATCGGAAACTATGGATAATCTTGATATTTGAGGAACGAATTGTTCCAATATCTTGTCGCGCCAGGTCTCCACTAATCAATCCTCTCCATAAATTTCTTTTTGTTTTTCTATGTTCTCATAATGTCGCTCATGAGAATCAGTTGGCTTATATAAATTGGTTTTTTTCACAAAATGCCAAGGAAATCCATTTAACTCATTTATATATTGACCTATTGGCTGTGATAAAACATAAGGTATAATTAACCGATGGGTATTTATACCTGTCTCAGAAATAAGTTTATCAGTTTTTCCTTTTACCAATCTTAACCCCTTGTTGGGTAATTGATTTCTTAACATTCCTATGTTATTATTTATAATTCCTGCTTCATACCATTTGTAATATGCACCTCCTCCGCAAAGAATTACTCTAACATCTCCATTACTTATATCTTCTAATGCTTCCCTGTTTCTATTCTTTGCTTCTATTACTATAGACGCAAACGCACTCCTTAATTTTTCCTGCATTTCATCTCTCTTTTCTATATTAATAAATGATAAATCAGTAAAATTATTATTCATGAGATTATTTTTTAGTGTTTCCACATAGATACTTTTAGTTGCAATATAATTACTTATTATTTCAATACCTAAAGGCTTTATAGTTTTTGATAACATACTGTAATTATCATCTCCTTCTTTATAGATAATTGCCATATCTACGGTTCCGCCTCCAATATCGACAACTGCATACACTCCGTTTAAAGTATTTCTGTTTTTTAAAAATGCCAGGGATTCAGCGTATAATTCCGATAGCGTGTTTATTTTAGAAATTCCAAATTTTGGTATCTCTATGTTTTTATTTTGCTTATATAATTCATACAATGCATCAATTGATATTGAATCCTTAGACACAGTATCGCTTATTTTGCATGCAATGTGAAATATTATATCATAAAGATTTTTATTCTTATCCTCATAGTTATCAATGGGAACACCCAGAATCAAACTATCAAATCTAATGTCAATTGAAATATTAGAAAAATGTTTAATGGCATAAGTCTTTGATTCTTTTATTAAGCATGCTAAAAAGAATATACAACATAAGATTTCTGGCTTAATTTCATAATCAAGATTCCCCAAATAATTGCTTTTGGGAAGATTATCATCATTTATTGAATATTTAAAATATCGAATGATATCTATGTTTTTATTATAATTCGGTTTAGAGTAAAACAATTGTTTAGAATCATAGTCATAAAACAACACAGAATCTTTATATTCGCTATTGGGAAATTTTACAAAATTTGCATCCTTTCCAACAGAAAAACATACTTTAGAATAACATGTGCCAAAATCAATACCTAAATTAACTGATAAACTTCTCCTGGTTACAGTACTTTTACCAACAAGATCAGCCTGCGAAACGGGTTTTTTCTTAAAAGTGGTAATCACACGATTTAAAAGACCCAAATCAATCCTCCACTTTAATTAATCCAACAGCAATATCTGAATCTCTAAAAACGCCTTTCTTTTTATCATCCATTTTACTTAATTGACTGGTAAAAGTCTCTTCCGTTTTTCTTTTTTTCCCTTCATGCATGCGGAGAATTCTCTCTGCCTGTCCTGCCTCTTTTGCTTTTCTTATTTGCTCTTCAATTGAAGCTATCTTTCTTTCATAAGTGCGGCTTAGGTATTCCCTGCTTCTTTCACAAACCAGCTCATTTTCGCCGTTAAAACCAGCTTCATATTGAATGAATTTATTCTCTGCGTATTCTTTACATTTATCCATAGCAAAAATAATACTGTCATAATCATTTAAACCATATTTAATCTCTAAAAAATCACATCCATAAGTTAATGAGCAAATTACAAAGTTTTCAGTTTTTTTCTCATCGATAATTTCTCTTGTTTCAACATCAATTACGTAATATTTAAGCTCGCTTGTATTCCTGTAACCTTTTGTCTCCCATTTCCGAATATAATAAACATAAAATCCTTTTCTTATATCAACACAGTTAACCTTGACTTTTATAGCCGAACATGGATAATTGTTGAGTTTTTTATCTTGAGAAATCTGCTTCATCCATTTCATAAACGCATGATTTAAATCAATAAGTTCATATACTCTATACTTCCTATACCCATCTCTGTTATTGTTGAAAATGCAAAGTAAAGGTTCGGTTCGAAATCCCAAATAAGATACCCGATACCGGTTGTTTTTTAAATAATTCCTAAAATTTAATTGTGCTTCAAGAGAAAGGGTAATAAATAAACTTTTGTCGTCATTATTTTCAATTCGGGAGCCAGAAAAATTAAAAGCAAAAAAATCCTTTGTATATTGCAGTAATTCTTCTGCCATGATGTACCTTTTATTTGAATTTGCGTTTTCTATATTTTTTAATATGAAGTCTGAAAACTCTTCAGAAATTCCGGCCTGTTCCTCCAGTTTTTCCATATCAAGTTTTTTCGATGCAAGAGTATCAATTGTTTCCTCAGCCTGTTTTTCCAATTCCTCCTCTGAAAGGGTAGAAGTAAATAAATCTCTTGATAATTCATATATTTTATCTCCTAGTATTTCTTCAATATCACCAATAGCATATTTAAAAATATCTATTCTTTCATAAAGCCTTTGTAATACCCTGTCTTCAATGGTGTTCTCGCAAAAGAAATTATATATCCTGATTTTTTCTTTTTCCTGACCAATTCGGTCTATTCTTCCTATTCTTTGTTCCAGTCTCATTGGATTCCATGGCAGATCATAGTTGATTTCCACGCTGGCAAACTGAAGGTCTATACCTTCTGAGCCAACTTCTGAAGAAATCAAAATATTGCATTCAGGTGTTTCCCGAAAATGGGCAATAGCATCATTTTTCTCTTCCCCCATACCACCCATTATTTTTACGCAGTTATAATTATCAGCACTAAGCCTTTCGTATAAATAGTTAATCGTGTATCTATAAAATGAAAAAATGATAATTTTCTCATCTTTTTTCTCCAATAGAATATTCTGAATCGCTTTTATTAGTTCTTTATACTTTGAATCGCCCGTTGTAAATCTTTTTATCATCTCATCTGAAACATTGACTTCCGGCATATCATCGGACATTAAATCATAAATATCATTATCTTCATCATCAAGGCCCATATCTTCATAAAGCATATCATCCATAACACTGTGATCTTTCCAATGTTTTAGAGCGGCAGGAAGACAGCTTGTCATTTGGCGCTGTCTG
>JGI24702J35022_10003122_pt1 | contig 10014 bp, 6 predicted proteins | sample TergutTh196P4_FD_35022 | JGI IMG/M metagenome (IMG submission 35022) | reverse complement strand
CCCGGAAGGATGGGTGAGCGGCTGAAACCAACAGTTTGCTAAACTGTCGTACGGGTAACCGTACCGGGGGTTCGAATCCCCCTCCTTCCGCCAGACAACACTGAAAATCAAAGAAACATCCTGTAATTCACTGAATTATGGGATTTTTCATTAATAATTTTTTGCAATGATGTCCAATTTTTTTGGCAAACCCCTTCGCTTCCCACATACTTTAAACCATACCGCCTCGTTGAAATGCCGCATGATGTATTATCTTTGTGGGTCTGGAGGGTTACATCCATGCCCTTTCATACATTAATATATATGTTGCCTTGTGGTTTTCGCTGCATTTTTCAGATATGAGAATCGGACAAAACAGTTCTAATTAATAGCCATTTTTCAATTTCCTGAGCCAGCTGGTGCGACCACAAAACAGAATAGATTCGGATTGGGGCTTGAACGCGAAAGATTTGAGCAAAGTAGACAGCCTGTTCACCCTGATTCATTTGTTTTTATTACAACTGATTTTTTTCTTCTTTTTTTTGTGCATTTCTAAAATATTTCCGTACATTTGAAGCGAAAATCTATTCAAATGAACATAAAGATTATAAAATATTTTACCATTTTCAACTCACAGGCGAACCCCGGAAAACACACATTCCCAAGTTTTTCGGCAGGTGTGGCAGGCAGCGGTGAAATGCAAAAAACGACTTTCCGGTCAATGTGTGAAAAAAACATAAAAAACACAAAAAACAGGGAAAATTATTTGGCAGTGTCAAATAATATGTTAACACACACACACACACAGCCTCGCGCGTAATATAATAAAAAAATCTTTATATTCAATAGATTCCGGAAATCAAAAAATTAAATATCGCCGTGTTTTTTTGTGTCATTTGTTTCTCTGTGCTGAAAAAAAGCCGGAATACAGTGATCACAAAGAAACAGCGAACCCAACGTTTCACAGCGAAAAATGCAATTCTTTTAGCGACAGTTTGAAAAGTATCCGTTGCACAACCCATCCTGCCAGTGACAGGATCTGTTATGATCAGTCATGCCTTCTGCCAGTGACAGATTTGTGTAATACTCTGATATTCCGCTTTTCCCGGATTGCTTCGCAAGCTCGCAGTGACGATGCGTGCCGTCGTCACTGCCTTTACCCCGTTTTTTTTAATCCTAAAATATGATTGTTATGGCATTAGATTATGCGTTAGTAGAAAACAAGTTTGGAGAAGGCTTTACGGCAATAGCCTGTCCCGGTAGAAGTCTTACCCGGGACGAATTGATTGACCGGATGACAGCGAGAGGTACAACGATTACCAAAACCGACCTTCTGGCCGTGTTTAACCTTGCCGATGAAGAAATCTCAAAAGCGGCAGCCAATGGCGAGAGCATCAACCTGCCGCTGCTCAACACCTCGTTTTCCCTTTCGGGAGTGTACGACAGTGCGATGGACGTGTTCGACGGAAACCGTCACAAACTGAACCTGAATCTCACAAAGGGCGTGTTGCTGAGAGAGGCTGAAAAGAAGGTAAAACTCGTAAAGACCAGTGCCGTAGCGCCGCTGCCCAATATTATGGAAGTGAAGGACTTCAGGAGCGGAACGGTAAACGACCGCCTTACGCCCGATGGCGTAGTGGAAGCAAGGGGCTTCAACCTGAAAATTGACGGCGACGACCCCGCGTGCGGATTGTGGTTCGTAAGCGAAGACGGACTGCAGCAAATGAAAGCGGAAATTTTCATCGAAAACAAACCGTCGAAAATCACTGCATTTATCCCCGGCCTGAGCCTGGGAGCATGGCAGATAAGGGTTGTGACACAGCATACCGGAAGCGGCAGGCTGTTGAAAACCCCCAAAGTGTTTACTTATCCGAAAAGTTTAACGGTTGAATGATGAAGATTGAAAATCTACTGGAAAAAAGGATGCTTCCTTCCGTGCAACAAGTATGCCGGCATACTTGCCAAAAGGATGCTTCCTTCCTTTCTACACGTATGCCGGCATACTTTCAATCAGTATATCGGCATACGGACTGTCAGTATTTTGGATATACTGACAGTCCGTATGTCGATATACTGACAACCGGTAGACAAAAAACGGAAAGATGGAGACTCCTGAAAACGGGCAAGACCTGTGAAGCCATTAGAGCAGGAAAACAATAAAATATTAAGATGTTACAGAATCAATTAGTTATCAAAAATTTTAAAATATCGGAAATATGAAGAAACTTTATTATTTCACAATGATCGTCGTAATAGTTTTGGGATTAGAGGGATGTAATGAATCCGAATGGCTTTATCCATTAAATGAAGTAAATAAACATATTGCAGACTATTTTAAGAAAGATGCAGACGAACAACAATCTGTTGATACAATAAAGGTGTTTATTGACTTTTCGGATGGCATGCTGTTTGCTTATACTGACAATACGCAAAATGCTCAAATGCTTGAAAATATTACACATAAATTAACAGCCCCCAATATTATCTGGTATGGCTTAGGTGGCGGTGAGATTTATCCGTTGGATTTTCATTCAACACAGTTGTATAACAAAGTAACAGATACCAAATCTTACTCAAAAGAGATTATGGCTCCAATTGAACAAACCATAAAACAAATTACAGACGCCAATTCGGAAGCTCTGTTTATTACCGATTTTGAAGAATACACTCCTGATAAGAGAGAGCAATTTGAAAATTTCGCAAAAGATTATTTCACAAACTGGCTTACTAAAGGAAATTCTATCGACTTTTTTATTACAGACTATACGGAAAAAACCAAAGATAGACGACAGGTGGTTAAGCATCTTTATTTCACAGTATTCAGTACAGCAAATAACAAATTGCTTGATGATATTCAATATGCCTTGAAAGACAGAGGTTACAACTACAGGTATTTTTCTCTTACCAGTAACTTTTACACTTTAACCAATAAATATGCATCAGAAAAAAAAGGTGGAATTTATTATGATGAAAAAGGGAACGATATTGTATGTGTGATGGATGAAAACAGGTTTATTAATGGAATGAAGAAAAGTAACCAACTTTATGAATACTACCCATTTCAGGAATCCTGGAAAAATATTGTTGCTAATTCAAGAGCATTAATGGAAGAAGGCGTTCCAAAACCATTTACAGCCCTGTTTCGAAATTTGTTTATGGATGCCTCAAACGAAGATGTATATCAATTGAAAAAATTAGAAATAAAAGTCTCGGATGTTACCGCTGATTTTGTGTTTTATGTGAAAACCCAAGAAGCATTAAAGCACAAACCCAAATTGTCGAAAGATGCGCAAGGCAACAGCATTTTCGACCCGGAAGAAAATGATCCGATAGCATTAGAATGTTACACTCCGGAAGGAGAATTATTACCTGAATGGGTCTATGCACCCAAAGAAATAAAAAAGATAAATGAACTTTTTGCTTTGGATGAAGTAATATTTCAAAACTCTGTGAAAAACACTGACAAAAAAGAGATAGAAATTGCCATTAAATATGATGATAATTTTGATATATCTACTTTAAAAAATTTTTATGGATTGCTTCGCGCAGATGTTGTAATTGCCGATTGTGAACCAAGTTTGAGTAATTTAGAAAACTTATTTGCGTGGGAATCGGTAACAACAAATGGAAAGAAAAACACTTCTTTATCGGAAGCCATCAGAAATACACTTGACAGGGTCAATCCTAACGGGAAAATTATATACACCTATTTTATTCAAACCATAAAATAAATAATCAATAATAACTTCAAAAAAGTAAAAAATTATGTATGATCAGAGTTTAACAGCCTATATTATGGCAGCGGCGTTTAGCCTCGGTTTTTTAATGCTTGCAGCACTGTCCTCTTCATTAATCAAATTTGAAGGCGGTAACAATCCAGGAGATAAGCAGAAAAGAAAAGTTTGGTTTTGGGTATTGGGAGTTTTAACTCCTGTGTTGATCTTTTTGGTGGGATTTTTCTTTATTCGCAATGGAATAAAAGTTCCAAGCAAACAGGCAAACTTTACCATGCATTTGGGAATTGCTACAGGTATTGGATTTGCAGTGTACATCTTGCTTGGTTTCATCTTAAGCAGGATTTTTAGAAGAGGAAAAATCGGACAATGGTTTTAATCAATAATAAATCCAAAAATGGACAAATTCAAATTATTTATTATTGCCATAGGAGGTACGGGAATGAGATGTCTGGAATCATTTGTGCATCTGTGCGCTATTGGCATGTTTGATAATCAAGAGATTGAAATTCTTACGCTTGATACCGACCAGACAAATGGCAATATGGAAAGAGTGTGGGGATTGATAGACAAATACAACCGTGTAAAAACAGAATATGGTAGTACTGTAACAGGAGGAACGCCCAACGTAAACACCTTTTTTTCTGCCAAATTGAATTTGCACAAATATTACACAGTATATAATGATCCGGGAAGAATAACCTACCGCAATATTTCAAAATTGGGACAAGGCGAAAAAGATGCTAAACGGCAGAATGAAATCCTGTCAAAGTTATTTCTTGATGCAGAAACCGTTCAGGAATTTCACTTAGACCATGGTTATAGAGCGCAAACGCATTTGGGAAGTCATTTGATGTATCACGGCATCATAGAATCGGCTCGCAAATTGGCATCGGGCAACCAACAAGAGATTGGCGAGCCTGAAAAAAATCTGGAACATTTTTTAACTAAATTGAAAAGTGCAGCTGAAAATGCAAAAGTTTTTGTATTTGGTTCCGTCTTTGGAGGAACGGGAGCGTCTTCTATTNCGATAATCCCAAAAGCTTTGAAAGATGCGATATGGATTCGATCCGGTGAGAAAGAAGACCTGGACTTAGCTAAAGTACAGTTTGGAGCTACTTTATTGACAGAATATTTTTCATTCAAAAACCCCGATCAAGCGCAAACGAAAGAGAAAAAAGATGCCGTAATTGCCGATTCTTCTTTCTTTTCTATTAACAGTCAGGCAGCATTGCAATTTTATCAGGGAGACCCTACCGTACAAAACACGTACAAAAAAATGTATCATGTCGGTTGGCCTCTCGAAATTAAACGTATTTCCAACAAAGAAGGTAATCAAACGATTACCGGAGGGAAAGAGCAAAAAAATGCTTGCCACGTAGTAGAATTAATGTGTGCAGCTGCTGCCTATGATTTTTTTACGGGAGGAAGATATGTTAACGAAAAAGCAGAATACCTTTTTAGAGAAGTTCAATTTGATAATAATTTTGACTTTGACGGAAAAGATTTTATGGGAGACAAAAGTGGAGACACATTTACCAACAAGCTGGGTGCTTTCCTCTCTTTAGCACATATTGCCTTATCCAAAAATAAAGCATCGCAGGGAGAAAAGGGTGTTAAAGGTTTCATCAATCAGTTGAACGACAATAATGTAACACAATATAATACCATTAATGATAAGGAAACAGGAGAAATAGATGATTACCTGAAAATGTTTGCATATGAGTTTGACAAAGGAAATTTTGTTTCCGGCTGGATCTACCAAATTCGTAAATCTGTCGCTCCCGGGTCATTTATTTTCAACAGTAGCGCATTCGTTGAAAGTTGGAATGAATTGCAGAAAATAGATGCGGGAGCGTTATTGAAAGATGAGCAGCATCATTGGGATAAAGGAGGCATTTTGGGTAGCAGATATGACACTTTTGTTAAGATACTTACCAACTCAGGTGAACCCATCGACAATCAAAAAGTAAATACCACCAAAGAAAAATTTTTGGCGCATATTTATAATGGTATTACAATATCACAAAAGTTTAACAGGTAATTAAAATGTCATGAACAAAAAACCATTAGTTATAAAAGTACAACCCAAGTCGGTTCCTGCAGGCGATTTATTCAAATGGTCTTCTTTGACCGAGCAAATGCCAACGTTTACAAGAGATATAACTACCCCGTTTATTGCAGTAGATAAAGACGGTAACACTACCGTTAATATCGGGGCTATAGTTTCCGGAATGCCTACAATTTTTGCACGCGCCAATCTGTTTAAACTCGCATTAAATTATAAGCCTGAGAAAGATTCTGATACAGCAAGCCTGATGAGCTATTACAAGTCACTTATAGACGAGTGGCGTGGTTTGATTGCCTGCATTGCATTGGATTATTCCCGTGTGGAAATCGAAAGGGTAGAACTTCAATATTCTGACAAAGAATCAGTGGCAAAAACAAGTAATATCTACGAACCGAAAGGTGCATTCGGAAATTTGTTGTTTGACCGCAAACCGTTATGGTGCGATCAGGGTTTATCACATAATCAAAAAAAGATACCTTTTATTGATGTCATCAAGTATCAGGGTGAGGTTGTTGGCGCAACTTCTCCCGATAGCTTTTTGTTTTCTTCGGTTGCTTACAGGATTACCGACAATCTCCCTTTTGTTTCGACGGCAAGCAGAAAGTTTACCGACCCCTTGAAGTCTAAGTTGGAAGAAACGCAAATAAAGTCTTTGTATGCTTATGTCGAACATGTTTTAAAAAATATCGAAGAATTCAGAATATATTTTAACAGTGTCCCCGAAAACATACAACCGCAATTGCAAAACATTTCCGGTAATCTTGAAGACTGGAAAAGGGAAATTGAGCAATATGCCGAAAGAAAAAATGTAAACCTTGAAGAAGCAAGCATCCCGCAAATAGATATTTTCAAGAAACCTTTCAGTATTTTGTTTAATTATTCGGATAAACTATACGGATTAGAAGGCGTAATTTACGAACAACGCCAGAACAACACAATAGAATTTGACCCGAGACAATTATTGTTGCCTAAAAATTCAGAGATTGCCTGCCTTGATTTTGGATGTGAATTAACTCAAAATCCTGCATTGCTTTCCAAACAACCGATATTTGTTCTCAAAGCAAATTGCGAAGGGATGTCCGATTATTATCAATATTTTGCATTGCCGTTAAGCCCGCTCGGACTTAATGTGTTTGGGAAAAATATTGCGGCATTAATTGGAATGAACGGCAGTTCTTCTACCATTGATTCTCGTATGACCGCCATTTTTTATCCTGATAGAGAGAACGATAATCTACGTGTTACACTTACTTTAAGAACACTAACCGGAAAAGAGAAAGTGCTTGAAGAGTCCTATACGGTAGGCGCAAAATCAATCATTCGGAATAATGATATTTTAATCTGGCCCAATTTTGTTTCTAAACAGTGGAACAGATATTTTATGTATTCTGAACTTCCTCATAATGAAATGTATAATGAAACGAATTCTCCGTTTCAAGCCACACCGCTTGTAGGAGATGTAAATGACGATGATTTCAAAATATGTATGCACGAAGGAAATGCTGTTTTTCTTGCCGAGAATGGATATATTAGTATTCCTGAAAAATACAAAAACACAATTAAAGCCAGATTACACATTGTTTCCGATAGCAGGATTGCAGACAACGGATATAAATATGAAATATACGAATGCAATCAACCCTTCAAGGGTGTCCGGTTAAAATATCAGGGGAAGGAAAGCGGCTATTTGATTATCAGATACGGATCAGAATCTACCGGATTGCCCCGCAATTATTTGAAAGATAATAAGGAATTGGCTGCGGCCAATTTAGGCATTGATTTTGGAAGTACCAATTCTTCTGTGGCTTATTGGTCTGAACGAGATAAAAAAATGGTCGATGAAATCAGACTGAAAAATAGACGTGTGTCTCTTTTGTCGTCGAACGACAGGGATAGCAATGTCAATCCCGCGATAGAAAATGAAATATTTTTCTTCCAGAGCGACGAAATCAGAACTAATGCCATCAAAAGCGTATTAGCCATTCACGGCCAGAAACGTATCGTAAAAGATAATGCAACAGTACAGAATATTAGTAGTTTGCTGGGGCAATCGGTCAAAGGAGGGTTTGCGTGTTTTGAAAAGAATTTGCCCATTGAGTCAATTACTGAAAATCGTTATAAACTTTCGTATAAAAGGGCAGGCATTGTAGAAATGGTCTATAATATGAAGTGGGCGACTGAGGAAAGTGAAAATGCCTATAAAAAAGCCTATCTGTCTTCATTGTTATTGCATATTTATGCACAACTGTTTGAGGATAATCATTACCCCAAAAGTTTGAAATGGTCATATCCCTCCTCTATGGGCAAAATACTGTTAGGAAAGTACTCTCAGATATGGTCTGTATTGAGTGGAGAAAATCCGCTTGTATCGAAGGATGAAACACCATATAATTTAACAGTGTATCCTGCGGATATATCAATCATATTTGATCCCCCCTCCCCTGTCGAGGAAGAAAATGGTAGCTGGGAGGATTGGGATAAACCTTCGATAAATGAAGTAAATGAAATAAAAACAGAACATCAGCCAATCAAATTTAATTTCTACCAATTACCGGATAAGATGGCATTAACAGAGGCTTGTGCTGTTGCTAATTATATTTACAATCAAAGGAAAATAGCAATTGATCTTAATAACTTAACATTATGTTTTGACGTTGGTGGAAGTACAACAGATATTTCGGCATTGTGTTATATGAAAGGAGAAGAAGGGAAGCCCGGATTGGCGATGATAAAGCAAAATTCAATTCGTTTTGCAGCCCAACGTCTTTCCTATGCTGCAAAGTATTCGCCAAATTTCAAGTCTGTATTGTTGGAAATGTGTTCAAGGACAAATTTAAAGTTGCAAGGATTGAATGTGGGCGATAATAAATTTTCTTCCGAGACAGCGCCTTATTTCTTTGAACAGTTGGTGGATAAATTGAAAGACGCTGATTTTCCCGAATTTTACAGACTCATTCATGCACAATGTCCGGAATTGATGGTTGTCAATGTTTATGTAACCGGTTTAATCATGTTCTATGCCGGACAACTATCATACAAGTTGGTAGAGGAAATTAAAAAATCGGAAGATAGGCTTCCCATCGTGAATGAAAAATGGAAACCGCGTGTAAATATTGTGTTTGCCGGAAAAGGAGCGCGTATTTTCGATTGGCTTGAAGCTATAAATACAAAAACTGCGAAAAACTACTTCACAACACTGTTCATTGAAGGTTTTGGCGGTGTGGCGATTGCCAAAAGTACATTGTATGGTCCACCAAACATCAATCCTACTAACAAAGATGGTTCGTCTGATGTAAAATATGAAGTATCCAAAGGGTTGGCTTACCCCTCACAAGGATTATTAGTGCCACGCGACAATCAAGCGATTGAAATTTTGGGCGAAGAAGGATTTGTGGTCATTACTCCTGCCGGAGAGCAAAAAAGTATTCCTTACAACAATAGCATTACGCCTGAAATGATGGAATCCATAGGCGTTTATTTCTTGAACATGTCATCAAGGTGTCCAAGATTTGAGGCTTTTGTACGCGTTTTTCGTCAACCGGCAACGTCATTGTTTGGCTTAAAAATGACAGAAGATGATTTTAAAGAAGCCTATGCTAATATGAATATTAATCAATATATACGAACATTACCCGAATATTATGAAGCGATAGAAAATAAGAAGGAAACTCCCTTTGATTTTGTTGCTCCTATCATTATTATGGAAGGGATGAAGTTTTATGATGATTATTTATTAAAAGGTATTGCTAAAAAATGAAATACGCGGTTCTAATAAAACTTTCAAAAGCCGAAATATCTTTTTGGTATAAATCGGAAGACGGCACGCCAACTTCTCTTCCACTTGAAGAGAAGTTGGAAATACCGCTGGCTTTTGATAGCGATTTCGTTGATAAAATAGAGGATAGGCTTGAGAAAAACGTTGTTTACAGTTCTGAGTCCATTGTTGATCAAAGGAAATTTTTTCCGCTTCTATTTTGGTTCAATTATGATCTTGCCGACAACGAGAAACAATCCGTACTTTCTCTTTTTCGAGAAGCAGGGTATGAAAATATAAAAGAAGTCGAATATGAAAAAGTACTGCTTGAAATACTGGCTGCCAAAGAGAATATTCCAACAAAGTCAAACGTTTTGCTTTTGAATAGTATTCATGATAATTTACACATAAATTATTATGAATCGGGATGTAGAATCAATGCGGATGTGATGGAAGGAATGGGTAAAGACCCGTGC
>JGI24702J35022_10003121_pt1 | contig 10015 bp, 13 predicted proteins | sample TergutTh196P4_FD_35022 | JGI IMG/M metagenome (IMG submission 35022) | reverse complement strand
CCACTGGTACCGCTCCACGCCGTGCTCGCCGTACCCGTCCATCGTCGCCTCGTTTGCTATGTGCATGAACTCCGTCCGGGCCAACCGCTTGAAGTTGCCCGAGGTCTTTTTGTCGTAGCTCCCGCTGATTTCCTTGCGCATATTTCGCGCTATCACCCTTGGGTTCTCCCCGAGCGCCAGCCCACGCAGAAACGTCGTGTTGAGGCTGTCGAGCAAACTTTCCTTTTGCAGCCACAGCCTGTCGCTGTAGTTGTCGCCGAGCCATTTTTCCTTTTTCGCCTTTTCGATCAGCGGCTTGTTTAATGCCGTGAACCCGCTTGACAACCCGAAGTTTTTTGTATATTTTGCCTATATCGAACATATGTTTGAGGTTGGTGGTCACTTTGACCACCAACCTCATAATTATTCAAAGCATTGGAACAATATTCGCATTCGTTACACAGATCGATTGGCGTGAGCTATATGGGTAGACCCGATTTTAAGTAACACAGAAAACACACGGCAAAACCGATATTCCTAAACCCTAAAAATACTGAAAACACGGAGGTTTTAGGCATGAGCCAAGAATTATTGAACAACAAAGAACTCCAAGCCCTCATCGCAAGTTTGGGTGATGGCGAAACATTGGAGTACGAAAATCGACCGCTCGGCAAGTACGGTAGAATGGCGATGAGGCATTTGCACGAAACAAATCCGCAGAAATTTTCGCTTCTGAAAATGACGGGGCGGTTAATGACGGAAATGTACCGCATTGACGAAGAAGCAACCGAAATGTTGTACAAAATCGAGGACGAGTATATCAAAAAACATCCCTTGCCGAACGACAATGATTTTTTCGCTGTCGTCCGGGCGAGAAACACAGCACGGTCTATCGCTGAAAAATTTGTGCTACACGACTTGATTTACTGCTAAAATCGGCAAATAAATAATTGTTTCCAGGCAAAAAGTTAATAGTTTTCCAAAAGCCGATGGTTCGCCGTCGCCTTTTTCTATGCAAAGGAGTGTGAGCATGGCACTTTTTAACAACAAAGAAATAGAATCCCTGCAAGCTGAAAACGCAGAGCTTCGGGGTAAAATCGTTCATCTCAAAAATGAGATTGAAGAATACAAGGCAAAGTTAGCAAAATATATTTCCCCGAACACTTCAAGAAGCACTTTCAAAGCCTCAGCAGTTATGCGACTAATTTAGAAGAGCAAATCGCCTCACTCGAAAATCTTCCTCACAATGAACGGGGCGCTGGGCGAAAACACAAGGCAACGCCGGAACAGCGAGAACACATCTTATCTCTTTTCTCATTGGGTATCAGTCAAAACAAAATCGCCCGTATCCTATCCGATCAGACGGGCGGGAAATGGAACAAGACTACCGTTCGCAACATCATAATCGCATCGAAAAGCTAATCGGGAACGCACCTCAAACCTTGCGGGAAACCGCCGGGGAAGGGGTGCGTTTTCGTTATCGGTGATAATGTCAAGGTTACCTTTTGTGTGTACACGGCGCTACCGTTCCCACCCAAAAGACTTTGCTGAGAGTAAACTCCCAGACCCTCTTACCCTGCCGCCGCTGGCGGCTATTACTTTTTATAGGAGCGTGAAATATATGCCAAATAAATCCAAACGGATTGATATACGAGTTTCAGAAAAAGAACTCGTACAAATTGACCAACAGGCTTCAAAAGCAAAAATGAGTCGAAGCGAGTATTTAATCGCCGTGGTTCTAAACAAAGAAATAACCGTCTTTGATGGCGGTAAAGAAATCGCATTTCAGCTTTCAAAAATCGGAAACAACATCAACCAATATAAAATTCTCGCACATCAAGGAAAAATTCAAACAGTCTATTTTGACAAATTTATCGGGGAGGTGCAGGCGGTATGGCAGTCGTTGAGTCCGTTAATAAACGAAACAAAACCTACTTCGGAATGGGGAAGGTAATCAATTATATTTTACAGCCGAGCAAAACCAACGAATCTCTCGTAACGGGAATCGGGTTGTTAAACCCATATAACGCTTTTGATGAAATGCTGGCGCTGAAACAAGTCATGGGCAAGACTTATAAACGGTTGTGGTATCACTTTATCCAGAGTTTTCCGCCGTATGACAGCGTAACGCCGGAGCTTGCCCTGCAAGTCGCGCTTGAAACAGCGGAGTATTTTAAGGAACAGTATCAAATTTTGATAACCGTTCACACCGATAAAAATCACATTCATACGCATTTCGTGATGAACACAGTCAACATCGAAACGGGCAGGAAGTATACGCAGAACAACGAGCAGAGGATAAAAATTCAATCCTTATCCGACAGGATATGCGAAAAATACGGCTTGCACGTTCTAACCGAAGAACAGAAAAACAACGGCAACTACAAAAAGCCCGGACAATATCGCGCGGAGCAAGCGGGTAACGGGTGGAAAGAGAAACTCAAATCCGCCATTGATGAGGTGCTTTCTACTGCCGTGAGTCGCGCCGATTTTATCCGCAAAAATAGAGCAAAAGGGCTACAAAGTCAAATGGAGCGATACCCGTGCGAACATCACGTTTACCACACCTACGGGCATGAAGTGCCGAGACAGGAAACTTGGCGAACCCGAATATTACAACAAACATAACTTCGAGATGATATTTGAGCAGAACGCGCAACACAACAACGAAACAGGCTTTGCTGTGCCGATAGTTCGGGACATTTCAGAGTTGGCAAGGTTTATCGGCGGCAACGCTGAATTACAGGCGGTCTTTGACGGATTTATGCTTGGCGATGTTGATTTTGAGGGTATGTCGTGGAAAGAAATTGAGGACACCCTCGTCCGACTTCGCCGTGAAGCGGAAACCCGTAAGGCGAAGGCGATGGCGAATCAGGCAGAGGTTGAGCGGAACGCCGTGCATCGGGAGTTTGGGCAGATGATGGCTTTGTTGGATGAGTTTAAGCGGTGGTTGGTTGAGCTTAAATCTGCGGCGAAACAGAATGATGATGAGGTATGGGAAAACGATGATTCTTTGGAAATTTAATTTTTATGGGAGGTTGATATTATGGGAAAAACCTATGGATATATTCGCGTGAGTTGCGCTGACCAGTGCGAGGACAGGCAGCGAATTTCGATGTCCGAATTAAAGATACCGGCAGCGCAAATATTTTTGGATAAACAGAGCGGAAAGAATACGGCTCGTCCGAGCTTGCAAAAACTGCTTACGAAAGTCAAACGCGGCGATACTGTTGTCGTGGAATCGGTCAGCCGATTTGCTCGTAATACAAAGGATTTGCTTGACCTCATAGACAAGCTAACGGCAAAAGGCGTTGAATTTATAAGCCAAAAAGAACATATAGACACCACATCGCCTACGGGAAAATTTATGCTCACAGTATTCGGTGCGGTCGCTGAATTAGAGCGTGGGTACATTCTGCAACGTCAAGCGGAGGGTATTGCCTCCGCCAGATTGAGGGGCGTTCGGTTCGGTCGTCCTATCAAAAAGCCCCCTGAAAATTTCGGGGAACTGGTGAAACTGTGGGAACGGGGAAAGCTGCCGGTTGATGAGGTTTTGAAGCGGACTGGCTTGAAAGAAGCCACGTTTTACAGGCGTTTGCGGGAGTATCGGTTGATGAAGAAAAAATAATGGGCTATCAAATCGTCTACTTTTTGATAGCCCATTTCTATATTACAGTATTATAACATGAGCGAACCGCCCTCGTCAAGCGTTTTAGCGAAATTTCTAAAAAAATTAACAAAATGGTAAAAATTAAACAGTTATACGGCGTATGTACCGCCCCCTCACGGAAGCAAATGACCGTGAGGGGGCTATTATCAAAAAGTAGGGGTATTGATAGACTCAGAACCAAAACCCGTTAATGACCAAGGAATAACAGGAGGAAATCCAATATGAAAAAATTCATAATATTTGCGCTTATAACTCTGCTTACGCTCTCTGTACTAACCGCTTGTAGTGGCAATCACAATAATACAGCTAATAGCGGGAATAATGATGGTACAGAGAGTGTAATAAATTTGTATCCAGATAGCGATACTTCAACTTCAAATGACAATAATGTAACTCAACCCCAAGGTAGGGTTGTAAATGTTACAAGCCCTGCCTTTATTTTGTCTGATAGATTTATAAATCCAATTGAGCAACAGACGACTGTGCCAGATGGATTTATAGGTATTTACACAGCGGAAGAATTCGATAAAATACGGCTACAGCGCGAAAGCAAGTATATCCTAATGGCCAATATTGATTTAACGATTTTGGATGAATGGGAAGCGATATCTTCCTTCAGCGGCATCCTTGATGGCAATGGATATACTATAAAGGATAATAGGCACTCATCATCTGTGAGAGGACATTCTCTATTTTATTCAGTTAGAATGGGAGAAATAAAAAACCTTGGGGTTGATTCTAATTATACGGTTGAGTTTTCAAGATCTGGTTCAATTGAAACAGCGGGAATGATAAACAAAGCAGAAAGTGCAATAATTGATAATTGCTACTTTAGTGGTAGTATCGAAATAATCAGACCTACTGGCGACAATTCTTCGCGACTCGCAGTTCAAGCTGGGGGTATAGTTGGTGTTGCTGATTCTTCCATAATAAATAATTCCTATAACGATGGCAATATTGTTTTTAATGACGGGCTAAATGTAGCAGTTTATTTAGGTGGGATTGTAGGGAGTAGCACCGATAGCCGAATCGTTAATTGCTTTAACAAAGGCAATTTATCTGCGAAAGGAGAACGCAATTACATTGGAGGAATTGTTGGAGAGATAAGAAAAGATGGCAATATAGTAACAGGATGTTATAACGAAGGAGTGCTTACTGTAGATAATAATGCAGGTGGAATAAGAATAAGAGATACATCTTTTAATATGTCCGCAGTAGGCGGTATAGCGGTACTGGCTGATTTCGCCGAAGCAGAAATAAACAATTGTTACAATGCAGGGAATATCAATGTAAATGAAAACTATGGAGTGGTTATAGCGACCCTACGCCCCAACGCTGGTGGTATTATATTCGGAAGTGGAACTGTAAATAATTCTTATAATTTTGGAAATATCACCATAGAAACCAATGGCGAACATAGCCTTGTTTATGGAATCGGTGGAAAAACGATTATTAATAGTTACAACTTCGGAGAATTAAACGGGATTAACAATGGCGGTATTAGCGGTAATTTTGCGAATATTGAGTTTTGTTATTTCCTCAATAATGTGGAAAACGCAACCCCTGACGGTGCATTATTCACCAATGTAAAAAAACTCACCGCAGAACAAATGAAAGATAAATCCTCATTCGTTGGATTTGATTTTGATGATGTTTGGGAAATGGGCAATCCTGATTATCCGTTTCCGATATTTAAATCTAATTATTAACGACATTTTTAAGCAGTATATATCCGGGCACGTAAATAATTTTCTGTAAACAGGTAAACAATTAGTGAACGAGAGAAGCGAATTGCGTTGGCGAGCAGGCAAAGGTCGTTATTCGTAATCGGGGTGGTGCTTCCTGATATAACGCTTCATGAAAGCGGTTAGCTCCTTGGCCTGTGAGGTCTCTGCATTTTCGCAAGCCTCGGCGAACATATCGACGATGTTGCGGTCGAGCTTGTAGGATTTTGAGATAAGACCTTTTTTGGCGTGGTATCGGGCGGTAGCCCTGGTAGCGGTTGATTCCATTGCACATTCACCTCCTCTCGTATAGGGTGTACCCCATATCAGAGCAGCCTGCCGGGGAAGAGGATGCACATCTCGCCGTAGACCTTGCCCCAGTCGCGAACCTTGTTGGTCCACTTTTTCGTGTCCACCATATTGACATAGGTTCAATTGTTTGGCCCTTCCCATATCGCTATGGTACTATGGCCTCTGCTGACTTCTCGCAGTTTAGCCGCACATCGCTGCTCGGGTTCGGCGGGTGTCAGTTGTTTCTGTCCTTTGCCGCCCTGCGAGACCTCCCCGGGTACGTGTAACGAATGTGAACGTTAGTTCACATGCAGTTCACGCCAATCGGTCAATGATGATAACCTTCCCCTCATATATCTGCCACATTTACACCGCAGGATTCGGGCAGTATTGGACTTCGCCTTGCACAGCAAGCTCGTCCGTTCCGCAATTGCCTTTTATGTGGTTTCTGTTCGTCAGACCGAGGGTTTGCCTCCGGCTTCATTCAGATTCCGCTTCACGACGGACACCCTTGCCCTTGGCTAACAGTTCCTACTGCCAAGTCTGTAGCGGACTTTCACCGCTAAGTTATCGCCTATGCCGGGCTCACTTATGTGTAGAGACAAGGCATGCCTTGTCTCTGCGTTCACATTCGCCACACGTTAGCCATGGGGTGATTGACTCCCGATTTATTCCATGAAATAAATATCAGTTGCCATTTGGTTTGGCTCTCATGATGCACCTGACTATGCCCTGGTCGGTGAAAAACTCCGGGGCGGGATTTCCGTTCTTTTTCATCTCATCCCGAGCTATTGTTATGCCCCGCCCAAACGCCTGCACGATGCCAAACGTTTTCATGGTCGCGGCGAGGTTTGGGTTGCGGTAATCCACGAACCCGGGCTGGCCCAATATCTCGGGCGTTATGTTCCCATACAATCCGCCGGGGCTTCGGAAAGTCCCGCGCTGAAAACAGGGTAAAGGTCATATGGCGACGTATCGGAGTCTATATCGTTTAACTTTTTTAATAGCTTATTATTTGTCAATGTTTGCATTTTCTTTGGTTTCCTTTCAAAAATTTTGTCTTATTTGCAATCCATTATACGACAATTTTAAATATTTTTCAAGCCATAAAAAGAAAATAATATTTTATAAAAATTTGCGTATATGCGCTTGTATGAAAAACATTATGCAGGGATGCATATTTTGGCATCCTTGCAAATTTGCTGTTGACAAATAGTGCGGATAGTGGTATAATGGAATCAAGAAATGAATTTCGGAGGATTGTTGATTATGAAAAAAGACTTATTTGGCTTGGGCAATGTATTGGGCGCCATAGCCATGTTTGATTATTCGATTGCGTTAGTTTTTGCTTTCGTAATTGTGGTCATATCAATTATCAAAAGCTATATAGAAAACGCATTGATGAAAAAAAGCAAAAAGAAAATTTATCTGAGATGAGGATTTTTACATGAGAAAAAAAATAAACGTTGCGCTCGTCGGACTGGGGTTCGGCGGGGCGTTCGCCGGGATCTGGAAAGACCATCCAAACGTCGAATCGATCGCGCTTTTCGATACCAACAAAGAACATTTGAATCATTGCCAAAACTATTTCGGCATAACAAAAGCATACGGCAGTTTTGACGAGATTTTAAACGACAAAAATTTAGATGCGGTTCATCTCGTAACGCCTATCCCCTTGCATGAGCAACAGACCGTTCAGGTTCTCGAATCGGGCAAGCATTGCGCCTGCACCGTGCCCATGGCGATTTCGCTCGACGGCATCAAGCGCATAACGGAAGCGACGCGAAAATCCGGCAAAAATTACATGATGATGGAAACGACGCTGTACACATACCAATATTTTTATGTAAAAGACTTGATTGAACAGGGCAAAATGGGCAAGATACAATTCATGCGGGGCAGCCACTATCAAGACATGGCAAACTGGCCCGACTACTGGATGGGGCTGCCGCCGATGTGGTACGGAACTCACGCAATCGGGCCCATGGTCGCCCTGTCGGGTTCGAGAATCAAGCGCGTGAATTGTTTCGGTTCAGGCACGATGGAAGAATGGCTCGAAAAACAATATGGCAACCCATATCCGATGGAAAGCGCGCTGCTTGAATTCGAAAATGGGCAAAAGGGCGAGGCCACGCGGTCATTGTTCGAAACGGCGCGGGCGTATCAAGAGGGATTGTTTGTCTATGGGAGCGATGGGTGTTTCGAATGGGGATTTGCAGACCATGACGCCCCTTACTTCACAGCCGCCATACCCGCCGCAGACGGCAGTCGCGGCGGCGGGACGCATACCGAAATCATCGACTTGCCGAATTATCATCAAAGCCTGCCCATTGAGATACAAAAATTCACAGTCGGCCAAAACTACGATCCGCTCAATCCGCAGGATTCCCTAAAAAAAGGCGCAGGCGGCGGGCATCACGGCTCGCATCCGCATTTGGTACACGAATTTGTGATGAGCATAATCGAGGAACGCAAACCGTGGATCGACGAGGTTTTGGGAGGCAACATAACGGCGGCGGGCATATGCGCCCACGAATCCGCAATGAAAAACGGCGAAGCCGTTATCGTGCCTGTATTTTAGAAGCATATGCAGGGCGGAATCGATTGGCGTGCTGCGGGACGTCGAGGACGCCGTCCCCTACACGTTCACGTTTGTTACACATTTCGCCCGAAGCCCTCGCCTCTTCAGGCGGTGGGTTGTTTATCTGCTACCCCCTATTCGCCTTCGAACGTGAAGTTGCTTAATTCTGCCGTTCCCAGTATACGAGAGCCGGCTTGCATTGTAACGCCCATGACTGGTATCAATACAGATTTCAAAGCCGCATAAGCATCTTCTTCTACAGTAAAAAAATCAACATTTACACCATATGTTTCGTTATACGAATATACCGAATGCTCACTTATAATCTCACCTGTGAAAAGCAAGCCGGGACCAAAATTGAACGCTATCCTAAGAGGCTTTGCACTATAGCTTTTGCCTTCCAATGTGAACCTAATAGCTGCATTAGCCGTTAACATTTTTATACCTCCCTTAGAATTTATGTACTATTCGTACAATTGCATTATTGAACTTGTTTAGATCAGCTTCCCATATTTCTATGGTACCGTGCTTGAATAAAAATGGATCTACAGAAACAAAGTCCCCTATTTCTTCTACAACTCGTCTCAGCACTTCGACTTCAATGACTGCTACAATGTTTTTATTTATGACCTTATCTGCAAATCTGAGGGTATCTCCTAAATCCTTCCCGAAATACTTCAACCCTACGCCCCCAGGGAGGCAAGAAAATCTACCTATCTGCATTATTGAGTAGAATTCTGCATCGCTTACTGCCCGATACAAAAATATTGTATTTTTTGAAGCAGTCATGTCCAATCTATTACCACCCCTTTTAAGCAAATTAGTCCAAACAATCCCTGTGTTTGGTATTATATCAAATTTAAATCATTTTGTCAACAATTTTTTGGGGTATTTGTGCGAATTATTTTTTTTCGTAATATTTTTATTTTTTTATATGGAAGGCGAACACACAGGTTCGCCCCTACACATAATACTGCGCTTGGGCGTTCCACAGTTCGGCATATTTGCCGCCCTCATCCGCAAGCAAGCTCTCGTGGCTGCCCCGCTGGATCAGCTCTCCTTCGTGGAACACCGCTATGTCGTCGCAAAAGCGGCAGCTCGAAAGTCGATGTGAAATATATATCGCCGTCTTGCCCCCTGCGATTTCGTCAAACTTGCTATACACCTCGTACTCCGCAATCGGGTCGAGCGCAGCTGTCGGCTCGTCCAAGACAATAAAAGGCGCATCTTTGTATAATGCCCTTGCAAGCGCGATTTTTTGCGCCTCGCCGCCCGATATTTCCACGCCGTCCTCTTCGAAGTCACGATACAGCAGCGTTTTTATCCCATTTGGCATCTCGCCGAGTTCCGCCATGTCGAGGCATTTCGCCGCCGGATAAATCGATGCCATCGTCGTAAAAGCCTTTCATCAATGTTGTCTCCATGCCATTAGGCAGAGCATCGACAAAACGCTTCAGCCCCGCGAGCTCCAAGACCCTGTTCACTTTGTCCCTGTCTATATTTTCGCCGTTGCCCGCCACAAAGTGCGAGATGGGTATGGGAACAAGGCTCACCTCTTGAAACACCGCCGCAAACTGCGAATAATATTCGCCTATGTTGTATTCCCTCGCATTTTTGCCGGCAAGTGTCACAGATCCGGATGTTGGGCAATACAGCCCGCACAGAAGTTTTACCAGCGTGGTTTTGCCCGCGCCGTTTTGGCCCACGATTGCGAGCCGCTCTCCTTTGTTTATCTTGAAAGTTATATCATCGACAGCGGGCTTGTCTGCG
>JGI24702J35022_10003120_pt1 | contig 10016 bp, 8 predicted proteins | sample TergutTh196P4_FD_35022 | JGI IMG/M metagenome (IMG submission 35022) | reverse complement strand
ACAATTAGCCTGCCAATATTCCAATAAGTATAAAGTAATTCCGTGTTGATATTATAAAGAATATGATGCTTTGCTTGGCTGACCAATTGTCTTATTTCAGCTACGAGTTTGTTGTAAGTATTTTTGTCAAGTTCCATTTCAGACATAGTTTTTGCAAAATTAAATAATTAAAAGAGGAATGTTGTAATAATAATATATCGTAAAATATTGTTTTTCATATTCCTTAACTTTTTATTTTTTTTTACGTTATACATTTCGTTTGTCCTGCACTTGTTATTTCAATCATACCTGCCCACATACACATCAATTTGCAATTATCAAGTAGTGCGGGCATCCCTTTTACTAACACCGTAGGCTCTCCGGGTATCCAGGGGGAAACGGTATTGGGGATGCAGGGCATAGGTTGCAGTTTTCCCAAATTGGCAGACGTTGCCGCCGCAACAGTGGGGTTTGCCAACGATTTGCATTGTCCAAAGGTTGGAATGTTTACAAAGGGTTTGTAATCCATTATGTTTGCCATCTCCTGACTGCTCGCTTGTGCCATTTTAGTAGGAAGTACCGTTAAACTTGCCGGCGAATCCCCAAACATACATTTTAAGTTGGCTCCGTTACATACATAAGTTCCCATAAATCTACGATTATAAATATTAATTAATTTTTACTATACCACCTTTTGCTTCTAACTGTCCGTCGGCATTTATTTTTATATTGGGTGCTTTTTCTTCTATCTCTGAGGAAGCATCTAATTTTATGGATGAGTTAGCGTCTAAAATGATATCGGGGCTTTCGCAGAGAGAAATATGTCCGGGGGATTGTACCTCAACCTTACTCTTTCCATAGAGCAATAGTTCTGCATCTGCTTGTAACTCAGCATAAGAACCAGATATTGCTAACCAATCACCGGTAATATTTTGTAACATGTCAGCGGCGGCATTTATATTAATATTATTTCCGGATCTCGAAAAAATGTCATTTTTAGCTTCTTCATTAATATCATTTCCGGCGGTACTCACAATATTTTTACCTGCACTGCTTACAATACTTTCTCCGGCGTTCAAAACGATATCGCCTCCTGCATACAATTCAATATTACCTTTCGATTCCAATTTAATCAGTTGCTGATCGGTAGAGAACTCTAACTTGTAAGTTTTAAAGTTGGTGGAGTAAAAGGTAGTACTCCCTAAGTCTTCAGGAAGAACTTCACTTACGCTATCGTAAATACAGATTTTACCATTTTTACCACTATCCGTAAATTCTATGGTATGTCCGTTGCGTGTTCTGATAGTTTTGGTATCGTTGCTGATATCTCCATCACCTGGGGCAAATGCTCTGAAACGGTATAAAGTACCAATTACGTAAGGTTTTTCGGCATTTCCGTTTTCAAATCCTACCATCACATCTTCGTCTATTTCGGGGACAAAGTTAAACCCTTTATAACTGCCTCCGTGTGGTTGGGCAATACGTATCCAGGGGGTCAATTCGTCTTGGAAGGATTGCCAAAAAAACTGCACACGAACTCGTCCTAAACATTCGGGGTCTTTATTATCTTTTACTATGGCGGGTTGGGTTTCGGCTTTGGGAAAATGCTCGCCGTAGTTGTAAGGAGGAACTTCGCAGTTTGCCGGAATTGCTACGAAAGAGTTTTCGTAGTTTCCCATATTATCTACAACATGTGTAATTTTACAAACCATCAGTTCTTCGTGGTAGTAAGTCCCTCCTTTTTTTTCTTCTTCAAAAATCTCTTTCATTTTAAACACACTGCCTATGGTCAGGTCGGCGCGGTTGCTGGTTCCGAAACAGAGCATCATTTGCGCCTTTTTTCCCAATCCTTTTATTTTGGCAGAGAGTTCAATTTCTCTATAATAGGTTTCCTCGTCTTCATAAAAACTACCATTTTCAGGGCTAGAGGCTTTCAGGTGTTCAAAAGGCTCTGTTTTATACAACTCTCTGGATTTTTCGTAAGCAATATCGGTAAGGGAGTGCATATTTTGGTTTGAAAAATCGCGTCCGTATATGTAATGGTGGCTGTGATGAAGATAATCGTAATGGCTGTGGGTAAAATTCTGATGTTCCATATCTAACCGATATTGATAAGAGAGGATATCGTTTCCGTGCATTAAATCTAATGATTTTGATTTTTCTACTTTTCCGAACACCACTTGAGAGCCATCATAATAGAACCATTGCCCATATCGGAATGCTAAACGCCGTATAAATTCATAGTTGGTTTCGTTATACTGAACAGTATAGGGAATTGTTTTTTCAAAATCGGGCTCGTTCTTTACGGAAATATCGTAAGACCCTAATTTTGTACCCACGATATTTTTTAGTTTCCTATTTTCAAAAGAGCCGCAATGAGGAGTGTCGTTCAAAAAATAATCCGGACTATAAACAGTCACTTCAATGGTTAGCTTTGATTTAATATTGGATCGACTCAGATTAACATTAAAGATAAATCCCGAAAATATAAGATTGTCGTAGGATATCTTTTTATCCACGTCTTTTCGGATAGTTTGGATACAAATATCAACTTTTTTTCCGATAAGTTTGTTAGAGATGTTAAAACTCACTTCGTTTTGAGATTCTATCAAATTTTTACCTTGCATATCAAAACGAAGCATGTTTGGACTTGCCAGCTCCTGTTCCAATTGAATGTTTGAAAAATCATATTTTTTAGATTCTTCTTCAAAATCTTCAATAGAGATGTTTAATTTGTTTATTAATATTGCCATAATGTATTTATTAATGTATTTATAATTTAAGATCTATTTATAATTTATAATGTGGATTTTCTAATTATTTATTTTTTCAGTTATTGTTTTACAATTTTTTTAACGACAACGCCTGCATTTGTTGTTATTTTTACAAAATAGATGCCATTAGTTAGATTAGAAATGTCAAGCGTGGTAAGAGGTGAGAGGTAAGAGGTAAGAGGTATAAGATTTCGTCCGTAAATATCAAATATTTCAATACATGTAACTTATAACTTATAACTTGTAACTCGTAACTTGTAACTTGTAACTTGTAACTAAAAAATGGTAAAGTTTTTTCATAATATTTTGATTTAAAAAATTAAAAAATTAAAAATTAACCTTTGATACCCAGCTTCTATCTCTTCAACCGTTTTAATAAATGTTGATACTCCCTTTTTTAGTTTTCCAGTTTGCCAACTGTTGAAAAACAGGTTTTAATTCATGATAATTTTGTTTTCAAATATAATTTTTAAAACATAAATTATCATTTCTTTTCTTCATTTACTGCTTTGTCGTTATTAAAGACTACTGTTGCGTAATTTCCTTCTCCTCCGAAAGAGATTTCGGTAGCGGCAATGGTGATACGGGTGTGCATCTGGTCGGTGTTGTGCATATTAAAGTATTCGTATAAACTGATACAATAGGCACCTTTAAAATTTATAAATCGTTCTACCATATCTACATTATCTACTACTCTTATTTGAATTTTTCCGTCAAAAGTTTGGGTTGCGCTGTTCATCCATTGGTGGAAAAACATATCATTGTCGGATGGCGCTACTATAGTAAGTTGAATTTCGCCGGCTCTGGGTTTTTCTGCCGGTTGTAAGTTATAGGTCATTTTTTGGGTAAGGGTGTAAGAACACTCAATTACAAGGTATTCTGCGGTATGACTTTCAAATGATATTACTGCTTTATGTGCCATATTTTTGGTTTTAAATTGTTATTTTTTAAAGAATTAATAAGGGTAAGGGCTACCTCTTATGAGGTAGCCCCCATCCTAACTAAGAAATAATGGAGATTATCTCCATTCGTTTTCAAATTTTACGCCTCCATTTTCAATGTATTTGCAAGAGAGGGTAATAATTTCAAAGTGTGCAAGGTCGCCGCCTTTGGTAGCATCTGCCCACTCTTCTCTGTAATCCACACAATACGCTTCTTTAAAGATGATGTCTTTCATCTTGTTTTTCACGTCTAATGATTGCATCACTTCGAGTTTGCCGTCTTTCTTCATGTCTTGGGTAAGCATCCAATTCAAAAGTTCGGGGTTTCCGTCGTTGAGCGCTTTGCATGTAATTTTGATTTGTCCTCCTCTGGGAATACCTGAGGGTTGGTTTTCCTTATCCACTGCTTGGTTGAATGAATAAGAGTAATTTTGAACTTCGCGTTCTTTGAAGTTGTCAATGATCAACTTTACTGGTGTTTGTGCCATAATGATTTGATTTTTAAAAAATTAATAAAAAGGGTTAATTAAAAAGGGTTAATAAATAGTTTTTTTTATTCACTTGATTCGCATTTTTTGCTGTTTCTATCAGCGGAGAGTTTAATTGTAAAGTTCTTTGCTGCAAAGAAAGGTACAATGTCAATATCAATTTTTACCTCTTTGGTTTTAGCGTCTTGATAGGGATCAGCAATGGTATATTCTTTGAAGAGTTTACCTGCGCCTTTGTATTCGTTAAGGAAATCCTGTATGGTTTTCTTTAATTGTTTAGGCGAGTTAAAAGGATCCCAGTTTTCGAGGGCAATTTTGTGAACGTAGTGCATCAGGTTCTTTTTTACCCAGTCGAATACTCTCACAATAGGATACTCTTTCATAGCGGTGTTTGTACCGGTGTAGAGGTTTGTGTTATTATACGCCATTACCCGACCTTCTGATATTACCATGGGGATTACTTGGTTGTCCCACAATCCGGTAATCTCTTCTTTCATCATATCAAGGTGTACGCCTTTAATTTCGCTGAGGGTACCATATTTTTCGCCGGCAGTACCTTGTGCCATAGGGGTATTTGAATTATACAATTTACCTGCCAAAGCACCTGCAGGGGGGATATACAACGGGTTCATTTCGCCTGCCATAGGTTCGGTGGGGCGTCCTACCAACCAGTTAGCGGTAACAATTACATTTTGCAGTTCTTTATCGGCATCTCTATATTGCTCGGTTTGTTCAAACAAGATGTCATAATCTCTGCAATCTTCGGCGTCTGTAACTACCGTAAATTTGTATTCGTAAGCCATTTTAGCCCACATATCACGCACTTGTTTGTCTTTGAATACGTTTCCGGGGAGTGCCAACAAACTGTAATTGTCTTTCAAACTCAATCGTCCGTAGGCGTTGTAGAGTAAACTTTTGATCTCTTTAAAACTTTCCGAGTCACTATTTTGGAGTTCATCGGTTTCGTCGGTACCTGCATATTTTTCTACATTGATAATACGGAGGTTGGTCATTTTTTCCACCCCTGCATTTTTGAAGAAAGAATCCAAGGAACGATAAGAAGTTTCCAATTTTTGGATTTTGCGTGCCACAGTAGTAAGATTGTCTTTCAAAAGGTTTTGATATTTTTCTGCCTTTTGTCCGCATAGTTCTACATATTCTGTAGCAGAACTTTTATCTTCGTTTAAGATTTCCAACCAAGTTTTAATGTTGGTTGCCAATCGGTCTCTTTTGCCTTTGTATTGATTTTCTTTCAAGAACATAGTTCTGGTAGCCTTGCTTGCGGGGTTTAGGTCGGCAGCATCGGGCATAAATGCGGCAAAAGTGTTATATCCACCGAATTTTTTCAATAGTTCGGCAATATCTTTCGTGGGTTGTTGCTGCATTTTTACCTCTTCCTGAGGTTGTGCAGTCTCTTGTTGTTGTAATTTAGCTTCAGCCATAACTTAATGATGATTAATGGTTAATGATTATTTATTACTTTCGTTTAATTCCACCAGCAAGGCTTCAAGGAGTTCTTTCAGTTCGCCTCTTCCTTGTGGATCTTTGAGGATGTCGCGCAAACGAGCGTTTTTCTCGATTTGCTTCTGTACAGATTCACAGTTCTCTTTTCTGCTTCTTAAATCGCTTAAAAAAGGACTGTTTGTGATAAGGTTACCTTTTCCATTGTTGACTTCAAAGTCTTTCATTTCTTTGAAATTCAGAACTTCGGTTTTAGATTCGCCACCGTCTCCGGCAAGGTCCACTTCAACTTTGGGTTTAAAATAGGCAAATGTTTCTTTTAGATTTCGAGGGAAAACGCCCCTTTTCTGGCCGTTCTCTTCCACTTCATCCATGGCTAAGCCTCGATTTTCGAAAGTAACTTCAGAGGTAAACTGGTCTACATACATGGTTTTGTTTTGAGACAAACCTTCAATACCAGCCGAAGAATCTTCATCTTCTAATCTTGACAAAAAATTTTCTTTACTCATACGATGTTTTTTAAAAATGTTAATAAGTTTTTTTATAAGGGTTTTAATAAATCCATTCAATTTTTCCATCTTTATATTTTAATTCTACTTTTCCTCCGGCTTTTACATCACCGGCAATAATCATTTTAGAGAGCGGGCGGCGAATTTCGTTACGAATAATTCCCAAAATAGGACGCGCACCCAATTGTGGCGAAAATTCAGACAATGCCAACGCTTTTTTAGATTCATCGCTGATAATCAATTTGATATTCAAATCACCTAATGTTTTTAAAAGATTTTTCAAATGGATATTGAAAATCATCAATACAATCTCTTCCGTGATAGGCGAAAATGGAATAATTTCGGTAAGACGTCCTAAAAATTCGGGTTTAAATTTTCGTTCTATCATAATCTGTTTCAAATCATTAGAAGTAGGAATTTTCCCTGCTTCAAATGACTTGAAAATATAATCGCTTCCTACGTTTGAAGTAAATACCACTAATGCATTAGAGAAATCGCCCGTACGGTTCAGCTTGTCATGAATTCTTCCTTCATCCATAATTTGGAGGAAGATATTAAACACATCGGTATGTGCTTTTTCAATTTCATCGAACAGTACTATGGAGTATGGTTTTTGGCGGATTTTATTTACTAACAAACCGCCTTCTTCATATCCTACATACCCTGCGGGGGCACCGGTCATAGTGGCAACAGAATGAGATTCCATAAATTCCGACATGTCGAAACGGATAATTGCGGATTCATCCTGAAATAGGAACTCTGCTAATGCTTTGGTAAGTTCTGTTTTTCCGGTTCCGGTAGGACCGAGGAAAAATACGGAAGCGATGGGTTGTCCCTTTTTGCTCAAGCCGGAACGTGATTCATAAATGGCATCCAATACCGTTTTAATGGCGTGATCTTGTCCTACCACACGTTCTTTAAGAATATTTTCGGCATTTACCAATTTGTCGCGCTCTTTCGTTTGTACCTTACCTATAGGAATCCCTGTTTGTTGAGCGATAATCAACGAAAGATCCGTAAGCTGAATTTCTGTGCGTTTTTCTTGTGCTAATTGTTTCAACTCGTTTAAAACAGATTCTAAATGTTTAATTTTGGCTTCATTCGTCTTCAATTCGGCAAAGATAACGCTATCGTCTAATTGTGAAGTAAGAATAAAACTCAAACGGTTAAAAATTTCGTGATTTAACCATTGCAGGTCAAAAGCGGTTTCTTCTTTTCTTTTTTCGGCTACGCCGGTTTTTATTTCGGTCAATTTTTCAATAAGGAGTCCAATCTCTGTTTCGGTAATATCATTGAGGGTGTGGATATGTGATAACGTTTTATCAATCAAATCGAAAGCAGAATCCGGAAGGCTTCTTTCGCCCATATATCTTTTTGCCAACCGTATCGCTTCTTCTACTACTTTATCGGAAACTAACAAACTGTGGTGGTCTTCATAACGCACTTTTGCGCCTTTGATAATTCGGGAAGCCATATCAAAACCTGGTTCTTCGATAGTAAGTTTTTCAAATTTACGGACAAATTCCTTATCAATTTCAATATTTTTAGTAAATCCTTCTACTGATGTTGTTGCGATCAAGCGGATGGCGCTTCTGGTCAACTCTTTTTTTAACAAAGTGGTAATGCCGTACAACATACTTTGTTTATCAAAAATCTTATCAATTCCTTCAATTACAAGAACGGCATTTTCCAAATCATTCATCTCTTTCAATATTTTTTTAGCGCGGTCTTCAATTTCGCCTTTATAGTTGGCTTCGGAGGATATTGCCGACAAGTCTAATTCAAGTACGGCATTCTCTTTTAGAAAATCGGGAACTTCTCCTTTGATAATTCTTTGTACAAAGGCGTCAATGAGCGCAGTTTTTCCAATTCCGGATTCTCCGACAATTAATACATTTGATTTTGTTTTTTTACCAAGAATTTCAAAAATTGCTTGCATCTCTTTTTCAAATCCGATCACTAAGGGCATATATCCGTTTTTGGCTTCTATAATTTTATCAACGGTATAGGTTGCCAAACTTTTTGTGGATGATGAGGTTGATGATGCTGAGGAGGAATAGGAACTGCCTTTCTCTTTGGATATTTTTTGTTTATTGAGATTGGGCAGCAATTCGTCGGGTGATAGAGGCAGTGTTTTCAATTGATCGAAAGAGAAACCTACTCCGGAAGTTACTAAGGCTGCCAGCAGAAAAATGGGTTCTAACTCTTCTTTACCTGCATTTTTTTGAATAGTGCCTGCTTCCTCAACAACTGCCAGCGTTGCATTGGAAATAGAAATATCGAAAAATGGGGTGGATGATTTGGGTAACACTGCGATTCGCGCATTAACCCAGTCTAAAATGTAATAATAATCTTTATTAAGATCTTGTTCTAAAAAATTAATTAAACCTGCATCTTTATGCAAAAGGGCTTTGAGCAGATGTGCTGGTTCAATAAGTTCGTTCATAGAATCTTTTGCATACGATTCCGCAATTTTAAGGGCATTTCTTGATTCGGAAGAGAAAAAATAATTATCTATCATAGTATTAATTTTATAAAAATTTTTATTTGTAAAGTTCGCGGCAAAAATAATAATAAATAATAATAAATACTACCCCCCAAAGAGGGTTTTTCATTAAATACCTTAAAAATTTCTTTTTTAAGAATAATAAATAATAAAGATATTGCGAAAAAAGTGTAAAAAATTTAACCCAATTTTTGGTTAATTCTTTTTTTCAAATAAAATTATATTTTCGCACTCATTAATTAAATAATTTTATATGAAAAATATTGATTGGAAAAACTTGGTTTTTGGTTATATTAAAACGGATTATAACATTCGTTGTTATTACAAAAATGGTCAATGGGGTTCGCTTGAAGTAAGTACCGCTGAAACTATTGATCTGCACATTGCTGCTACTTGCTTGCACTATGGACAAGAAGCATTTGAAGGAATGAAAGCCTACAGAGGAAAAGACGACAAAGTTCGTTTGTTTAGATGGGAAGAAAATTATCTCCGTATGCAAAGGTCTGCAGAAGGAATACTTATGCAGTCCGTTCCCAAAGAAATTTTTGAAGAAGCAATTCGTAGAGCAGTAGAACTGAATAAAGAATATATCCCACCCTACGGTACCGGCGGTTCCTTGTATATACGTCCTTTGCTTATTGGTTCAGGAGCAAAAGTAGGGGTTAGTCCTGCAGACGAATATCTGTTTTTGGTTTTTGTAACTCCCGTAGGTCCTTACTTTAAAGAAGGATTTAATCCCGTAAAAATGCAAATCATAAGAGATTACGATCGTGCTGCGCCGATGGGGACAGGTCACATCAAGGTGGGTGGAAACTATGCGGCAAGTTTGCGTGCAGGCGTTCGTGCTCATCAAGAGGGCTTTTCAACCGCAATTTTTGCAGACTCTAAAACCAAACTCTATATTGATGAAGCAGGTCCTGCTAATTTTTTTGGTATCAAAGACGGAAAATATATTACCCCCGATTCAACCTCTATTCTTCCCTCTATTACTAATATGTCGCTGAGAGATTTAGCCGCTGATATGGGATTAACGGTAGAGCGACGCTCTGTTGCACTTAATGAATTAAGTAGTTTTGAAGAAGCAGGTGCTTGCGGAACAGCAGCTGTAATTTCTCCTATAGGTATGATTCAAGACAGAGATACAGGAGAGGTTTATCAATACTCTAAAGATGGAAAAGCAGGTACATGGACTACCAAATTGTATGAACGATTAACGGGAATACAATATGGAGAAGTTGAGGATAAGTTTGGATGGTGTACGGTTTTGTTTTAACATTTAACAAGAATAATCAATAATATTTATGATATGTATAACTATTTAAAATTTATTATTTTTTCAACAACTTTGTTATTGTTGT
>JGI24702J35022_10003119_pt1 | contig 10017 bp, 5 predicted proteins | sample TergutTh196P4_FD_35022 | JGI IMG/M metagenome (IMG submission 35022) | reverse complement strand
GAGACAAATAGATGTTACGCAAGCAGCTGGTATTACCGGAATTGAAGATGCACTCGCCCATCAACTGAAAATTTTCCCAAATCCGGCACAAACTGAAATTACCATTGAAAGTGGAAATTTGGCCATTGAACTTGTTGAGATTTGTGATTTATCAGGGCGTAAAATTCTCCATTTTTCACTCTCCATTCTCAATTCTCAATTCTCAATTAACGTTTCCGCTTTGCCGCAGGGCGTTTATCTGTTAAAAGTTTATACCGGCAAGGATTTTGTAGTTCAGAAGTTTGTGAAAGAATAAATTCAAAAATGATTCTTAAAGAAGCGGCAAAATTCGAGAATGGGTTTTGCCGTTTTTCTTTTTGTCATTTTCAATTTTGTAAAACGTCGAATATCTTTTGTAGAGTACTTATTGGGAACAATAATGTTTTTTTCGTCTATTTTTTAGCCTGAAAAATGTCCATTAGACCTTTTTTTCCGTAAAATCTATTTTGGTAACGATTTATTTTATCTTTGCATTACATTTTATTATTCTTAAAACAATCGTTTATAGACAATTTTTAAAAATTCTTCTTTCATGAAAAACAGAAATCTTTTCCTTGCAGTGTTATTCTGCAGTATTGTCAGCCTGTTGGATGCTCAGGCTCAAGTAAAATTACAGGAGGGTACGCAAACCTATAAAACCTACATCCAGAATCCACCCAACGTGATGCCCCGCTTTTACGAAGGTCGCAACCATCAGGGGGTACAGCGCAGAATTTATCCCTATCCGTATGATGACGGATTGACGACAAAAACAAAAAATGTTGATTATCCGGTGATTACTCTCGAAAATGAGTACATTCTGCTGAAAATAACACCCGAACTGGGCGGCCGCCTGTACGGCGCTTACGACAAGACGAACGGTTACGAATGGATTTACGAAAACCGTGTTGTAAAACCGTCTCTTACGCTTATCGGTATGGTCGGTAACTGGTATTCCGGAAGTCTTGCGTGGGGTTATCCTCACCATCATGGCCCAACCACTGTCGAAAATATGGATTATGAGATAGAGGAACATGACGACGGCAGCAAAACGGTTTGGATCAACAATACCGAACGGCTTCAACGTGTAAACATATTGATTGGATATACGATATATCCCAATTCGTCTATTGTTGAGATGACCATCCATCCGCGCAACCGTACTGCGCTTGGAAATTCAATCCTTTTTTGGTCGAATCCGGCAGTTGTTTGCGATTCGGCTTATCAGGTGATATTTCCGCCATCCGTGCAATATGTGACCCACCACGGCAAGCGCGATATGACTGCATGGCCCATTGCCGACAGCCGCTACGGAAACTATGAATTTACCGGCATGGATATCAGCTGGTGGAAGCATACGCATGTGCCTTCGTCGTTTTTCTCGTGGGATCCGCGCGAAGATTATTTCGGAGGTTACGACCATAAACTTCAGGCGGGCACAGCATGGACAGGCAATCATTATACGATGCCGGGCATGAAATATTGGGCTGACGGCAACAATGCCAACGGTTTCATGATCAACAACGGTCTTACTGACGACGGCCGTCGCTATATCGAACTGATGGCCGGTTTTTATACCGACAACCAGCCTGATTATAGCTGGTTGGAACCGTATGAAACCAAATTCGGAAAAATGGTATGGTTTCCCATACGTGAACTGGGAGGTTTGAAATACGCAAATCGCAACGGTGCAATGAATTATGAAATAAAAGGCGCTGATATTGAAATAAGATTGAATACCACTTCGCCTCACAAAACGGCTAAATTTGTATTGAAGGGCAAAGGTAGGGAGATAAAAACTGAAAGTATCAGTATCAGTCCTGCAGAACCGCGCAAGCTAACAGCCAAACTTCCTGCAGGCGTGGCAGAAACCGATCTTGAGTTCGCGCTTTATGATGCAAACGGCGAACTTATTATGGATTACGTTCCCTTAGAATATCCCAAACAGGATAAACCGGAAGGTCTGGGCGCTTTTCCGCAACCTGCCGATATAAAGTCTGTTGAAGAATTATATTTGACCGGTTTGCGCATCAATCAATTCCACAGCACTGCGGATCCGATGCCTTATTATCGTGAAGCGCTCAATCGCGACCCGGAAAATTCTGATGTGAATACCCAGCTCGGCATCCTTGCCATCAAAGATCATGACTGGGAACAGGCTGAAAAATACCTCCGCACGGCGGCAACACGTGTGAAGACTTACTACACCCGCCCTAAAAACTGCGAATCGCTGTATTATCTGGGAATTGTTCTCCGGGAGCTGGGCAGATTGGATGAGGCTTACGACTGGCTGTATCAGTCTTCATGGGATTATGCGTGGCATACGGCCGCTTATTACCAGTTAGCTGAAATAGACTGCCTTCGCGGCGATTACGAAACCGCCCTCGACCATGTGAACCGATCGCTTTCTACCAATACGGACAATATCCGGATTTTGAACCTGAAAGGTTTAATCCTTCGTAAATTGGGCGCTGTCGCAGATGCTTTTGCCTGGTTCGAAAACGTTTTGGAAAAGACCAAAATCAATTATATGGCGATGAACGAACTCATCTCGATGAACCTTGCAAAAGGGAACAGAGCCAAAGCGGATACCGACCTGAAGAATCTTTCGAGGTGGATGCGCGACGATGTTCAGGCATATCTCGAATTTGCAACGGAATACATGTCGGCAGGCGCATACAGGGAAGCAATAGAAGTACTTGCCCGTGCAGAAGGCAAAGGCGAAACATCTCCAATGCTCTATTATTATCTCGGTTATCTGAACGAAATACAAGGCGGTAAGGATAAGGCGCTCGCTTATTATAAGAAAGCAGGCACAATGCCATCTGACTATTGTTACCCGTTCCGTTCGGAAGAAATCGTTATATTGAATCGTGCCATGGCGATGGAACCCACCGGCGCAAAAACCCCGTATTATCTTGGCAATCTTTATTATGAACATCAGCCGCGCAAGGCAATGGAACTTTGGGAAAAATCGGCAAAACTCGACCCTCAATTTTACATTGTGCACCGTAACCTCGGTCTGGCGTACAACGAAATTGACAGGGATTACGTGAAAGCTCTGGCAGGCATGAAGAAGGCTGCGGAAGTGTACAGCGGCGATGCGCGACTTTTATTCGAAATAGACGGTCTTCATGAATTGAACAGGGTGTCGCCCAAGGACAAGTACGAATTTTTGATGAACAATTATGCTACTGTGACCCAACGCGGTGAAACCCTGTTGCGTCTTATCACCCGCGCAGTTGAGTACGGCAAATACGACGAAGCATTGAATGCACTGGAAACAAACAGTCTTGCCGAACCCGAAGGTTCCCGCGACATCCAGAATGCATATCTGAACAGTTATATGCTCCGCGCGCTTGCCGCGCTTGACAGGAAAGACTACAATGCTGCAATGAAAGATGTTGACGCCGCCTTGGCATATCCTGTGGGTTTATACGGACGTGGAAGATACGCGCAATTGTATTACCTTGCCGGTTTGGTTTATGAATCGCGTGGCGATGCGGCCAAGGCATGCGATTCGTATGAAAAAGCGATGCAGGTGGAAACAGAGCGCGGCGACGACCGAGAATTTGATTATTACAAAGGGCTTGCTTTGAATAAAATGAACAAACCCGAAGAAGCAAAATTCCTGTTTCAAAGAATGATAGGCGATACGGCCGATAACAGCGCCAATACACAGTTCGAAGGACGAAGAACGAGTGTAGCGCAGCAGGTGATTAATCACTATATGGCGGGGCTGGGTTACATGGGGTTGGGCGACAAGGCTAAAGCATCTGTGGAATTTAAACAGGCTTTGGAACTGAACCCGGGACATATTTGGAGCCAGACTTATCTTAATTCATTGCAATAACAGTGTAAAAATGTTTAAACAATTTATATGAAAATTTATATGAAAAGGATTTTGTTGAGTTTTAGTTTGCTGCTGGCGGTTTCTTTAACCAGCAGCAGTTATGCACAAAGCATCAAAATCGTCGAAAAGGACGGTAAGTTCCATCTGATGATTGATGGTGCAGATACTTACATTAAAGGAGTTGGCGGCACCAATCGTTTGGATATGGCAGCAGCCAACGGAGCGAACGCTTTCAGAACCTGGGGCGGCAACGTGGAAAGAGCGAAGAGCGACCTTGCACAGGCAAAGAAACTGAACATGTATGTGATGCAGGGTATCGGACTGCCGAAAGATTCTGCGCAGTACAACAATGAGCAGTTCAAGGAAAGAACCAGAGCATCGGTAAAGGCTTTGGCAGAGGCGCTGAAAGACGAACCCAATCTGTTGGTTTGGGGTATCGGTAATGAAATAGAGCATGGCACCGCCAATACGCCTGCAGCATGGAGATTTGTTAACGAGCTTGCTCTGCTGATTAAATCCATAGACAGCCGCCACCTTGTTTCTACGGTTATTTCGCATAATGCCAGAGCATTGGATATGATTGCCGAATATGCTCCCGATTTGGATGTTGTGGGTATCAACAGTTATGGTTCAATACCTCAAGTTGAAAAAATGGCAACGGATTCAAAATGGAAAGGCGCATATATCATTTCCGAATGGGGACCAACCGGTTGGTGGGAAACTGCACGGACGGCATGGCGTGCGCCGATAGAGCAAACCAGCGAAGAAAAGCGAATCGTTTACGAAAACCGCTACAACAGTTATATCAAGAATCCGCCGCGCTGTTTGGGTTCATTTGTATTTCTGTGGGGGCAAAAGGAAGAACGTACGCCCACATGGTTCAGCATGTTTGTTGAAAACAATGTTGAGGGACTTCCTCTGAAAGGAGAAAAAACTCCTATGGTAGAAGCGATGGAACGGGTATGGACGGGTGTTGAGCCCAAACAAACGGCCCCCGTCATTCACGGTATTTTCATTAACGATACCCAACCGATAGACAATATCTACGTAAAAGCCGGAGCCATTTTCGAGGGAAAAGTAGACGCCACCGACCGTGAAGGCGACAAGATGACCTGCGTGTGGGAAATCCTCAAGGAAGCCACAGTAACAGCTACAGGCGGCGCTTATGAGCCACGTCCCGACAGGGTGGGCGAAGTGCAAACCACAAGCGTTAACATCTTGAAAACATCTATCAAAGAGCCGGGCGAATACCGCCTTTATGTTTACGTGTTGGATGGAACGGGTTTTGTTTCTACGGCAAACGCGCCGTTTAAAGTAGAGTAAGAGATATCATGAAAACAGTCCATATCATATTTGCAGGGATAATTATTTTATCGTTTAGTTGTCAATCAAAAACATCAAAAAACCAAATGAATCAGCCTGTTGCACAAAAAATTCCGGTAACCCTTTCCACCGCAGGACATGAGCGTGTCGATAACTATTTTTGGCTCAACGAGCGCGAAAATCCGCAAGTGATTGCTTATCTCGAAGCCGAGAACGCTTATACAAAAACTTTAATGAATGATACGGAAGAGTTACAAAAACAGTTATTTACAGAAATAACTTCGCGTATCAAACAGGACGATCAGTCGGTGCCGTATTTCAAAAATGGATATTTTTATTACTCCCGGTACGAGCAGGGTGGAGAATATCCAATCTATTGCCGTCGCAAGCAAACCATGCAAGCCCCCGAAGAAGTGATGCTCAACGGCAACTCAATGGCACAGGGACATGCTTATTTTCATATTGGCAATTACGAAGTTAGCCCTGATAACCGGACGCTTGCATACAGCGTAGATACCGTCGGGCGAAGGATTTATGCTACGATGTTCAAGGATATGCAAAACGGGCAGTTGGTCGGCGCCATCATCAGCGGCACCACTGGTTACATAGCCTGGGCGAATGACAACAAAACGCTGTTTTATACATTGAAAAACCCGGAAACGTTGCGTTCGGAAAGACTAATGTCGCACACATTAAACGGAAACTTGCCCGACAGATTAGTGTATCACGAAGAGGACGAGACTTATGACCTTTATACATACCGTTCGAAATCCGAAAAGATGATTATCCTGGTGGCGAACAGCAATACTTCCACCGAATATCGTTTCCTCGATGCGAATGACCCCATGGGAACATTTCGTATGGTACAGTCGCGCGAAAAGGGACACGAGTACCAACTGTCGCATTATCGCGATAAATTCTACATAGTGACCAATTACCAGGCGAAAAACTTTCGTCTGATGGAAACGCCGGTTGAAAAACCTTCAAAAGATAACTGGCAAGAAGTTATTCCGCACCGTGATGATGTTCTTCTTGAAGAAATAGAAGTGTTCAGGGATTTCATGGTCGTTGCCGAACGAAAAAACGGGTTGATGCAGTTGCGTATCCGCCCTGTGAACGGTGAAGAGCATTACCTCGATTTTGGCGAAGAAGTATATACGGCAAGCATATCGAACAACCCGTCGTTTGATACCGAACAGTTACGTTTTTTGTACAGCTCGCTCACCACGCCCCAATCCACTTTTGATTACGACATGCGTTCACGCGAAAAAAAGCTTCTCAAACAGCAGGAAATCGTGGGTGGTTTCAATCCTGATGAATACATTGCTAAAAGACTGTATGCCCCTGCGCATGACGGAAAACTAATTCCAATATCGTTAGTATATCGAAAGGACACGAAATTAAACGGGCTGACGCCGCTATTGCTGTATGGTTACGGTTCGTATGGATACACTCTTGACCCAACGTTTTCTGTGTCGCGCATTTCTTTGCTTGACCGCGGTTTTGTGTATGCTATTGCCCACGTCCGCGGCGGGCAGACACTCGGTCGCGAATGGTACGACGACGGTAAATTGTTGAACAAGAAAAACACATTTACCGATTTCATTTATTGCGCAGAACACCTCATTGCCGAAAAGTATACGGACAAAGAGCATCTTTGCGCCATGGGCGGAAGCGCCGGCGGATTGTTGATGGGCGCCGTGGTGAACATGCGTCCGGATTTGTTCAAAATCATTATTGCACAAGTGCCTTTTGTGGATGTTGTTACTACCATGAGTGACAAGTCTATACCGCTAACCACAGGCGAATACGACGAATGGGGCAACCCTGAAGATGAAACCTGTTACCAATACATCATGTCGTATTCACCATACGACAACATAACAGCACAAGACTATCCCAACATGCTGGTGACCACCGGTCTGCACGATTCGCAAGTGCAATACTGGGAGCCTGCCAAATGGGTGGCCAAATTACGCGAATTAAAAACCGACAATAACCTGTTGCTTCTGCATACCAACATGGATGCCGGACACGGGGGCGCTTCGGGACGTTTCGAGCAATATCGCGAAACAGCTCTTGAATATGCTTTTCTTTTAAAAACAGTCAAAGAATAAATGGAAAACAAGAACTTTACAGCTATCCGTTTGGTAAATCATCAACTGTCAGGAACGGAATATACTACGCCACGCCAAATCGTTGCGTATTTTGGAATGATGCAGGCACAGGATTTCAATTCCGCAAAATTGGATATAGGCGTGCGGCTTAGTGAATGTACGGAAAAGCAGATACACGAAGCCTTTGATAATGGTGAAATCCTCCGAACTCACGTTTTGCGACCTACGTGGCATTTTGTCACTCCCGAAAACATCAGATGGATGTTGCGATTGTCGGCAAATAGAATCCTACAGTCTATGAAATCAAGAGACCGCGATCTTGGGCTTAACGAAGAAGTCTATACTAAATGTTATCGGATTATAGAAAAGTCTTTTGAAAAAGAAGATAATATAACACGTGAAGGATTGGCTAATATATTATATGATGCTGGAATTAAGTTAAATTCTTCGCAAATGAATCATATTGTCACAGGAGCGGAAGCAAACGGAATAATATGTAGCGGCGTCTTGTGCGGAAAGACACAAACTTATGCCTTGCTGGAAAAACGGGTTCCCGCTGCGAAACCATTGACAAAAGAGGAATCGTTGGTAAAACTTGCCCGGATATATTTTACAGGACACGGTCCTGCGGCGTTGCATGATTTTGTTTGGTGGTCGGGGTTATCGGTTGGCGAAGCGCGCCAGGGGTTGGAATCGGTACAAGCGGAATTTATTTCAGAAATGATTGATGGACAAAGATATTGGATGCCGGACATTAATTTTCAACCCGCATCCGCCGGAAATGCACTTCATCTGTTACCTGCATTTGACGAATATATTGTAGGCTACAAAGACCGGACTGCCGTTCTTGCTTCCGAAGTTCATCGAAAAGCGGTTTCAAGCAATGGGGTTTTCCGTCCCGTGGTGGTAAAGAATGGACGGGTGATTGGATTGTGGAAGAAAGCAGCTTCAGGAAAGAAAATAATCACGCTTAGTCCTTTTGAGCCAATCGACGATGCGACACAACAACTCATCGACACAGCGGCGAAAAGACTTCAGGCTTTTTATGTTGATGTATAACATTAATTAAATATGATTATTTTACACAATATCAAAATGTTAACAAATATAATTTTGTGGGCTTTGTGGCTCTGTGGGAAATTATTTTCAATAAAATATAACGACAGATAAAAAATTTTTCACTTGAAAAAAATCTTTCACTGATTGTTGTCAATTCAAAAATAACAATTACTTTTGTGCGCTGAAAAAGAAGTTATAAAAATAAATTTGTAATAAAAAAGATGTATTTGACCGCCGAAAAGAAGCAGGAATTATTCACACGATACGGCAAGGATGTGAACAACACCGGTACGTCCGAGTCGCAAATAGCGTTGTTTTCATTCCGTATCAACCATTTGACCGAACACCTGAAAAGTAACAGGAAGGATTTCGGGACACAAAAAGCATTGTTAAAACTTGTGGGTAAGAGGAGAAGGTTACTCGATTACCTGAAAGACAGGGAAATTAGCCGTTACCGCGAAATTATCAAGGAACTGAATATCCGTAAGTAATAAATCTAATGAATGTTATCCAGAAAGAAATAGAACTGGGAAATGGCGAAAAAATTATCCTCGAGACGGGGAAATTAGCCAAACAAGCCGATGGGGCAGTTGTTTTGCGACAGGGAAAAACCATGTTGCTGGCTACGGTAGTGTCGGCTAAGGAAGCGAAGGAGGATGTCGATTTCATGCCGTTACAGGTGGAATACAAGGAAAAATATGCTGCTTCGGGGCGTTTTCCGGGTGGATTCCTGAAACGCGAAGCCCGTCCGAGCGATTACGAAATATTGGTTTCCCGCTTGGTCGACCGTGCGTTACGTCCATTGTTTCCCGATGATTATCATGCCGATACGTTTGTAACCATCAACCTGATTTCGGCTGAAAAAAGTATCAAGCCCGATGCGCTGGCAGGATTGGCAGCCTCGGCAGCGCTGGCCGTTTCGGATATTCCGTTTGGCGGTCCCATTTCCGAAGTGCGCGTAGGACGTGTCGACGGCAAAATGATGATTAACCCAACGTTCGAAGAAGTCGAAAAGGCAGATTTGGACATCATCGTAGCTGCTACATACGACAACATCATGATGGTGGAAGGCGAAATGAAGGAAGTGTCGGAAAACGACCTGCTCGAAGCCTTGAAATTTGCGCATGAAGAAATAAAAAAACACTGCAAGGCGCAGATGGAGTTGAGCGAAATGGTGGGCAAAACAGTAAAGCGTACCTATTGTCACGAAGTAAATGACGAAAATTTGCGCACTACTGTGAAAACTGCCACTTACGATAAAGTATACGCAGTTGCCAAGTCGCAATTGCCCAAACACGAACGTACAGATGCTTTCGAAGCCATTGTAAACGAGTTTATCGAAACCATACCCGAAGAAGAACGCGAAGAAAAGAAACCGTTGGTGGCGCGTTATTACCATGATGTGGAAAAGGAAGCCATGCGGAAAATGATACTCGACGAGGGCGTTCGTTTAGATGGCCGCGATACCACGCAAATTCGCCCGATATGGTGCGAAGTGGACTATCTGCCTGCCGCGCACGGTTCGGCGCTCTTCACCCGCGGCGAAACACAATCGCTGACCACTGTTACCCTCGGCACCAAGTTGGACGAAAAAATGGTTGACGATGTGCTGGTACAGGGAACTGAAAAATTTGTTTTACATTATAA
>JGI24702J35022_10003118_pt1 | contig 10018 bp, 6 predicted proteins | sample TergutTh196P4_FD_35022 | JGI IMG/M metagenome (IMG submission 35022) | reverse complement strand
CCGCAGTTCCGTTTGTGTTTTTTCTTTCATCTGGCTGTTTCAAGACAGCCTCCTTTCCGACAGCCAAATGAGCAGTATCTACACACATACTATACCCCCGTGACTATCTTAATACAAATATTTGGCAACCTTTCCGCTATTTGTTTGACAATCCCCGCCCGATGTCCGAATTCATCAGTTTTATCAAAACATCCCGCAGCATTTCCCCGCCCGCGTCCCTATAAACCGGGGTGACGATAAAGGTGATATTGCCTGCTTCATATATGTAGTTCTGGTTTGCCGTGTCCCTGCACGTCGGGCCAAGTTGACCCGAAGACCGCAGGATATGAAAAAATCGGGTGGCAATCGGTAATACTCCCGGCGCTCCCCGCATTTACATGTTGGCTATGCTCACAAATAGTTCCGCTCCACGCCCGGTTCAGTGTTTATCAGCTACTTGTCTATATCGCTCATTTTCATAGCGCCTAACTGTCCTCACGGAACTCATATTATTAATGCCGTGTGTTACGATTGGGGGTACACAGCAATGCAAACAGCCGCGCACCCCGCAAATGACCCGCCGCAAGCCACATGGATACAGCCTTTTTCAAGCCCGAATCGTAACCATACGCCCGCCCGGTTTTTACCTTTTTTCGCTTAACCTGTTTTGATTGATTCTTGCAGAAAATCTGGTATACTGTACAAAAGAAAGGAGTTGATCGACATGCCTCCGCACACCGACTCCAGAAGATTAAAAGCTGTTAAATTGGCTTATGCTGTAAACAAAATAGAAGGGGTGCCGACAACTGAAAACGCGAGGCGACTTTCAAGTCAATGGGCACGTGGCGAAATAACTGGAGAAGAAATGAAATCATCGTTATTCACAAAACACCGCCGTCCTACTGCGGTATAAAAGATATGAATGATCCATACCTATATGAAGGTACCTGCGGAGAGAGCCGAAAAATACGAGCAATATCAAACCGAGGATTATCACCCTACCCCGCATGAATATCGAGCGGACGAGTCGAAATAAAGAGCAAAATAGTTTTATGGCTATCCCACAAAAATGGCAGAATCGCTAATGTTGTGTGCAAATTTTGCATTATAATATAAATACTACTCGCTTGATTGTCTACAAACCGCTGGTATTACTGATTTTCTTTGAGTCCTATATTTCCACTCGCACCACAGCCCCTTGAACCGTATCGGTTTATGCGAACAAGGAGAAAACCGGGAAGTGAGAGCCTTATGAAGAAATTTTTAATGCTGTTTATTTTTTTATTTACTTTTAACTTAAGTTCTTTCACAAACACTTTACCAGATAAAATGAACATAAATGAGTCGACTGGCGCAGAAATCATGTCAATTGTATTTATGGGGGAGAAGATAACTGCTCCCGGTTCATATCCAGGCGTTCCCGATTTATACACACCGGTTTTGGATGACCTTTACCTTTATGGAGCGTTGTCGCAACGATTTTCAGTTTTATACTATGACGACGACGATGGTAAGCTTACGCAAGATATTATGCGTGAACTTAAAAATGTTCAAACCGAAATTCGACAAAGAGGTTATCTCCCATATCCGGGTGACGGCAGTGGTTCGGATTATGCTCTGGTTGATATCGACGGTGACAGCTGTCCCGAATTACTTATCCTACAAAATTTCACATACGACACACGCAAGCCAGAAATCAAGGCCGTCTTTGCGATACGAAACGGGCGGTTGGTATGCATTGATAATGGTTCCTCGGATTTAAACTACACAATTTTAGCTGCCGATGGCACGTTTTATATATGTATAGATTGGCGGGCAGGATATGCTGATCTGAGCGCATTTCGTTTGGAAGCCGGTATGTCAGAGTTTACAGTCATTTCGGAGGCGCACGCCGCACTTTCTTTTTCTGATGGGGATGTTCCTGTGCCGTATTGGATGAAAATAGAAAATGGGGAAGAAATCAGCATTACCGAAGATGAATTTGACGTACTCCTCAAACAATACAAAGACCCAAAAGAAGTGATGATACTGAATTTCGTTCCACTGCATCCCGACAAGGTTGATCCTTGGTCTGTTCCGCGTCCTGCTGAAGAATCGTTGTTGACTGAACCGATTGAATGTCCACAATCCTATTTGGGTGCACCGAGCGCTTATAAACCAATTTTGGATGACTTGTATCTTTTTTCCGAGCGGATACGCTTGGGAGAATCCTTTGATTATACCTGGGAAAACGCCGGAAATCTTGGATTCAGAGAACCCCCGCAACATGGGTTTGGCTATGCTTTAGCTGATATTAACAATGATGGCATTCCGGAGCTATTTCTCGGCTCTATGGATGGTCTAAACAACGCTTCTCCAAATTCAATTTTCACTTTAAAAGATGGAAGTCCGGTTCTACTAACATCCTTTTGGAGCAGAAGCAGAGGGAAAATTTCGGAAGATGGTATTATTTATAGCGTAGGTTCAGGAGGTGCGGCGTACACTTATTTATCTTCCTACCGACTGGACAAAAACACAGACTCTTTAACGCTTTTGACGGATATGCGTTCTGATTACGCAGAGTTGGATGGCGAGTATTATTCTTATTATGTTAAGGTGGTAAATGGTAAAAATCAATATATCACTAAAAAAGAGTTTTGGGAATATTGTGATAATTACAATAATCCACCGAAACCAATGGAGTTAAAAGTCTTTCCGATTTCAAAGGGCAATTGAAAATATCTGACACCCCGTGAAATCTATAATGTGTTTAGACTACTGCTCAGTGTCTTGCGCTCAAAGCACGCTTTTTTACTTCCATAGGAATCAAGGTCAAAGAAAAACCTATTCAAATAACAAGCGATCGGTGGTATCGTTTAATATGAACAACAAAATCAGAGTTCTTGCTATTAATCCCGGCTCTACATCGACAAAGATCGCGCTGTTTGACGATAATGAGGAGATATTCAGCGCCAATATCAAGCATACCGCAGAGGAGCTTGCGCGATTTACAGATATACAGGATCAGTTGGGGTATCGCCGTGACGCAGTCGTAAGAACGATGACGGAAGAAGGGTACGCCTTTGAAGACATCGACGTGTTTGCCGGTCGCGGCGGCGGATTGATATCAGTCGAAGGCGGCATTTATGAAGTGACGGAACTGCTCACCGAACACGCTGCAAAAGGCGTGAGCGGACAACACCCCGCCCAGCTAGCGTCACAGATATGCAAGCAATTTGCAGATAAATATAACAAGCGGGCATACATAGTGAACCCGCCGGACGTTGATGAATTGATAGATATTGCGCGAATTACCGGCATTAGCGGCATTTATCGCGAGAGCCATGTTCACGCGCTCAACCAGAAGGAAATCGCGTTGCGTTATTGCGTTGCGAACGGGATCAATTATGATGACGTGAATCTCATCATCTGTCATATGGGCGGGGGAGTATCGGTTACCGCGCATGAAAAAGGACGTATGATCGATTCAAACGATATTATAAAAGGTTCAGGTCCGATGACCCCGACCAGAGCCGGCGATTTGCCATATACCGTCGTCATTGATATGGCTTACAGCGGTGAATATACAAAAAAGCAGCTTATAGATAAGCTGAATATTAACGGCGGGCTGACGGACCACTTTGGCACGGCTGACGTGCGTGACGTTATTAAGCTCGTTGAAGAGGGCGATAAATATGCCGAGCTGATACTCGACGGTATGTTTTATCAGATATCAAAATATATCGGCGCGATGGCTGTTGCTTTGCGCGGAAAAGTTGACGCAATTATATTGACGGGTGGCATATCAAACAGAGAGTATATTACGGAGCATATCAGAGCATATGTCGGTTGGATCACCGAAGTTGCCGTCATGCCCGGTGAATATGAGCTTGAGGCTCTCGTAGCAGGCGCGGTCCGGGCTGAGCGCGGTGAGGAAAAGGCGAAAACATATACGGGAGAACCTGTATGGCATGGGTTTGACTAATCTGGCATTGTTTCGTGGGCGCCAGTGATTTCGCCAATCGTAATCTGACCGTCCAAAATATCACTATCCATAGTTTCCTCATACGTATTCTCGCCGGGAGAGTCCGGATCATTGCCTGAAACCTCGTTCATTATGGCGTCCTGGTGCAATACGCATTCAAAAGCTACTGTAAAGCTGAATGTTGCGCCGGCTCCTGGACTCGATTCAACTTCGATATGCCCGCCCATCTTCTCAATAATGCTCTGAGAGATTGCAAGACCAAAGCCGGTGCCGCCGGATCTACGGGCGATACTGTCGTCAGCCTTTTCAAATACGTTAAACAATCGGGCGATCTGGCTGCTTGTCAGACCTATGCCCGTATCGGCGACGGAAAAACGGAGAATGGCTTTATTGCCATCCCTGCCGATATCCTCAACGGTCAAAGCGATCGTTCCGCTTTCATGGGTAAATTTTACCGCATTTGACAGTAGATTCGTCAATACCTGCGATAATCTAAGATCATCCGCAATATAGTGAAGTTTCATGTCTTTACTCAAGGACACGCTGAAATTCAGTTTCTTTTTTTCCATTGAGTCGGTGAATAGGTTACAAACTCTTATCAAGGTTATCTCTATATTCATCGGGGCGTTTACGAGTTCAAGCTTGCCGGCTTCGATTTTTGACATATCAAGAACATCGTTGATTATGCCTGTCAGTTGTTCGGATGAGGTTCTGATAGTAGAAATACAACGTTTAATATTGTAAATATCATCTGAGTTTTCAGCTACTTTTGCCATACCGATTATTGCGTTCATAGGCGCGCGCATTTCGTCGCTCATTCGTGAAAGAAAACTGCTCTTTGCTGCGGCCGTAGCTTGAGCGCTTTCTTTTTCTTTTACCAGATCGGTAATATCATTTGCGATAACAAGAATGCTGTTTTCAGGCATATTATTCAGGGTTACCTCTTTTAACATGACGGCGAAACATGAATCGCTTATCCATATAATCGTATTGTTGTTCTCTTGCAGCAGGCATTTTTCCAGACTGTCACGGGTATCCACCGGAAATAGCGCGGATATGAACTCAGGCGCCAGCATATCGCCAAAGCGTCTGATAAATTGTTCATTCCGGAAATATGTGTCACAATTACGGTTCATGATAAAGAGGCATTCCGGAACGTTATTAAGATATAATGCCGTGGCGTCGAGCGTAATTTGGATTGCGTGAGCTAATGTCCCAATTTCTGTGCGCCGCTTCAGCGCCATTTCTGATATTTGCGTGTGCAGATCACCTTCCGCAAACGCGAGCGCTGTCTCCGTGAGGCTGCTGATCGGTTTGGCTATACCGCGGCGTAACATAATAAAGACAATTATTACAGATACTACAAACACGGCGGCTATGAGGCTGTTGAACAAGATTGATGAAAACGAGATTGTGCTATTCATATCACCGAGAGAAAGATCGGTGCCTAAAATAGCGATAACGTCTCCGCTTTCATTTAGTATGGGAACATACGCGATATATAACTTGCCGAGATCCCCCTCATAATATTCGGCGCTTTCAGTTTGTATTTTAGTTATGAAAACGTTTTCAAAAGCGTTATTGCCGATGTCACTTGTTCCTAATCCATTCGTGTCCGGGTTATTGTTTTCCACCTCATCTTCGGCATCAAAAATATATGTGTATAGTTTTTCCCCATATCTTGTTCGCAACCCGGTATCCGCCATAACATACACATATGTGGAACCGCTGAGTTCCTTCAGTTTTTTCAATGCGTCTGTAGCGGTCCAATATGCTTCATCCTTTATGGCGCTCATCTCATCATAGAATGTCGTCATGCGGTTCAAAAACAGCAGTTGTTCTTCCTGGCCCGCGCCTTCCCTCCGGAGGCGTAAAAACTCTTCCCGGTCATGATAAAAGTCCACTTGCAGGCGCTTAAACTCACTGTCTTGATTTTTCATCAGATCAATGAAGTATTCAATATCTTCGGTATGTATGAGCGTTCCCATAAGAGCGTTGGTAAGCAATAGCCGTTCGGTATATGAGTTCTCGGACAAGCGCCGGATATTATAGTTGTTCAGCACGCTGACGATGCCTGTTGCGATGATGAGCATTACCAATAATATCACAAGGATCCTGGCGTTGATTGTATTAAAAACATTTATTATCTTTCGCACAATCGCATTCTCCTTTACGTGAAGCTCCGCCCCGCATCCTATTCTCCATACCGGCAGACACGGTTTCGTCCTCCCTTTTTCGCGGCATACAGCGCTTCATCCGCAAAACGGATAAAATCATCGACAGAGTTCTCCGGAGCAGGCGTCAAGGTATGAACCCCTACGCTAATCGTTATCCTTGATATCTTGCCGTCGGCGCGGGGGATTTGCACGTCTTCCACGTTTTTCCGCAATCGTTCAGCAATATTCATTGCCTTGTCCTTATCGGTATTTGTGAGTAGCACGACGAATTCTTCCCCGCCTATCCGCGCGACAAAATCCACAGAGCGCTTGAGCACCTGCGTGAACACCAGCGCGACGGTATGTAAAGCCATGTCACCTTGCTGGTGTCCGTATGTATCATTATAAAACTTGAAATTATCAATGTCTGCATATATCAAGCTGATAGGCATTTTATCCCGTATCGCTCTGAACCATTCAAGATGCAGCCGCTCATCAAAGCTGCGCCTGTTGGGTATTTTAGTCAGTTGGTCAATCATGCTTAACCCTTCTATGACACGAATATAGTTGAGCATCTGGATTTGGTTCTTTACCCGTAGTTTTACGATTGACGGGCTGAATGGTTTGTTTATATAATCTGCGGCGCCCAAAGCCAGACCCTTTTCTTCGTCTTTTGCTTCGTTTAGCCCTGTGATAAAGATAACAGGAATGGCTTTGGTTTCATCAGAGCTTTTCAGAGTGTTGATGACTTCATATCCGTCCATATCGGGCATGATAATATCAAGCAAAATAACATCGGGTAAGTGTTGATTAGCCACTTCAATGGCGTCGAATCCGTCTTTTGCCACGCGAATTGTGTATTCCGGGCTGAGAATATGAGTTAATTCCAGAATATTTGACTTTTCATCATCAACAATGAGCAGGCTGTTTTTCTTGCTTTGTTCCATCTTGTCACATCCATTTCTTCTTCAACTCGATAAGCGTCTCGAGTGCTGCCTTGAATTCAAAATCTTCGATTTGCTCGGCAAGGAGCTCCGCACCGGGGATTGCGCGAATTTGCTCAAGATGGCTGTGACACTCTGAATTTCTGCTTTGCAGCATTGGTTCCAAATGTTCAAACAGTGAAAGGGCTAGATCCTTATTAAACGGCATGGTCGCAGACTCGGGTTCATTGTCTAGGAACGCAAGCTCATCGAGCACTTTTTTCAGTTCAGTATCGAGAGTGTCCAGTTTATCGCGAGTAAGAAGATTTTTGCCATTCTTAAGAAGCCGCTCCGCATCTGCGGCGGCTTCCTGCAGACGGGTTTTGCCCAGTTGCCCGGCATTGCTCTTGAGGTTGTGCACCAGCCTGTGCGCCAGTTTAATATCGCCATTGTCGAGGGCGGTGTCGATTTGGCTGATTTTCATCTGATTATCTTTATTAAAACTGATCTGAAGCTGCCTGTATAACTGAGTATCAGCGTCTATCTGCTGTGGTTCATTCACTGCCTCACGCCTCAAGGGAGTGAAATATTTCATCAAACATCTCCATAATTCCTGAGATGTAAACGGTTTGCTTATGAAGTCGGGCAGCCCGCTGTCTTCGTAGAGCTCTTTATCACTGGACATGATGTTTGCGGTCATTGCCACTATGGGCGTTCCTGTTCGCATTTCAGCAATGATAGCCGCCGCTTCTAGACCGTCCATGACCGGCATGTGTATATCCATGAGTATCAGATCGAACGGTTTAATTGATTTTTCGACACGCTCCCGGACATAATCCACGCCTTCTTTGCCATTTTGCGCGACAACAACGCTCAATCCAACTCGTTTCAAGTGCTCATGAATCACTTGCTGGTTCATTGCGTTGTCTTCACAGATCAGTACTTCTCCATCGAAAACCGGCTTTTCATATTCACTTATCGTTGATACTTTTTTCTCCGGGCTACCAGAGTCGTCTATCGTATCGAATGTAAGGTCAAAACTGAACTTGGAGCCAAGACCCGGCGTGCTTTCGACAATAAGCTCGCCCCCAAAGAGTTCGATGGTATTTTTACATATGGCGAGCCCCAGGCCTGTCCCGCCATATTTACGGGTCATGCTGGAGTCAGCTTGCATGAACGGTTCATATATCCGGTTTATCTGCTCCGTTGTCATGCCGATGCCGCTGTCTCTGACTTCAAAATGCATCATGATGCTGTTTTCAGTGGTTTTTATAATATTTGAGGAGACTTTAATCGTGCCAACCCGTGTGAATTTTATCGCATTGGAAAGCAGATTTATCATAATCTGCCGAAGCCGTGTAGGATCACCAAGAAGCTTTTTCCCAATCGAAGGCTCGGCATAGAAGTGCAGCGTAAGTCCTTTTTCCATGGCTTTAGGCATGATTGCAGTCTGGCAATGGGTGAAAATTTCGTGTAAATTAAAAGGAATATGCTCTAGTTCAAGCTTGCCGGATTCTATTTTTGAAATGTCAAGGATATCATTGATTATCTGTAGTAGCCACTCTGAGTTTTCGAGTATCTTGTTGAGGTATTCTTTTGTTTTTGTTGAGATAACGTCATCCATCGCCAGTTCGGTAAAACCGATTATGCTGTTCATCGGGGTTCTGATTTCGTGACTCATGTTGGCGAGAAAGATAGATTTTGCCTCATTTGCGCTTTCAGCGGAAGCGCGCGCTATCAGCAAATTTTCCTCAGCCTTTTTCATTTCAATAACCTGCGTATGCCTGTTGAACGCGCTTGCCATCATAAGGCTTGCTGAACGAAGTATATTGAGTTCTTCTTCCGTGAACATGCGTTCTTGCAGACAGTCGTCAACGCTGAAAAACCCCCAGAACTGTTCGTGAAAAAATAACGGGAGAATCACGATGGACATGATTTCATATTGTTTCAAAAACTCCTGATCGCCCGGCGCAAGCTCATTGAGCGGGCTGTTTATGCATTCGCCGCGCAAAAACATACCTTCCCATTCGGGGACTTGGCTATACGGGTACTTAATCCCAATTGGGACAGGCGCTTTTCGTTTGCCTGTTTCGCTGAGCCATTCGTACTTATGGACAAAGTGCAAGACACCGTCTTCTTCCTCGTTTTGCCATATTTGCACGCGGTCAACGCCCAGTCCGTGCCCTATGAGTTCCATGCCTGACTGGAATGTCTTATTAAATTCGATGTCGTCCGCTGTCGTCAGCATTGCCGCCGCCGCGAGGTTGATCGTATGGAGTAGTTCGTCGCGCCGCTGGATTTCACCGATCATCTTTTTATATTCACGCAGATCACGCATATATGCAAGGATTATGTGTTCGTCTTCATGCCACACGCGGACGAGAGTAACTTCACCCGGAATGAGTTCGCCATCAAGTTTTTTGTGCATCCATTCAAATCGGCAATGGCCTTCCTTAAATGCAGCGTCAATCATTTCTTTCATTTTTGTTTTTGAGTCGCTGCCATCGGGTTGGATTTCGGGCTGGAGCTCCCAAAATTTCTCCAGGTATTCCTGTTTATCTTTCAGATCAAAGAGTTTTGCCGCTTCCTGGTTACAGTCGATATTGTTGTATTCGCTATCTATAACATTGACGCATAAAGGAGTGGCATCAAGCATTATCCGGGCTCGTTCATCCGATATCTGGGCCTGATCCGTCCCCACAGGGGGCGTTCCATCTTTTTTGCTAATAATAGAACGATTATTCGGCATAGTTCTCATACCATCCTTATGGGCAGTGTTTCATCATTTCCTTGATGATTTTTTATCTTAGGTATGGTATTATAGCGCATATGAAATATTTTGTCTATATGGTGACTATTTTTGCGGTTCATGGTATACTACTTCGGGGTTACTGATCAGTGCCTTGCGCTCGAAGCACGCTTTTTTTGCTTCCTTATCGCTTCCAGTGCGCATCCATGCGCACATCAGCGCGCTCCGCATCCTTGCTCCGCTTGTC
>JGI24702J35022_10003117_pt1 | contig 10021 bp, 7 predicted proteins | sample TergutTh196P4_FD_35022 | JGI IMG/M metagenome (IMG submission 35022) | reverse complement strand
CCCGCCATAACAGTCAAGCGAAACTCGCTGTCAGTATCGAGGGTATTGATGTTGTCGTTTTGGAACAGCACCGCCACGCCCATGCGCAGCAACTCCTGGGTATACTGGATGGAATCTAAAGTGTTGCGCGAAAACCGGGAAATCTCTTTTGTGATAATGAAATCAAACAGCCCGCGCCGTGCGTCGGCAATCATACGATTAAAGTCGTCGCGTTTGAGGGTGCTCGTGCCGCTGATGCCCTCGTCCACATAGCCGGGGACGAAAGTCCAGTTGGGATTTTTCTGAATGTACTCCGTGAAGAAGTCCACCTGGTTTTCCAGGGAACTCATCTGTTCGAGTTTATCGGTCGAAATCCGGCTGTAATATGTGGCTCGCAGGGGCAAAGAGTAAATGCTCGTGCCGCGCCAAATCTCATCGCGTACTTTTCGGATGTCCATGGTTATGCGCTCCTTCGTTGCTTGATGCTCTCATCATAACCCACCGAACCGCCCGCGTCAAATGTGCAAAACAGTTTGTTAAGTGCCGCGCGATAGGTCGCCTCGGGGATTAGCTCGCTCTCGTGCACGATCTTCAATAGTGCCGCGATGATGTCCTGTTCTGTTTTGTCCATGACGAGCAATCCCCCTCTCGGTGAAGTTTATGAGAGGGATGGGGTGTCCTATGAAAATTATCCCCTCACTTTATTCCTCACTCAGAGGTCCGTTTGACAACCCCCTTGGAAAGAAAATTTTTTGATTTTGGGGTGCGAAACAATGAAATGGTTATATTTGTAAATATTGCGGCGATTATTATCCTTTTATTGGCATTGCATATGTTTAGGGCCTGTTGACACTATCCAAGTGCATCGAAGGTAAGCGCAAAGATGAAATAGCAACAAAGCACGGATGAGATAGAAGAAATTGTGGCTGAGGCGTTGGCGCGGTATTTTGAGGGGAAGGACAAAGAAGCCATTACAAACAATTGATCCTAAATATCCAACTGGAATTGTCTGAAATATTTTTGGAAAAATTTTGGAAACAAATGTAAATATTAGTTGACTTTCTCGTGAGAAAGTGGTAAAATATGCAACAAGAGTACACATAATGTCAAACGCAAAAACAAAAAGCTACTATAAGGAGGAGAATGTTATGGAATCCACTAGTGATACTTATGAGAGCATTCAATACGCAGGCGCTGATATTTTGCTGCAGGCAATTGAGGCAAATGTTATAGGAGAAGACAATGATGCCGAGCAAGAAGGCAGCTTCACCCGTGGTTATTCGGACTCTGGTCTTTTGGATCAAGCCAGAATCTCTCTTGAAAAATTCCTGCGTGATAGCAAGACGAAGTCATTGGAGAAAATAAAAAATCATGTGCTTTCAATCGCAGACGAATATGGATCGGCTTACAGAGAAATGGAAAATAGGCCAAATGAGTTTGCCCTTGAAATGTCTTTTTCGCTTTCGGTAAAAGGTGAGGTCTGCATTGTGAGTGCTGAAAGATCATCAATGATGAAAGTGAGCATGAAATGGACCAAAACGCAATGATCGCTGACGGGATCATTCAACAAGCTACCTGTAGAGTCTTTGCTGGAAATGAGCAGGGCACAGGGTGGTTTTGTTCCAGTGCCGGATACATTATGACGGCGGGACACGTCGTCACGAATGGTTCCCAGAAAAGCATTTCTCAAGAAGAGAATAAAGATGTTCGAGTCAAGCTTTGGAATCAAGAGAAAGAAATTAGCGCGAGAGTCGTTTATGCCGCATACTTCGATACCAGAGAAAAATTCATTGATTTTGCTGTTCTTAAAATTGAACATTTCCCTTCAATACTATTTATCCCCGTTGACTTATCGAAAAGCTATTCTCCGGGAGTCTCTATATACATTAGCGGCTATGGAGAGCGCGACGTTTCACAGTCGCCGGGCGAAGGGACTTACATATCGCCTTTGCTTTGTGAAAACGATGAAAACACAACAATGCTAAAAGTTCGTTGCGCTGATGCCGCTCAAAGGGGGATCAGCGGGGCTGCTGTGTATTGTCAAAGAACGCTGGGGGCAATTGGAATTCAAACAAAAGCAAGCATATATTTTCGAGGAGCTTTAAGGGATAGCATTTTAGCGTTCCCCATGAATAGCATTATAGCTGCTTTGCAGGAGGAGGTACCGGATGTAGTTGCGCACCTTCGAGAGGCAAATGCAGTGATGTCAAAATCCAGGAAGGCAGCACCGACTGAAGAAGAAAGGCAAGCAAATGAAGACTGGGACAACTACTGGGAAAAGCTAATTCAACAAACAAACGAGCCGCTACGCTGGTTTAAAAAAGATGGCAATATTACTATCGCATCCATGTTTCTTCCGGAACAACAGTTGCGGTGGAAAAACAAGAGAGTGAAATCCACATCAGAATACGAGGATCCCGATAAATATCAATATGCAAACTGCCGCGACAAGCTGCTTCAAGAAATCTGCGATCTTAAGAAAGGCAGCGAAAAACGCTGCATCTGCGTTGTGGCTGAGTCTGGTGTCGGGTTGACTACACTTGCAACAGTGCTCTGCGGAAGGTTGGCTGAAATGCAAAGACGCGTTTTGCATGTCAAACTGGAAGCTTTCAAGGATGTAAACGATATGGATGTTGAGGATGTTATCAAAAAACTTTTTGTTTCTCCGAACAATCGGGGCCTGAGACGTTTTCATGCGTTTCCGACTGCGGATACTCGGCCTCTGGTTCTTGTTTTTGACGGGTTTAATCGTCTGAAGCCTGACGCATGCATTGCCTTTTTCGAGAAGCTGAATGTATTCCTCGAAAATGAGCAAAACACAATTGCGCTTCTCTTTCTGAATGTGTATGCGCGAAGCAGAGCAAAGAGTGAGCTGAACAATTTTTGGCAGGGATACGAGCTTATGAATTACGATGAGAGGCATGGAGCCAAAAATCTGCGCGAAAAATGGTATGCAAACTATGAGGAATGTACTGGAAATACACAGGACATTCTTTCGGAGTTAAAGAAAGAGACCAACGAGAACTTGTTTCGACGGATGGTACATCCAACAGTTTGCACGCTGGTGTTTCGTTTTTTTGCATCCGATCCTGCAAATCTGCCAAAGCTAAAAAATCGCAAGTCATCCATAGAGTTGTTTCGGGATATTGTACAAAGGATACTATGTGAAGCAGACATACTGACAGACGAAGTTGAAAAAGGGATTCTGCCACAGAAAGCATACGAATTATGGCAGTCAAGAGCGCTTACAACAGATTTCGAGCAAGGAAACCCGAGAAATCTATGCTTTTTTGCGGAGGAAGCGACGGGAAAGTACCGGTTTTATGATTGCTTTCGGGATTATTTTTGCGCACAGTTTATTTGCAATACTATAGGTACAGGCACCAGAGAATGCAATACAGTCAACTGGTTCAGTACGTTCGGCGCTCAACCCGCAACCGATGATATGTTGAGTTTTCTATATGGTTTTATTCAGTTGGAAGAGGATGACTGGTGCTCCAGTGCGCAGCGGTGTCTGGGAGAATTGTTAAAAGAACGCCTTGAAAAAGGCTGGGAATGGACGAAAAAAAGGACAAGCACGAAAGATGTGCAAGAGCATGTCAACAATGCCGACATTATACTGATTGCCTCGCTGAGCAGTCTTGGCGATAAAATCAAGAGCCCTGTTACCGTGACTCTTTCAGATGAAAGCCGGGAGTATGCAAACCGTTGGATCAGCCAGCTGGTCGGCGGGTCATCTTCCATTTATCTCAACGACTCTCAAGGATTGCGTTACCTAAACTGGATTCACTTCGCCACAAAAAAGCGCGATGCAGTTATCATGGATGCCGCTTTCTTTTTGGGCAATAACTTTAATGGAATGGATAATACAATTGAGTGGGTTATGCCAAAATACATAAAAAGCTACATGGATGCCAACTGCGGCTATGCAAGCCAAATGATTGAACGGCAAGATTCCGAACAGTCGCAATCAAAAAATGCAGGCTCAGAAGGCGTCGTCGACAGCAATGAAGCGTATTACCGGCTCTCAAGGAAGGCGAGACATCAGTTTGAGCGCAAACCCGCACGCCTGGAGTGTTTCGAGCCCCAGGCTTCGCATTTCGATCTCGTTTCTTTACTGCGCAAGTTGGGTGATTTATACTATCCCGCAATCGATGTTTCGGGATGCTCCTCCTGCATGATCCACTCGGACAGGAATATGCTCAAAAAAGTGTTTCTTCGGCTTTTTAATAATGCTGAAAAGTACAATATACTCAACTTGCCGATATACGCCAAGCTGGAAGATAATGAGGATGGTGTTATAGTTACAGTTGAGAACTATGCAATCAGTATAGGTGAAGCAGACAAAAAACAGTTGAAGAGTTATCGATTTCGTGCCCCGAATTATCTGGGACAGGTGGGCAGCGGAGAAGGTCTATGGTATTGTGAGCAAGCAGCAAAGGCGTTAAGGGCAACACTCAGCATCAGCTGTGAAGAGATCGAAAAATTGCGAGGGTATGACCTTGTTGGAATTGCCTGTTTTGGTACCAAGTGTTTTAAAAACGGTCAGGTAATAGCCAGTGAATGGATGGACGCAAAAGATGAAGTGAACGAACAGCTGAAGATAAAAAACGAAACCTCCCGGGACATAAATTTCAACGCTGTGCTCGAAGTGTTCGATCAACTGGAAACAATCGTCGGAAAGAAGCGCCTTGAAGAACTGAATATTTCTGTGATGCACATGAGAGGAAGGTCTGCCGGAATGCGACTGGCCCTGCCGGGAACCGCAGAATTCCGTGTTACTTTTACTTTACCTCGGGCAAGAAAGGAGAAATGTAATGATTGAGGAAAACGAGAGAGCAATCCATTTCTGCAGCGCCAGATACGCCATCTGGCCAACTTCTCTCTTCATGGACGAGAACATGGAAGAGATAGAAGAGATAGATGACAAAAAAGAACTTACCTGTTTCAACAGGAATGAATGCAACAAGAACCGTTGTCCTGTGTTCTTGCCCCGGGAAGGAGATTTTGGACTGGACGACGTTGCGTCTAAAAATGCTAATATCGAAAAAATGATCTCCGCCGCAAACGATGACTCGCAGAACCATGTGGAATGCTGTGGGATCGTAACGCCTACCGCGATTCGTGGAATGCTGCTGACTTATGCTTCCGGCTTAAAGCGGCCAGTCGTTGTATTGGAACGAAAACCGGAGAAGTGTATGATCTATCAGAATATTCCAACATGCGAACCAACGAAACGCTGCACTGGCTGCGAGAATGCAAAAAACTTGATTCGGCTTGAAAGCACCGCGTTTTATGACAGACCAATGAGTGCCTGTGCTTGGATTCGCAGCGAGCATGGCCCCGGTTATTGCTACAGTTTGGATGCCGCCGTTACGGAATGGTTACTTAAAAAGGCAGAAGATAAATCCATAGATAATTTCACGGAAAAAGAAACTGCTTTTTCCATTCCGTTCAAATTTAAAGAAGAAGAATTTCAGATTGACGCCACACTCAGGGTGCTCGAAGGCAAAAATGAGAAGCTGCTGCGAATTCTGATCTACACTTGTCCTCATTCCGGTTACCGCGAAACAGCAGTGCTGATTGAATGCATGGGAGTTTACGGCGTTATTATTGCGGGACAGACCATCTTCACGGGAGACGATGAAGAAATAATCACAAGAAACTTCAACGCACAAGTAAGCAAAGAGCTTTTCGGTATTCCGGAATGGGATAATCTGAAGTACCGGGAACAGAAATTACTCGAGCGGGTTGTTGCCAGAAGGAAGGCGGACCAGACCAAAAATAAGGAGGATTTTCTGGCCGACGTGGAAAACATGGCGAACCGTTTTCTCGAGGACTTGGAATTGCGATATCACCGACGTGTGGAGACAAGAAAGCGGTTGCTCACTTCGCGCGCAGCGGATGAGTTTCATAAAGGAGTTCAAAAGCTGATTGTGAAATACAATGGCAGTGAAAATAAAACCCCGCGCCAAGGAGAACCCTCAACGGTTGAGAATAGCAAGTACGAAGATACGCAAAAAAAATTCATCGCTATGTTGTGCCGCCGTGCGCTAAGGGAGGGCTTTCGTGAACCCGGCGTGGAAGACTATCTGCTGTTCAACTTCAACAACGCAGAAATAGTGATTACACCTGAGAAATTCGGAAAACCCATAGAAAAAAAGACAAAAAAAACTTGCTTGGATGGCGTTATAGCAACACCCGGAGAAGTAGAAATGATTGAATGCGAACCGCATGTCTTTAGCATTAAGTATACCGCAATGCAAAAAAGCGATGAGTCGATAGAAATTCATATAATAAATGCAGTAGATCTGAGTGGGTTATGCAAGAAAGATAAGAACGATGAAAATCACCACCGGGTAACGACAATCCAGGAAATCCTCAAGAGTATCTTTGAGCAGTTGGAACGTGTCGCAGCTCAATTCTGCGCGGAGTATCACCGAAAATGGAACGTCACATTTACAAAATCAATGAGGCATGAGTTGGCGCAGATTTATGAAGGAAATCAAAATTCGCTAACCCGGTATAGAAATCAATTTGAGAGAGACAAAGCAATGGTGCAAGATAAAGTGGAGCAAGGATTGTTATGCATTCTCTCAAGCGAAAAAAATGAGCGGGAAAAAGAAATACGAAGCGCCGTTCAAGAAGGTGAAAAAAAACTGCGAATGGATCACATAGATTATCTTATTCGCAATTTTGGCGGCTATATGCATGCATCGGTGATGCGTGTGCGTTCAACAAGATATATGGATCTTTTCCCGCCGCCGGAGCCAACCTGGTTTTATCCCTACGAAGCCTTTCTTTGGAAGTGGAGAGATATTTATGGCCGCATATCAGCTACAAGGCAGTTTCTTTTTAGACTTCACTCTCCCGACAACCGCATTCACTTCGACTATACCAGACCCGAAATATCTGCTGATGTAGATCAACTTGAGCAGGTTGCATATAACCTTACAAACAACGCATTCAAATATGCGTGCGACGGAACGGTGATTGACGTCGACTGCAGATTGTGCAAAAAAAAGGAGGAGTCGCTTTATAGGGGCTGCGAATGCTGTAATTGCTCTGCCAGCCGTTATCTTCTAAAGGTGGAAAACTTCGGATTCTCTTTGCAGGAAGACGAACAAGAGAAAATTGGCGAGCATGGTTTTCGCGGTTCCAACGCACCGACAGGAACAGACGGTACGGGACTCGGCGTTTGGTACTGCCGGGGTATAGCGGCCTCCCACGGCGGACATTTGATCAGAGCCTACCAGCCTGTCTCAGACTACAACTTCACGAGTCTGTTGATATATGATCAGCTGCCGAACGAAGATGAAAAGGAAAAAATGTACCAACAAGCCAGAGAAACCTGGGAAATAAAACGGATAGAAACACCGGCGGATAAAAGGGATTCGCTGAAGCCATTCCCCTTTAGAGACGCCGCAGACATGGGGGACAAAATCATGCATGAGTTGAAAAAACTGAAGTCAAATGAAATTTGGAATGATAGAGCTGAGAATTTCGATGTGAAAAACTCACAGTTAACTTGTGTGTTCGCAGGAGATAGTTTATTGAGCGGAACAGCAAAATACACATTCGGTATTTGCATACCGGCTAAATACAAGGCGGAAAACTGAATAACCAAAGAAACGAGGGCTAACCCAGTGGCTGCTATTTACCTGTTCTATTTGGAAGATGCTGCTAACATCATCGAAGAGAGTAATCATCTCATCGGCGCAATAAACGATGAGAAAGGCAGTGGCTACGCCGAACATACTGTCGTCACTAACCTTGCGGACGCGAAGGGCTTGTTGGATAAAGATGAGGGCAAGGGTGTTGAAAACTACACACACTTTCTCTTTGACATATCTGTTCCGTTCCATAAGCGTCTGCGCGGAGAAAAAGTGAAAACCTATGGAGAAGATACGGGCTTCGCCGGCTTGGATTTCATGGTTGATTATTATGAACGCAACGAATATTTTCAGGCGGCAGTGGACAATGGTCGTGTCGGTATCATCTCTGGACATAGTATTGAATCGTACAAGGGTGGCACTGATAACTTGTCTATCATCTGTAATCTAGTGAAGTACTTTCCCAAGCTAGTGAACAATACAAACGGCAAGGTTAAATGGCTAACAGGAGAAGAACACTAAGGATCACTTCCCTACCCCCACTTTTTAGTCTCCGTTTGGATAGTATTCGTTCCATTTGATGGTTCGATTATGGGGTGTCAGAATCCGAAATCGCGAGACGGACAGCGTTTCGTGAGGCATTTCAGGGGAGCTGCAGAGGAAAATCCAAGGGCTATAATCCCGCACCGTGAAGGCTGGAATCCTTTGATATAGCGGCGTTTGAAGGCTGTAGGCCGTTCGCGGGCAGAAAAATCCTTGCCGCTGACTATGTCCTTATAAACAGCCCGTGCGACTAGACTCGTACCTACCCAAAACACCTTGTCGGATAAGGCTGGCATTCGACTACTCCCCCAGCAGCCAATCCAGCACATTCATCTGCTTAATCCCATTGTGCGACGTCAGCGGCGTAAAATCCATCGTGAGCAAATACTTCGGGTTATGGTCTTTAATCGCGTTCAGGGGCGCGAGCTCCCGCTGCAGAATTTTCCCTTCGGCGTCAATGACGGTGTAGGCCACCTGATAATACTCCTCGCCCTCTGGTGTGATGGCTATAAAGTCCACCTCTGCATTTCCGACCTTGCCGACATAGACTTCCTTGTCGCGCCTGAGCAGTTCCAGATAGACGATGTTTTCAAGGATATGCCCGGCATCGGTGCCTTTGCTTCCCAACAAGTAGTAACGCAGACCTATATCGCTCAAATAATACTTTACACCGCTGATAAGGTACTGCTTCCCCTTCACGTCGTAACGATTGGCTTTATATACTACAAAGCTCTGTATCAAAGAATCCAGATAGGATTCCACGGTGTGAACGGAGATTTTTCTGCCGCTTGAAATCATCGTGTTTGCAATTCTTGTGGAAGAGCACAGGTTGCCGATGTTGTCAAATACATAGCGCACGATGCTGTCGAACTGCGCCAGGTCAAGGTTCTTCCTCCGCGCAAGAATATCCTTCACAAGAATAGAATCATAAATTCCGCCCAAATAGGAGCGGATATCTTTTTTGTCCGCCAGCATAAGGGCATAGGGGAATGAGCTGTTTTCCAGATAATCGCGGTACTTTAACACTAAATCTCTTTGGCTTTCTATGGCTGAGAGATACTCTTTGAATGACAGCGGGAGCATCTTGATTTCCACATAGCGCCCGGATAGCAGCGTCGCCAATTCGCCGGACAGGATATAGGCGTTTGAACCCGTGACATACACATCACAGTTTTTGCGGATGAACAGTCCGTCCACCGCCTTTTGAAATTCGGGGATGTTCTGCACTTCATCTATGAAGATGTAGTTCATACAGTCCTCCTGCAATCGTTCCTTTACGAACTTATACAGTTGCAGCCAGGTCTGCAATTCGTGGTGTTCCGGGTCTTCCAGGTTCAGTCGGATGATTTGCCGCCGCTCTACCCCATTTTGCAGCAGGCGGTCGATATACAAATCAAACAGGGTGGACTTGCCGCATCTTCGAATTCCCGTAACAACCTTTATCAATTGCTTGTTTTGGAAGCGAAGAAGCTCTTCCACGTAAGTTGGGCGTTGAATATAGTTTGGCATAACAAACACCTCCTTCCTCTATAGTATAGCACAAAATTAGAGAAAGTCAACAATTTGTGCTGAATTGAGCGTAAATGCTTTCCGTTTGAAAAGTATGTGCTGAATTGAGCATAAATACTTTCCGTTTGAAAAGTTTGTGCTGAATTTAGCGCAAAACGAATCCTCACACTCAATCCCTCAAACACCCAATCGGCACCAACAGCACCCCATCCTCCCGGCGATAAGCCAACTCCGTGCCCGTAAGCACCATCAGAAAAGACGGTTCCAGCATCTTATCCGTGTTGATCTTGTTTCGCAATTTCAGCAGATTAGCGGCGGCCGCATCAATTTCCCCTGCGCCCATTTTGACTTCCACGGCCCCCCAACGGCCATCCTTT
>JGI24702J35022_10003116_pt1 | contig 10021 bp, 8 predicted proteins | sample TergutTh196P4_FD_35022 | JGI IMG/M metagenome (IMG submission 35022) | reverse complement strand
GAATGAGAGGTGAGAGGTGTGTATGATAGCAATTTTCTGCCCACGACATCAAAAATCTCAATCTCGCCGCTCATTCCTAATTCCTCATTCCTGATTGTCAACTGCCCTGTTGTTGGGTTTGGATATATCCGTAGAGACGTTGCATGCAGCGTCTCTGCAATGCCTGTGTTGGTAAGCGTTACCTCGTCAAAAATAGCATTGTTGAAGTTGGAAACGGCTTTTATTGTGATGCCTGTTGCGGTTTCGTTGTTGCCGACCGTGAGTAAACCGTTTTGGTCTATATTGGTTAACATAGAGGTTTGTCCCGATAAACTCCACGTTACGCTGGTATCTGCACCGTTTATAACGGTTACAAGGGCGGTAAATTGTTGCGTTTGCCCTATTTGAAGATTTGCCGAAGCAGGCGTGATTATTAGCCCCGTTACCTGCGGCATTACTTCTATTTCTCTATCAGACCAATAATAGGTATTGGTGTAACGTGGATACTTATTTCCACCATTGTCGGTATGAGAATCTCTTCTTTCTATTACCATAACATTGTATAGGTAAATAGCAGCAATAGGATTAGGATTAGATTCACGAGGAGTTACCAAGTCCGTTTCAGAATAGGATAAATTATACACATATTCGTATTCATATTCATAATTTAACCACACATTGTAGATACTCAAAGTACGCATAAAAGTTTTTGTAACATTTCCTGTACTATCATACGTATATTCCCATTTTTCAGCTTCTTCTCCGTCTGAATAGAGAATATATTCTGTTTTATTTCCTTTTTCATTGTACGCATATTCATATTGTATTTGCCACTCTACGCCAGTCAGTTGGTAATAAAATATCCAATTATCGTAAAAAAATGTCCTTGTTAAAATTCCTTCGTTATCATACATATATTCATATTTATGAGACTCTTTCCAATACTCACCCCCCCACATCGCATAATCTGTTTCCAATGTTACATTTCCATTGTTATCATACGTATATTCATATTTCTGAACTGGGGTCATTCCCAAATAGATAATACACTCTGTTATATTTCCCTTGGTGTCATACGTATAATAATTTTTATACATGACATCTACGTTCCAACCACAACCATAAGGCGTACAAAAATACGAATATGTGATATCCAATGTTTTACTTCCCATGGCATCATATTCGTATTCATGTTTCCAATATTCTTCCCATTCTCCATAATTACTTGTCCCACGATATTCAATCCGCTCTATTAAATTTCCCTTATCGTCATACGTGTACTCTTCCTTATGGCTATTACTCCAGTCATTTTTTGAATCACTCCAAACATACTTGGTCTGCACTATTAGATATCCCTTGCCATCATACTCATACTCATATTTGTCGAATATGTTTTCTGTGATAGCCGACTTTCTGATAGTTTGCGTATTGTTTCCACGCTCATCGTACGAAAATACATATTTATTGGTTTCCAAAATGGCACTGTCCAAGCATTGCTTGGTAACTTTTACTGTGTTTTGTCCAAAACCTGTTATGCTCCAAAGCATAATTCCTGTCCCTAAGACAATAAATCTCAATTTGTTGTTCTGTCTTTTCATCTTAAATCTATATTTTTATGTTTTATGTTACTCAAAAGTGCAAAAATACACTTTTTTATTTTGTACTAACTAATTGTTCAATTTTATCTATAAAATCCTTTGCAGGCTCAACCAACGGAACAATATCTTCTTCGGTTACGATAATCCAATCCGTGTAATCGCCTTCTTGTCTTAATTCAAATATATCTTGGAATAATCCTCCCTCTTGTTGTGAAAAAATATTTGTTTTTACAAAATGAAGTCCAAATTGATTTATAACTCCATGGTGCGTTTTTGCCTCAATCCCATTTTGTATCAACAATGCGGTAACGGCGTAGTAACAAGCATAATACAAACGATTTGCGGCGGTATGCCACAAAGCATTATTTGTTAATAGCACTATCTCCGAAAAAGTATTTTTTGCTTTTTCCATTCTAAACTGCACAACCGATTTTCTTTCTTCGTCTGTTAATCCCATAACTTATTAATTTATTTCTATTCCATCTTTTACAACATTTTTATAAAAGGGAAATATTTTTCCTTTTTCCCATTGTTCTTCGGTGTACATTTTGATACTCAAATACGTTCCGTAATCCCAACCCATCAGCACAAATTTAAACGCTTTATCTTTGTCAGACTGTTCTTTTTTATTCTTATTCCTATTCAACAGTACCAACAAATCCCAATCCGAATCAGGACGAGCATCGCCTCTTGCCTGCGAACCGAACAAAATCATTCGGTCGTTAGGCAACAACTGACGTTTCAGCGTGCGGATATTTTCGAGGATTTGCGTGTTCATTTTAATAGTAATTGTTCAATTTTATCTATAAAATCCTTTAATTTATTTCAATTCCTTCCTGTTCAACATTTTTATAAAATGGCGTAATACTTCTTTTTTCCCAATCATTCTCCGTATATATTTTCACGCTTATGTATGTTTTATATTTCAGTCCCATTTCTGCAAACGGATAACCGTAAACATCTTCGTCTTCAAATGATTTCTTTTCTTTGTTCAACAACACCAACAAATCCCAATCCGAATCAGGACGGGCATCGCCTCTTGCCTGCGAGCCGAACAAAATCATTCGGTCGTTAGGCAACAACTGACGTTTCAACGTGCGGATATTTTCGAGGATTTGCGTGTTCATTTCTATTCATTTTTTATCCCGAACCGTCTGGGCTTAAAGCCTTTGTTAATCAAGGGGGTAAATCCGTTCATAATCAAAATCGCAAACGAGACCCCTTCGGGATAACTGCCCCAAATCCTAATCAAAATCGTGAGCAGTCCGCAGCCGACTCCGAAAATGATTTTACCCCAATTGCTCATCGGGGACGTTACCATATCGGTTGCCATAAAAATGGCTCCCAACAGCAATCCGCCCGCCAAAATATGGAACTCAGGCGTGATGTACAAGGCAGGATTTGCCCAATGCAAAATGGCGGCAAACACAAACACCGTCCCGATAAACGTTACGGGGATATGCCACGAAATCACCTTCCGCACCAACATAATTATTCCGCCGAGAATAATCGCCAAAGCCGCAACTTCTCCCAACGAACCGCCATGTTCTCCTGATAGAAGTTCTTGTGCATAAGTGGGAAAACCGCTAAGCAATTCGCTAACATTTTGACCATCTTTCATGGCTTGTTTTACCAAAGCCAAAGGCGTAGCACCGGTGGTTGCATCGGCAAGGGTCGTACCCGAACTAAAAAAAGCGTGGCTCGGCTTGGTCCAATGCGTCATTTGCTGCGGAAAAGAAATCAACAGAAACACGCGACCTACCAACGCCGGATTGAAAGGATTTTTCCCCAATCCGCCAAAAGCCATCTTACCAATACCCATGGCGACAACGGCTCCAATAACCACTATCCACCACTCCAAACCGCTTGGCACATTAAACGCCAACAACAAACCTGTAATCACAGCAGAGCCGTCGCTAATGCTGGGCTTGCCTTTGAGCAGGAATTTTTGAAAAAACCACTCCAGCAAAACGCAGGCTAAAACACTAATTAAGGTTACACGTGCCGCGTCCCACCCAAAATAGATAATGGAAAATACCAAAGTAGGCATCAGGGCAATAATCACCGTCCACATAATCTTTTGCGTAGTATCTTTGGCGTGGACGTGCGGCGCTCCAGAAATTTGTAATAAACTCATATATTTATATTTTTTTCTTTATTAACTATATTTTTCTTATTTTATTTTATCTTTATTTACAATGCAGGTTTTATTTTTTCAATAATTTTGTTGGCATTATCAAAACCAGCACTTACAACGCGGACATCGCCTATTCCGTCATAATAACCCCATAAGTGCAAGATTTCGTAAGCGTTATTGAGGTAATCCAACATTTTCTTATCTATTTTAGTGATACTGCTCTGATAATACTCAATTGATTTTCTCAATTTCCCTTTGGGCTTATTCATACCTTTCAGTATAAGAAAGCCGTCCAATGCCACAAGCAACCCACTGTACGCCACTGCACACGCCGCTTTGACGTATTTCTTGTCGCGGTAATAGTTGCCCTCTTTTTTTGCTTTTGAGAGACATTCTTTCGCATTATCCATGTATCGGACTGCCTCGCTGTAATATTCTTCCTTTAATGCCTGCTGCTCTTCTCTTGACATAACTTATTCGTTCTTAATAATCTGCGAAGATACACTTTTTTATATAAGTCGCATCTTATTCCTGATGACTTACTTTGTGCAATATTTTTTTCACCTTACCGCCTAAATTCAGATTGATGGCGGACAAGTCTATCTGCTTGATATTGAATCCGATACCCTCTTTCTTTTCTTCTGTATGACCGTATATTTCATCAACGATGGCACTGTATTTTTTCATTAAAACATTGCGTTTCAATTTCAGCGTAGCCCCAAGTTCCCCCGTTGCGGGCGACCATTCGTCTGTAATCAATCGGAAACACTTCACCTGTTCGTGCGGAGCCAATATTTTGTTGCATTTATCCAGTTCCCGCTGAATGCGTGCCTGAACTTGCGGAGTGGAAATCAATTCCTTATTGTCTCGGTAATGCACTTTGTGCTTGCTCGCCCAAAAGTGTAAGTGGTTGAAATTCGGAGAGATAATAGCAGAAGTAATCTTTTCATTTTCCCCAATCACCATAATATTTTCGATAAAAGGCGATTCTTTGTATTGGTTTTCCAACACTTGCGGAGCAACATATTTCCCCGCAGAAAGTTTAAAAATTTCCTTCTTTCTATCGGTGATTTTCAAGTAAATGCCGTCCACGATTTCGCCAATATCGCCTGTGTGAAACCAACCGTCTTCGTCAATTACTTGTTTGGTATATTCGGGGTCTTTGTAATATCCCAGCATAAGCGAGTCGCTTTTGGTCAGAATTTCGCCATCGTCCGAAATCTTCACCTGCACATCATCTAAAACAGGTCCAACCGTGCCAATCTTCAACTGCCCTCTGTTGGGGTTGTTTACGCCAATCACAGGGGAAGTTTCCGACAATCCGTATCCCTCGTAAATAAACATCTTCGCCGCCGAAAACAACCGCACAAGACGTGGTTGAATGGCAGCCCCGCCCGAAATAATTGCAAATTCATTGCCGCCGAACTTCTTACGCCATTGACTGTAAACCAATTTATCAAAAAGGCGGTTCCACATTTTGTACCAAATCCCTTTATGGTAATCATAACGCAACCCGTGCCGAAACGACATAAAATAAATCATTCGTTTGATGCCCGACAAATCTTTTCCCGCCGCATACAATTTATCGAAAAAGTTTTCCATCACACGCGGAACGGTACAAAAACCCGATACTTTCGTTTCCGCCATATCATTGGCAATCGTTCCCAAACTCTCTGCGTAATAGATGCTTATCCCCAAATATTGGTGGTGATAATTCATCATTCGCTCGTAAATGTGGCACAGCGGCAAAAAACTCAATACGCGGTGCGTATGATTTAGAGGTTGCGCCCGAGACGACCGAATGAAATTGTGTACCAAGTTCTTATGCGAAAGCATGACGCCTTTGGGCGTTCCCGTCGTTCCCGAAGTATAGATAATGGTAAGCGTATCTTCGGGTTGAATACCCGCTTTGATTTGTTCCAACGTCTCCGCAAACTTTTTTCGATGCAAAATCCCCAAACGCAAAACCTCGTTCAACTCCTGTTGTCCCTCTATTTTATCTAATGTATAGATGCCGAACTCCAAATTTACCAATTCGGACGCAATGGGGGCAATCTTTGCAAAGATGTTTTTATTGCCGACCACCAGCATTTTCGCATCGGAATGATTGATAATATACTTATAATCTTCCGAACCGAGCGTCGCATAGATGGGAACGTGGATAATGCCCAGCATCGCCATCGCCATATCCATAATGTTAAACTCGGGACGATTGTTGCACACGGTAGCAATCTTATCGCCTTTTTTCAATCCCAACTGATGAAAGCCGTAACTCAACAGCACAGAGAACTTGTAATAGTCGCTCGTGCTAAAATTTATCCACTGACCGTCCCGTTTCCCGTTCAGAATGTCGTCTTTTTGGTAGTTTTCCTTCAACCAATCCAACAAATCGAATGTTCTCGTAATCTCCATATCCAACTATTTTAGTATGAAATGCAAAGATACACTTTTTTCTTAAAAGGAGTTAAGGAGTTATCCCACAAATCAAAGTTCAGACTAAAATTTTCAAATCAGCAAATAACCAAATCAACAAGAAAAAAAGCAAATCCGCAGACTTTACAAACTCATATAAGCCAGCCCTTTTATTTTATTGCGGAAAACGCCTTTCACATCGAAAAGCACAGCATTTTCTTTGCAGATGGATTTAAAATAATCTTCCGTCAGATGGCAGTATTCTTTGTGGTTGACGGCGACAATAACGGCATCGTAATCGTTTCGTATTGTTTGCGTTAGCGGGAAACCGTAATGCTCTTGCAGTTCGGCGGACGAAGCGTATGGGTCAACAATATCCGCTTTGACTTTGTACTGTTGCAGTTCGTTCACAATATCAACGACTTTGGAATTTCGGACATCGCTTACGTCTTCCTTAAAAGTTACGCCCATTATCAAAATGTGCGATGCCGTGATGGCTTTTCCTGCGGCAAGAATCTGTTTGACCACCCTTTTCGCCACGTAAAATCCCATCGAATCGTTGATGCTTCTGCCCGCCTCGATGATTTGCGGAAAATAGCGGAACTCTTTTGCCTTGAAAGTCAAATAGTAAGGGTCAACGCCTATGCAGTGTCCGCCGACCAAACCAGGGAAAAATTTCAGAAAATTCCACTTCGTCCCCGCCGCTTCCAAAACCTCGAAAGTATTGATATTCATTTTGTTGAATATCATGGACAGTTCGTTCATCAGCGCGATATTCACGTCCCGCTGCGTATTTTCAATGATTTTTGCGGCTTCGGCAACTTTTATGCAACTCGCCTTATGCACGCCCGCCTCCACAACCAACTCGTACACTTTGGCAATCTCTTCCAACGATTCCCCGCAAGAACCCGAAACTATTTTTTTGACATTGACAAGCGTATGTTCTTTGTCGCCCGGATTGATGCGTTCGGGGCTAAACCCAACTTTGAAGTCCGCATTAAACGTCAATCCCGATATTTCTTCCAAAATGGGAATACAATCCTCTTCGGTGCAACCCGGGTAAACCGTTGATTCGTAGACAACATAATCGCCTTTTTTCAGATTTCGCGCCACCGAACGAGTCGCTGCCAAAAGCGGACTTAAATCAGGCAAAAGATGTTTGTTTATGGGAGTTGGAACTGCAATAATGTGGAAATGAGCCTGTTTCAAATCGTTTTCATCGGCAGTGAATAGAATATCGGTATTTTCAAATGCCGAAGACTCCATTTCTTCGCTTGGGTCAATGTGGCTTTTCATCATTTCGATACGGTTTTCCTTGACATCAAACCCGATTACCTTAACTTTCTTCGCAAACGCCAACGCAATGGGAAGTCCCACATACCCCAATCCGATGACGGATATTTTTGCTCTCTGCTCGATTATATCTTTGTATATATTCATTGTTGTTGTTGTGATTTCTTAATTGTGATTTTCAACTATTTGCATCATTTTTTTTTACTTTCAACTTTTTTTACAGTGCAATTTTAGAGTGCAATTTACAGTGCAGTTAAAGTGCAATTTAAAGTGCAACTTCAACACAATAATTGCACTTTAAAATTGCACTTTAAAATTATTTGTTGTTTTTTACTATCCATATTCCATCTTTTCTTGAGCCTTGTCTTTCAATGATACTTTGATTTATCAAATCAGCCAGTGTATTTTTAACTGTTCTAAGAGAAAGTAAGGTAATCTCTACCATTTCTTTCGCCGTTATTTTTGGGTTCTCTCGCAATAACGCAAGCACTTTTTCTTTATTAGTAATTTGTGGTTTTATATTTATTTTTTCTTCTTCGTAATGTATTGTTTGTTTAAAAATATCTTCTTCCTCCATTATTGGTTTAGAGCCTTTTAGATAAATAGGACAATATTTGTACATATTTCTTACGCCTGAACCTAAATCCTCCACCCAATGCAGTTGTTTGAAAAATGCAAAAATAGTTGGATTTTTTGTATGCGGTTTTAGATTTTCGGGGGTGATGCGTCCCATTGTGTAAGGTATGTTTCCGTTTTCGGCTACAACCGTATCTTTATAAACGGTAAGCGTAGCACGGAAATAAGTGTAAAATTCTCTGTGAATCAGCATATTCATAATCATTTCACGGAAAATAATATCGCGAATTGACAAGCGGACGCCGCCTTCGAGATAGAAACGGTCGGGCGTGTGTTTGCGGACAAATGCCATCAATCGTTCGTAGGCTTGTAAAAGGTTGCAATCAACGGTATCGCGGTCATCGTAACGAAGAATATCGTCTTTTCTCAATAACGCATCTGTTTTGTATTGTGGACAAACCTTTGCAATCGTTTGCGGTTTTCCTAATATCAAAGCAGCAGCCAAAGTATAACCGTTTTTGCCTGTCTGCTCATCTTGCAAATACATTTTGGCAGAACAAAGAATTTCATGGTTATTCATATTTATCCACAAATGTTTTTTATCGAAAACGCTAACAATATTTCGCACATAATCAAAGTCTTCGGCTACAAAATCGGTTATTTTTAACTGCGGAAATACCTTGTTTTCGCTGTAAACATCTTGTTTTCGCAGATATAGTCCAGCAATAAGGTGATGGGTTGTCAATTTGTAATCGCCTTCTTCGCGGCGGTCATAATAAAAACCCTTATGTGAATGTGCCTGAAAACTTTCAGGAACGTAAATACAAATAATTTTTTTATCCTCAATATTAAATATTTTGGTTTCGACATAGGCGGTCGGCATCATTATTTGTGTGTTATTCATGTCGTCAGACAAGGTTTTCAAGATATTTGCGATAATGTTTTCATTTACACCTTCAATTTTGCCGTTATCTTTCACTCCCAAAAAGATATACCCGCCTTTCCGATTGAGAAATGCACAAATAGTTTCAAACACATTGCGAGGCAAGGCGTCAGATGCAGTTTTAAACTCTACATGCAAGCCTTCTCCTTGGGTTATCTTCGTTGTTACTTCCTTTGCTGTTAACATTTCTGTCTGAACTGGGATTGTTCTACACTCTAAACTCTATTGTTTCACCACCTTCACCGTTTTCCCGTCAATCTTCAGAAAATACAACCCATTTGCTAAATGCGAAATGTCAATTGTTGTTTCCGTGTATTCAGGACGTATGCGATACGTACCTACACACTGACCAACTACATCAAAAATTTGTACAGACGTGGCGTGCCGCGTCTCTGCATACGTAATGTGCAATTTCCCATCCGTTGGGTTGGGGTATATCCGTAGAGACGTGGCATGCAGCGTTTCTACAATGTCCACATCCAAAACCTCCATTTCTGCCGATATTGCCGTGCAACTGTGTTCGTTGGTTACGGCTACGGAATATTTTCCGTTTTGCGTGCAGATGTAAGTTTGATTGATTGCACCTGATAGGAGTACGCTGTCTAAATACCATTGATTACCCGTTGGACTGCTTGATATTAGCGTGTCTTCGTTTTTGGTGATGGTCGGTGTTGCAGGCGCGGGATTAACGGTTAGCGTTAATTCTATCACGCTGTCGCAACCTGTTATATTATATAATGTATCATAATACGTTCCTGCAACNCTTAAAACTTTCCCNAAAAAGTTGTAAGTCTCACCCGAACAGACATTTACAGTATCATACGTAACGGCAACGCTTGGATAAACCCCAAACGCCAACTGAATTACGCTGTCGCAACCTGTTATATTATATAATGTATCATAATACGTTCCTGCAACGCTTAAAACTGTCCCTAAAAAGTTGTAAGTCTCACCCGAACAGACATTTACCGTATCATACGTAACCGCCACGCTCGGATAAACCCCAAACGCCAACTGAATTACGCTGTCGCAACCTGTTATATTATATAATGTATCATAATACGTTCCCGCAACGCTTAAAAC
>JGI24702J35022_10003115_pt1 | contig 10021 bp, 9 predicted proteins | sample TergutTh196P4_FD_35022 | JGI IMG/M metagenome (IMG submission 35022) | reverse complement strand
TTAAATAATACACCTTTCCTAAATTTTTATATTGTAAAGCAGTACAAAGATAGATGTTATATTTTTGATATACAAGATTATAACAAATAAATTATGAGTATATTTTTATTATTTCACCTTAAAATACGATTGATAATTATTATGAAAGCCGCTAAGGATATAAAACGATTTCATAAAATGAAGAGAAAATCATTTTTCGCAAATATATTTTTACCTGAAATGATATTTGTGCATAAAATAAAAATATGAAAGTCGAAAACAGCTTTCTTTGAAGACTTCTTTTCAGCATAGAGACACAGAGAGTGAAGTCGCTACAACACAAAGCGGATGATAAAGCAAATTTTTCCGTTTTCGTTTTTTAGGGGTAAAATTATTTTCAAACGTTCTTATTTCGTAGTACCGATTGTAATGTTTTATTTTATAAAAAAAAATGGAAGAACTGATAGAGAAATATTTTCTGGGAGAATTGACAGAGGGTCAAAAGAACGATCTTTTCAAACAAATGGCCGTTCATCCTGAAATGCAAGATGAGTTTGCACGAACACAAAACAGTTGGGCGTTGGCTGTCTCTTCCGTAACTGAAAAAGATCATGAGAAAGCCTTTTCCTACTTACAATCCTTTAAGAAAAGAATCATTCGGAAAAAGACATTGACGATTTTTACTCTCTTCTTAAAATATGCCGCAATGCTTGCCGTCGGGATACTAATTACTAAGGTGTTATTACCCAAGCCACAAGTTGTAAAACCTTTACCCGTCGCCATGCAGAAGCTGTCAGTACCGGCAGGGCAACGCGCACATCTCACCCTCTCCGACGGCACTTCCGTATGGGTCAATGCAAAATCAACATTAGAATATCCCGGTATATTTACGGGGAGTACACGCGAAGTGACGTTATCCGGAGAAGCCTATTTTGATGTCAGCAACAACGCAGAACAACCTTTCATCGTAAAGTCGGGTCATTTCCGGACGCAGGTAACGGGTACGCAGTTTAACGTGTTTGCTTACGACGGTTTTTATAATGTTTCGTTGATTGAAGGTCAGGTGGTTGTGCATAATACGGGAATAACAAATGAATCCATGGCGCTGAATCGAAACGAAAAGGCTACCTGGCGCGACGGTCGATTTATAAAAGAGATTTCATTCAACACAGAAGATTTTCTATGGAAAGAAGGTGTCTACTGCTTTGACGATATGCCTTTTATTGAAATTGTCGAAAAGTTACAGTTGTATTATGATGTACAGATACACGTCAACAACAATTCATTATTGAGACACAAGATTACAGGAAAATTCCGTCAACGCGACGGTATTGAAAATGTACTAAAAATCATCCAGTTGGGTTTTCCGTTTGTTTTTACCAAAAGCGATGATGGTTCAACTATTTACATCAAATGAAAACGGACATCAAACGAATCGAATTACTTACCCTTTAAAAAAGAAGCCTATGAAATAAACCGGAAAGAACGAGATTAAAAAAAAGTCGGCAAGCGCTGGAACGCCTGCCGGCAAGTGAGAATTAATATCAAACGATTAATATTAACGAATTACAAAGATATGAATAATTATTATTTTAACACCTTAGATTTTAAAAAAAAATTTAGAATTATGAAGATTGTATTCATTTTTATATGGATAGGAACGCTATCAATGTGGGCAAACGAACTTTGTTCGCAAAATGCAACCATTCATATAGCAGATAATCAAGGCATAACTATTGAAAAGCTTATTCAAGAAGTGGAATCGCAAACCAATTACCTGTTTGTGTACAGTAAGAACGAGATCAATGTCGATGAGCATGTTTCGCTGCCTGCTCAGGAAATATCAGTGAAAAGCGTTTTGGATAATCTTGCTGAAAGCGCCAAGCTCGCTTACATGTACGAAAATGATTATATTGTTCTGACAAAGAGGGAATTGGCATCCAACGAAGCGTTGATGTCATTTCAGGGTATCACCATAACCGGCACGGTGACCGATACCGGTGGCGACCCGTTACCCGGCGCGACTGTAACCATTACTGGCTCCTCGCAGGGAGTCATTACCGATGTGAACGGCGTTTACACCATACAAGTATCCGACGCCAATACGACCTTATTATTTTCCTATGTAGGTTATCGAAGCCAGGAAATCATTGTGGGCGATCAACGCACCATCCATGTGGTCATGGAGGAAATTTCCCACGAAATGGAAGAAGTGGTAGTAGTAGGTTATGGCACACAAAAAAGAATGACAATGAGTAGCGCAGTAGCAACTGTAAAGGGTGAGGAGTTAACGGTTTTACCGACGCCCCGCATCTCCACAAGTATCGGGGGTATGGTATCGGGCGTGATCACCTATCAGCAAAGCGGTGCGCCCGGCTCCGACGACGCTACCATCTATGTGCGTGGATCGCAACCGCTTGTATTGGTAGATGGGGTAGAACGTGGCGGTGACAGGGTAAACAAGGATGACATCGAGTCTGTATCGATATTGAAAGATGCGGCAGCGGTAGCTCCTTATGGACTAAGAGGCGCCAATGGCGTCATCCTGATTACGACCAAACGTGGGGCGGCCGGCAAGCTTTCTGCTACCTACAATGGTGAAGCAAGCTGGCAAAAACCCATGCGAACACCTAAATTAATGGGATCGGCCGATTATTTTGAATTTCGTAATAAGGCTTACGAAATGGATGGATTAGACGGTCAGAAAATGTCGAACGAAGAGATTGCCAAATACCGCAGCGGAAGCGATCCCGATCGTTATCCTAATACGGACTGGATCGGCAACTACATGCAGACCTCTATGGCAACCAAGCATAACCTGTCGGTGTCAGGCGGTACGGAAAAGATTCGCGCCTTTGCTTCTTTTGGATATGTTAATCAGGGCAGTATGTTCCACGGGCAAACTTACAGCCGCTATTCTTTCCGCTCTAATGTAGATATTCAGGCCACTCCGACAACCAAAGTATCCATAGACAATTCATTTACGAAAGACATTTTGGGGCGTCTCGGAATGGACGCATCGAGTATAATGGGACGTTTATATCGGGGAGCTCCCTATGAAGTAGATCGTTACAGTAATGGTTTCTCGGCATTTCAAAGTTCACAGGGTATCAGCCTTTATGAATATATCTACCACAGTGGAAACTATAAGGATCAAAACGATGTTTCAACCACCAATATTACCATTGACCAGCAGTTACCTTTTCTGCCCGGCTTGTCGGGAAAGGTTGCATTTAATTATGACAAACAACACAGGGATAATAAAAGCTGGTCGGAGCCTGTCGTATATTATAACTTAACGCCTGAAGGCGAATTCGAAAAAATCGACCAAGCGGCAACCGTTAAGCCTTCATTAAGTCAAATATATAGGCGATGGGACAATTACACCTTCAACGGACAGTTAAAATACAACAACAGTTTCGGAAAACATTTTATTGATGTGTTAACGCTTTTCGAAGCGCGATGGACGGAATATGCCACTACCGAGACCGGGAAGTCAGAATTTGACTTTCTTATTCCGGAATTAAATACAGGCACTACCGACCGCACCAAATGGGCGCTTGCAGGGACTTCATCACAAACTGCGCAATATGGAATTGTGGCGCGTGTCAACTACAATTTCAATCAAAGGTACCTGGTAGAATTGGCAGGGCGTTATGATGCTACATACCGGTACGCCCCCGGTCGCAGAGGCGCTTATTTCCCTTCCGCATCTTTGGGATGGAGAATTTCTGAAGAACCGTTTATGGAGTTTTCACGGGAAATCGTCGAAAACCTGAAGCTTCGTGCATCCTACGGTAAATCGGGGAATCCAGTAGGTGCAACGTTTTCTTATATGTCAACCTATGATATCGGCAGCAGCTATATTTGGGGGTCGCCCGGTGTCAGAACGCAAGGTATTTTTACAAATACGGAATCGAATCCCAATCTTACCTGGGAAACTGTCCGGAAAACTGACGTGGGGTTTGATCTCAACATGTGGAAAGGACTTTTAGGCATGGAAATTGATTTTTATCACGAAAAACGCAGTGATAAAATCCTTGCACCCAATGCCGATGTGCCTGTCGAATATGGTATTTCGCTTGCCGATGAAAATGCCGGTATCGACGCCCGATGGGGTATGGATATCACATTGCACAATCGCACAAAGATCAACAACGATTTTAATATTCAAAACGCTTTGGTTTTCAGCTATACACGTCACCAACTGATAGAAAATCACGAAAATCAAGGAACACTGTACAATCCGCGGCGACGTACTACAGGACTTGCTTCCAGTCAAATATGGGGATACAAAGCGGCAGGATTATTTGTAGATGAAGAAGAAATCAGAAATTGGGCTTATCAGTCACCCGGCACTCTTCCCGGCGACATTAAATATGTAGATATCAATGGTGACGGTAAGATAGATAGCGAAGATTATGTATGGATAGGACGCGCCAGGATACCTGAAATTATGTGGGGTTATCATCTCCGAGCTAGTTGGAAAAAGGTTGAATTAGCCTTGTTTTTCCAGGGAACAGGACGTTCTAATTTTGCAACCAACCAGGGAGATGTTTGTCGTCCTTTCGTTAGAGATTTAGCACGCGTTGAACACAATAATTCGTGGACTACCGACAATCCTGACCCAAATGCTTCGTTTCCGCGTCTGCGTTCCTCCAATTTTGCCATGAATTATGTGACATCCGACTTTTGGGTGATCAATTCTTCGTATGTAAAACTTAAATCGATTGATGTAGCATACAACTTCCAGCCCGATTGGATCAAAAAATCCGGTATGAATAATTTGCGTCTTTATGCTAATTTCTTTAACGTGTGGACTATATTTTCGAAAGCCTCGAAAGACTTCGATCCGGAAGCGCAAGATTACGCTTCATATCCGCAACAATTCATTTCAACTATTGGGTTAACGGTAACTTTTTAAAATTTTACGAACATGAAAAAATTATTATCAATCCTTTTTATCACTTGTGTTACATTCATTTTCAATGCATGTGACAATTTTTTAGACATCTCGCCCAACGACCGTATTTCCGACGCCGGCATATGGAATGATGCAAATACCATCAAAATGTACATCAATGACGTATATCATAGCATCAATGGCCCGCTCTATATATGGTCAAGCAGAAACGGTCGTGACAATATTGGCGGCGCCCCGGCCATATTCGACAATTTCATGACCGGCGATCTTTGGTATAACGGCGGAAATCTTTATACTTATTCGCAGTGGAGCAAATCGACCAATCTGAATGCCTTGATCCGATGGACAGATTGTTATACCAATATCCGCAAGATCAATAATGCGCTGGAGGGCCTCAATTCTTCCACAAGTTTGGGCCAGTCCGATAAGGAACGTTATTTCGGTGACATGTACTTTTGGCGCGCCATGCTTTATTATGAGCTCTTCTGTTTCTACGGAAAAATTCCGATCATTGATCATTCTCAAAACCGTCATGAAGAAGAAATATTTAACGAGCGGGACAACGAAACGGATGTGGTGGCGTTCATTATTTCCGATTTTGAGAAAGCCATCGCCTACCTGCCTAAAGATATTCCCGATGTTGAACTTGGCCGTGCCACCAAAGGCTCCGCCATCGGAATGCTTGCCACCGCATACCTCCATTTTGCCGGTGTGATGCAGGACATCATCGGCGAAGCCGCACGTGACTTTTACAGGAAAGCGTATGAAACAGCCGATATACTTATTTCGGGCGAATTGAGTGGCAAATATGATCTTTTCGGTAAAAATGCCTCTGATAAAGCTACCGCTTTCCACTCGTTGTTTCTTGTCGCTAATGAGTATAATGAAGAGGTGATTTTCGACATTCAATTTACGGACGATGGTGTTGATGTTGGCGGTACAGGCCGACGTGGTCACGATTTGATGGGTGTTTCGCACGCTGGCAGTTACGGGCAAAATACGGATGGTTCTTATGGTGGATGGGGACGAAATACGCCTACCCAAAATCTGGTAGACAAGTTTCGCATGGCCGATGGCTCTTCGTTTGACTGGAACAATCCCGTCCATGCAGCCAATCCATACGAAGGACGTGAACCGCGTTTCTATGCTTCCATTCTTTACAATGGCGTAGCATGGAGAGGCGATATTTCGTACTCTTCAACCAACATGCCTACTGCTGATGGAACGGCGCTTGTAGAAAACACGGCTATGAAAAGAGGAACCAACTCATATACCATGACCGGTTATTACCTGAAAAAATTAATCGATCCGTCGAAGCGGGGCGGCACCCCCAACCGATATGCTCCTTTCGAAGGTTCAGACCAAAATCTGATTGTGTTACGTTACGCCGAAATACTGTTGACATATGCAGAGGCGAAAAATGAATACTCGGGTCCCGATGTATCAGTCTTTGCCGCACTCAATGCAGTGCGTAACCGTGGCGGTCTGGATGATATTTCGGGATTGGGACAAGCTGAATTGCGCGAACAGATCCGCACCGAACGACATATCGAACTCTGTTTCGAGAACAAACGTTATTTCGACATCATGCGCTGGCGCGTAGGGCCTGAAACTATCGGACAGGATGTCTATGGCATGGACATCACCTATACCATGGAAGACGGAGCGCCTGTAGCCCATTACACAAAAATATTGCTTACAGAAAAATCGTTTGAATCGCCTAAGAATTATCTGATGCCGATCCCCGATGCCGTGACCGGACGTAATCCTAAACTGCTCCCGAACAATACGGGTTGGTAAGATTTTTAAAAAAATAGAATTTTTAAATATAAATAGTATGAAAAGAGTAGCATATTTATTGATTCCTGTGTTATTATTAGCCTTTGGATGCGCTGAAGATGTAAACATTACCATCCCTGAGGATGTTGATGTCGCGAATATCACAGGCGTAACTGTCTATGGCGATAATTTGGCAACGTTGGCTTTGAGAAGTACCAATATCGACAGCGATGCCAAGACGGTGCTGATCACTTTCAATGCAGCACAAGACCTGACCAAACTGAAAGTATCATTGACCATTTCAACGGGCGCCACTATAACGACACCGTTGGGTACCGGCTTTCTTGATTTTTCGCAACCAAAAACCGTAACAGTTGTTTCACCCGGTTTGGCTGTGACAAGCATTTGGACCATTACATTTGTAAACCCTTAAACCCATCCACAATCCGTCATCCCAAACGGGATGACGGATTGTATTTAGAAAATCATTATGGATACCATTATTAAAAAAATCCTGTTTCTTTTTGCAAGTACAGCATTCCTTCAACTGCCGGTTGTCGCCGACGACATTGTAATATCGGAAAAACACAATGTCATCAGTGATGGGACGACATTGAACACGGAGGCGCTGCAAAAGGTCATAGATGACTGTTCGCAACAAGGGGGCGGAACCATTACATTTCCGAAAGGTGAATACCTGACCGGTACAATTATCCTGAAAAAGGGCGTCACGCTGCATCTTGAAAAAGATGCCGTCATTGCGGGTAGCAAACAAATGACCGATTATCCCGATGTCGGCAGACGAAAATCTTTGATTTTTGCAGAATTTGCTGATGACATAGCCATCAAGGGTGAGGGACTGATCGATGGAAACGGCTCGTCGTGGGTTCTCGGTAATAACGCCTCAAACCGTCCGTGTCTGATCAATTTATTCGATTGTAAAAACGTGGCCGTTACTGGCGTGAAGATGAAAAATGCAGGTTTTTGGACGTTTCGATTTGTTCGTTGCGATGGCGTGATGATACGACGTGTTCATGTCGAGGGTCATGCCAACTGGAACAATGACGGGTTCGACATCGAAAGCCGGAACGTCATCATAGCCGACTGCGTTTTGGATAACGACGATGATGCTATCTGTTTCAAAAGCGAAGACCCAAACTTTGTGGTGGAAAACGTCATCGTAGAGAATTGCATCATCTCTTCTAATTGTAATTTCATCAAGTTCGGGACAGCCAGCGCAGGCGGGTTCCGTAATGTGATCGTTCGAAATTGTACTTTGCATAAGTGCAGCCAGTCTCTTTTCCAGTTTTGGGAAAGAAGAGGGCTGCCAGGGGGCGTGCCTGGTGTAACCAACCCGATTACAGGCATCGGGGGTATCGCTTTGGAAGTGGTGGATGGCGGCTTCATGGATAACATCCATATCTCCGACATACGTATGGAAGACGTACAAACACCCATCTTTATTCGTCTGGGCCGACGTAGAATTTCAGATAATTCATGGTTGAAGGATATTATAATTGAGAATATTACCGCCACCTCGGTGAGTTTCATTGCCAGTTCGATCACCGGCGTTCCCGATCTGCGTGTCGAAAATGTAACATTACGTAACATCGAGTTAAAGTTGAAAGGCGGAGGCAAAGCATCCGATACAAGCTTGGATGTTCAGGAGGCTGAAAAGGCCTATCCCGAAAACCGGATGTTCGGGGTCATGTTGCCTGCCTATGGTTTTTATTTACGCCATGCTGATAACATCCGTTTCGACAATGTCCATCTTTCGTTCTTTGGCGCGCCCGAAGAACGACATGTCTTTGTGGCCGATGACGTCACCGATCTTGAAATAAAAAATTCCATTCTGCAACCTCCTGTCGGTAATAAATCGGTTATATATTTAAATTCGTGTAACAACATCCGATTGATAAATAATGCAATCGGCTATAACACCTCAAAATATACAGACGGCCAAAACACTTCGGCAATAACCATAAAAGAGAATTTTTGAATGCCAGACCTTTGTCCTATCAAAGACATGATAGTATTTGTTCCCTTTGTTCGGCATAGCGTCCCGCACATCCCGCTACGTCGAACAAAGATTTTTTTTCGTTTGTTTAAAAAAAATAATTATCTTTGCGATGTTATTAAACAGGTAGGCTATCTTCTTACTGTCGCTCACCTCAAACTTAAAAATACATCAGAAACAAAAAGAGCGGCATATAGTCCTTGAGCTGTTCTCTCAGCTTACGCAAGGCGATACGCATCTGGTTTTCAACCGTGCTTTCCGAGATATTTAATTTTTGGGCTATCTCCCTATATTTCTTTCCATCCATTTTGCTTAAGATGAATATTTCGCGGCATTTGGGCGGTAGAGATTCGATGGCGCGGGTTATGATTTGTTCAATATCGTTTCCGGAGGTAAACGTCTGATCGAGCGCTTCTAATGAATAAATTTTCATCTGTTGTTCGTAGGTGAACTCTTCCTGCATTCGTTGCAAACCCAACTCGGCATGTTTTTTCCGGCGAAGATGATCAATACAACGGTTCTTGATCAAAATGAACAGATAGCTCGCAAGACTGACATGAATCTTTATGTCGTCGCGTCGTTCCCATAAAGCCATGAATACATCCTGTATAATGTTTTCGGCGTCTTCTCTGTTTGCCACGTACTCTTGCGCAAAACGAAGCAGGCGGGGAAAATAATCCAAATATATTTCCTCGAAATTACGATCTTTTATAGATGTTTGACCTGCTTGTTTATGCGTATGGAAAATCATACGGCAAAGATAAGCACTATTATAGAAAAATCAAACAAAACGATAAAAAATATGTTTAAAAAATAATTATCTTTGTGATGATAAATAAAAATTTAATAAATAATTCAATTAATTCAATATCGTCCACATATATAAATAAAAAAAACGTGAGCGAACTCTTATTTTATCTGCTTCTTGAGGTTCTAGACTACCTTGCTACCAAATAAATGTGAGTAAAGCCCACGCCGAAATGTGAGCACCCTAACTTTACTCTTGGTAGCTTAGAAATTGTCTAGATTTCAAGAAGCTAAGAATATAAGCTATAACGCTTGTTTAATATGTCTTTAAATTAGAGAGTTACCTCTCGTGTTTTTTATATCATAGGCAAATCATTTTAAAATTTCGAGGCAAAGGTAGAAAAACATTTTTCTATTTCAAATTTTTTCTGAATAAAATAGAAAAAATATTCTTTTTAAACGAAAAAATGCGTTTCTTTCTTGCATATTCGATAAAAACAATGTACTTTTGTCGATTATATTCGATAAATAAATGATAAGTAAAGATGTAATAAAACTGCTAATCTCTGAATATC
>JGI24702J35022_10003114_pt1 | contig 10022 bp, 7 predicted proteins | sample TergutTh196P4_FD_35022 | JGI IMG/M metagenome (IMG submission 35022) | reverse complement strand
AATCGACAAACCAAAAATTATATCAATACCTTCCAACAGGAGAAATCATTCACTATCCATTTGACTTTGAACCTGGTAGAAGGAATGCTTATTATAGCGACAAACAATTGGTAAATATTGCGCCGGATGATTTTATATATACGGAGACAAGCGCAACAGGAAAGAGCATTTTCAGGACAGTCCGAACCAGTGATTCGATTGCAACAAGTGAAGTATTTAATTTAGGATTGAATCCAAGAAGAAGGTCATGGGCGAATTATGTCGGTGATTTTATTGTCAATCCTAAACAAAACCGAATGGCATACGCATATAAATACTTCAAAATCATCAAATTTATGGATCTCGAAGCACAAAATGTCCGAACCGTCAATTTTGAACGGGAAGAATTTGATGAAGGCACCAATTACGTGGCAGATGGTATGGACAGTAACGTAACACATTACTGGGGCGCTTGCGCCGGTGAAGATTATGCTTATTTTTTATATAGTGGACGTAAGCCGGCAGATGTATGGAGGGATAACAACAACAAGCAGTATTATATTTTAGTTGAACAATACGACTGGAACGGAAATCCGGTTCATACGTACAAACTCGATCGATGGGGTTATTTTAGTGTAGATGAAAAGAACAAACTGATTTACCTTGCTTCTACCAATGATGACGATCCTATCTTTGTTTATACGATGCCGGAATAATATAACGATGAAAGCGGGACAGATTTCTCTGTTGGCGCTCCGTGTGTTCCGGTCGGAATGATGGGGTGGGGGACTGTAATCGTTGTTTTGATTTTTGTCTTTGAAAATGATGGGGATTCGAAATAAAAGAGAGTAAGTGGCTCTTAACGTATCTTATGGAATCTTATTTGTACTTACTCACCCACAGTTCGGCAAGTCCACGCTACGCTGAAATTCATCATAAAAAAAAGCAAGTGTACGGTGTAGCGTGGGACGCTACACCGAGCGTGAACGCTTGTCAATCCGAAATGCGGACGATGGATTTTACGTTTTCGATTTTTGACAGGTCAACAATCATTGAACGGATGTCTTCGACGTTGTGTACGAGCATTTTAATCTTTCCTTCGAACATTCCGTCTTTGGCTTCAATCATGAGCCATCGGATATTGACATTGAAATCTTTCGAAATGGTTTTGGTGATGGTATTTAAAATCCCGATGGAATCGATGCCTTTGATCTCTAAAGTGGCTTCGAACGAGGAATTGGTGTGGTTACTCCATTCAACGGACAGGATACGTTCGCCAAAACTGCTTTTCAGTTGCGTACCGATCCGGCAGGCGAGTTTATGCACTACAACCTTTTCATCGTCGTTGATAAATCCAAGTGCAGCATCGCCGGGAATCGGTTTGCAACAATTTGCAATCTCATAATTGCGATCAAAGGCATCTTCTCTCAACCGATACGTTTGTGTCCGGTCGATTTTATGTGGTTGTTCTTCAGGCTCTTTCTTTGCTGCTTTTTTATCTATATTCAATGTTTTCCGAAACCACTTAATCCAGGCATTTCCTGTTTTATCTTTGAAGATTTTCCTGATATTATCGGGTAATGTAACATCACCGTTTTCGATGGCGCAGAATAAATCTTCCCGTTTGAAAAATACGAAAAATTCAGCTACTTTATCAATATCGGAAAGAACAGGCTCAATACCGGATTTTTGAAACGCTTCCATTAATTTTTGTTCCCCTTTTTTGGCTAATTCCTTTCGGCGTCGTCGCAAGACTGTTTCAATTCCCGTACGTGCTTTGGCCGTAGTTACATAATTCAGCCATTCGGGGTCAGGGCGTTGGGAGCGGGAAGTAAGGATTTCGACTTGATCGCCGCTGGAAAGCGAATGGCTGAGGGGCATAAGCCGGTGATTGACTTTGGCGCCAATGCAATGATCTCCGACATCCGTATGCACTTCATAAGCAAAATCAAGCGCAGTAGCTCCGTGGGGTAAAGTTTTGATTTCTCCTTTGGGGGTGAAGACGAAGATTTCTGTCGAAAACAGATTCATCTTAATGGTATCTAAAAAATCCAACGAATCGGGATTTGGATTTTCCAGAATCTCTGTGATGGTTTGCAGCCATTTGTCTAATTCGGTGTCTTCTTCCACATGTTTTTCTTTGTATTTCCAATGGGCGGCAAACCCTTTCTCTGCAATATCATCCATTTGCCGGCTACGGATCTGGATTTCGATCCATTGACCGTCAGGGCCCATCACGGTTATGTGTAATGCCTGGTATCCATTCGCTTTGGGACGNCTTACCCAGTCGCGGAATCTGTCNGGTCGAATCTTATAAATATCGGTAATGGCCGCGTAAATATCATAACATAGATTCTTGTCGTCAATGCCTTCTTTGGATTCAAAAACAATCCGTACCGCAAAAATATCATAAATATCTTCGAATGAAATATTTTTAGTCTGCATTTTGTTCCAGATGGAGTAGGGTGATTTCACACGCGGGAGCATGATATAATCCAAGCCCAAGGAGTGCAGTTTTTTATTTACCGGTTCAGCGAAATTATCAAACAGTTGCTGACGGGATATTTCAGTTGCCGACAACTTCGATTTGATCGAATCATATTCATTTGGGTGTTCGTACCTGAAACTGAGGTCCTCCAATTCGGTTTTAATGGCAAAAAGTCCTAACCGATGCGCTAAGGGTGCGTAGAGGTAGAATGTTTCTCCTGCAATCTTGTATTGTTTCGGTGCAGGCATGAATCTCAGCGTTCGCATATTATGCAACCGGTCGGCCATTTTAATCAGGATGACACGGATATCGTTATTCATGGTAAGTAATAATTTGCGGAAATTCTCGGCCTGCGTAGAGGCTTTCTCTACAAGACGGCCTCCTGCGATCTTGGTCAGTCCGTCAACAATCGAGGCGATTTTCTCCCCAAACATGTTTTTGATATCATCAACGGTATATTTCGTATCTTCCACTACATCATGCAGTAAGGCGGCACAGATGGAGGTGGAACCAAGTCCCATCTCCTCGCAAACAATCCGGGCGACACTCAGCGGGTGCATGATATAAGGAACGCCGGAACGCCGTCTGGCTCCACCATGAGCTTCTTTGGCAAAAAGATACGCCTTGGTGATGCGTTCTACCTTGCGCCTGTGGTTGGAATTGAGATAACTCTCCAGCAGAAGATTGAACTCCTCCTGCATAGTTTGTTCTTCCAACGCTATTTCTTCTTCTGTTAATGTTTTTTTGTCCTGCATAATGTATAATTGAAATGCTAATTTGGAATGATTAATACCTGGCCAATTCTGAGCCTGTCGCTACTCATTTGATTGGCGGATTGTATCTTGGCAACGGTCGCACCCGGATATTTCCGGGCGATGGCAGAAAGCGTATCTCCCGATTGAACCCTGTAAGTCACTGTTTGGGCGCTGCTTCCGGAGGTGGAACCGGCTGTTGTGGCGGTGGGCTGTTCCGGCTCCTGAGGCGCCGCATAGGTGAGACCTCCGTTGTTGATATGTACGGTGAGGCGTCGTCCGGCAGACACCGCATTGGACCTTAACCCATTCCACTGTCGGAGATTCTGGGCTGTCACACCGTAACGATTCGCAATGGTCACTAAATTTTCGCCGGAAGTGACGGTATGCCTGATCGTTTCAAGTCTTGGATCAGAATTCCCCGTCGAATCAATCGCGACCGGGACACAGTGCGCCAATAGTTCTTCCATCCGGTGTGTATACAATGTATCTTCCTTATCTATAAATTCATACGTTGATGCGACGGGTAATTTCAAAGCCGATGGCATGATATTGCCGGGGACAATCTCTCTTTTATATTGCGGGTTAAGCATCCTGACCAATTCGATATCTAAATTCAGCATATCGGCTACTTGCTGCAGATGAAGCATCTGATGTACCATAATGGTGTCTGTAGCCATTGAAAGGGAGGTCTGCATCGGACATAGATTATGCTCGCAATAATAACTCATGATATAGGTGGCGGCGATAAACAGCGGAACGTATGAGCGGGTTTCCCTGGGCAGGTTCGGATAGATCTCCCAGAAGTTCGTTTTTCCTCCCGACCGGCGGATGGCTCTGTTGACGTTGCCCGGCCCGCTATTATAGGCGGCTAAAACCAGATGCCAGTCGCCATAGACGGCATACATGGCTTTAAAATATTGGCAAGCGGCATGGGTCGCTTTATAAGGATCGTAGCGTTCGTCGATCAAACTGTTGATTTCGAGGTCATAAATTTTGGCGGTTGGCAGCATGAATTGCCATAATCCGGCAGCTCCTGCACGTGATAACGCTTTGGGATTCAACGCACTTTCTACTACGGCCAGGTATTTCAATTCAAGCGGCAGCTCATACAGATCCAGTATCTGTTCAAATAAAGGAAAATACAAATCCGCCATGCCTAACATATAACGGACAAGGTCGCGTCGGCGGTTGGCGTATAAATCAATGCAATTGCGGACAAGCTGGTTGTAATCCATCGGAATGATACAGGGCAATGTGGATAGTCGTTGCCAGTAGACTTCAACCGGAAAGAGGACGTTTTCATCGTCGTCGAGGCAATAATCGATTGATTTGGATAGATATTGTGCATGCCAGCTGTCCAAAAGACGGTTTACGTTCTGGTCTAATATTTCCGGAATCAATCCAACATCGGCAAAGGCGGAGTCGGATGATAAGACCGAATAGTTTTCTTCCTCTTCAAAATCCTGCGCCATAACACCCAAAGNGAGTATACAGAGACAGTAAACAATCCATGTTTTTTTTCTTTTCATACGTAGTTAAAAATTAAAGCTGCAATTCAAACCATATAAACGGGGGCCATACCTTGACGTCGGTGTAAAAATCGGCTCAATATGCAGGGTTAAATCAGGTGATATATCAAAATCAAACAGTTGGGCGTCGACATACGCATCGGCCATACATATCAGATAGAAAGCGGCCGTCAGAATAATACTGAAATCACGGTTGCGACGATACACATCCCGCCATCGTTTCAATTGTGTTTTAAAATTATCGTTAAACCGCGTAGCCGGATCGACTCCGGCCGCCACAAAGTTTTGCCAGCTTTGATGCCATTCTGCAGGGCTATCCGCAAAATTTTCCATATCATACGTCAAATCTTTATAGGCTTCGGAACAATCCTGTAGATTTTTGTTGTTCCACGAAACAGCATACGCAAATCCCATAAAACCTCCATACACGATGGGTAACTTCCAGTATTTCCTGTTATAAATATGACCTAAGCCGGGAAAAATGGCGGAATAGAGAACTGCCTTGGTTGGGTTTGGCTTAAATGGTTTGATAGCAATGGGTTGTTCGATGGAAATAGAATCGAATGGCTGCCAATCATTCATCACAACAGAATCCATGAATGAAACAAGATGAATCGTATCGTCTTCAGCGAAAAAAAATTCATCCGATACGATCTCTATGGAATCAATTTCCTGTGATTGGATAGAAAACGGGAAACAGTTCAATAGAACCATCCAGAGCGCAACACCAATTATCTTGTGCCCATTCTTCACGTAATATGCCCATTAGATTCGTTCATCCGATCGAGTAAACCGATTATTTTTTCCAACTCTTCTTCCGAATTGAACGGAATGGTCACTTTCCCTTTGCCGTTTTCATCGTTATAGGTCAGTTTCACTTTGGTCTGGAAGAAAGCGGACAAATGATCTTTTAACACAATAAATTCATCCGGTAATAATTTCCGGCGCGCTTTTTGTCTACCGGGTAGTTCCGAAATCATTTCTTCGGAGGCGGTCCTGGCCAATTCTTCCACATTCCGCACGGACAGCCCCTGTTCAATAATCTGCTCATAAAGAGCGAGTTGAATTTCAGGGTCTTCTACTGAAATCAACGCCCTTGCATGTCCCATATCAATCCGTTTGTTTTTCAGCCCGACCTGTATGTCGGCAGGCAGTTTGAGCAGTCGCAGATAATTCGCAATGGTTGTCCGTTTTTTGCCGACCCTTTCACTTAATTGCTCTTGCGTAAAGTCGTTCAAGTCAATCAATTTTTGATAAGCCAATGCAATTTCAATCGCATTCAGGTCTTCGCGCTGGATATTCTCAATCAGGGCTATCTCGGCGATGTTTTCGTCGGCTGCCGTTTTGATATAGGCGGGAATCCTGTCCAACCCGATTTTCAATGCAGCGCGATAGCGGCGTTCACCAGCGATGATCATGTATTTTTCCGGACCTGTTTCTTTCAGTGTGATGGGTTGGATGATACCGTACGAGCGAATGGAGGCCGCCAATTCTTCCAACGTTTCATCCTCAAATATCGAACGGGGCTGATCGGGATTGGAAACGATTTTGCTTAATTCAATCTCGCTGATGGACGACGAACCGCCGGTCTTGAGGTCATCCATTGTTAGGAGGGCGTCTAAACCTCGACCTAACCTGTTTTTACTTGGTTTTACCATCGTGTTATTTATTTTTTTCGATTAATTCCTGCGCCAGTTGCATATGATTGGCGGAACCCTTTGAGTCGGCGTCGTAAAGCAGGATCGGCTTGCCAAAGCTCGACGCTTCAACTAATTTGACATTGCGCTGAATGACGGTCGTAAACACCAAATCCTTGAATGGCCGTTTGACTTCTTCATAAATCTGATTGGCAACGCGCAGGCGCGCATCATACATCGTAATCAAAAAACCTTCTATCTCTAATGCCGGATTGAGTTTCGACTTGATGATTCGAATGGTATTCAATAGTTTGCTGATGCCTTCCAGCGCAAAATATTCGCATTGCACGGGAATGATCACCGTGTCGGCAGCCGTGAGCGCATTGACGGTGATTAATCCCAGGGAGGGAGAACAGTCTATCAGGATGAAATCGTACAACTCTTTCAGCGGGTTCATGAGATTTTTCAATACATATTCCCTGTTGTCCATCGAAAGCATTTCGATTTCGGCTCCCACAAGATCAATATGTGACGGAAACACATGCAATCCTTCCATTTCGGTCGGGATGATGGCCTTCCGCGGATCGTCGCCATTGATGATACACTCATAAATCGAACGCTTCAGGTCTTTTACGTCGATCCCTAACCCTGAAGATGCGTTCGCCTGCGGATCAGCGTCGACCACTAACGCTTTTTTCTCGAAAGCGGCTAATGATGCAGCCAGATTGATGGTGGTAGTCGTTTTGCCTACACCCCCTTTTTGATTTGCTAATGCAATAATTTTTCCCATAGATTCTTCTGATAGACGGCAAAGTTAAGGTTTTTTTGAAAATAATTGTCCATTTTCATTTTTCAATTTTCAAATATTTATTGTATCTTTGCAGTCTGAAAGAAATAATAAGATGATTTTGTCGGCATTAACAGCGATTTCTCCTATTGATGGACGGTATCGGGAAAAAGTGGAACAGTTGGCTTCTTTTTTTTCCGAGTTCGCTTTGATACGGTACCGGTTGAAGGTCGAAGTGGAGTATTTGATTGCCCTTGCGGAATTATTACCCCCACTCAAACCGATGGATACTGCCGAGACAAAACGCGCACTGCGAAACATATATCTTGATTTTACATTGGACGACGCGCTCTGTGTCAAGGAGATAGAGAAAACAACCAATCACGATGTCAAAGCAGTGGAATATTTTATCAAGGAGAAATTCGATGCACTGTCTTTACAGGCATACAGGGAATTTATCCATTTTGGGCTGACTTCACAAGATATCAATAATACAGCGCTTCCACATGCGTTGAAAGATGCACTGACGGAAGTGTACTATCCCGGATTACAATCCGTGATCGATCATTTAAAGGAATATGCAGAAGCATGGAAAGATGTACCCATGTTGGCCAAAACGCACGGGCAACCGGCCTCTCCCACCCGTATGGGCAAAGAGATTCAGGTGTTCGTGTATCGTCTTGAACAACAACTGAATACGTTGCAGTCCATCCCGTTTTCTGCTAAATTCGGAGGAGCGACAGGTAATTTCAACGCCCATTTTGTAGCCTATCCCCAATACGATTGGCGGGCTTTTGGCAATCACTTTGTCAATGATGTGTTAGGATTGAAACGTGAAGAACTGACAACCCAAATATCTAATTATGACCATTTAGCTGCTGTCTTTGATGGTTTACGGAGGATCAATATCATCCTGATCGATATGTGTCGCGATCTATGGCAATACATATCGATGGATTACTTTAAACAGAAAATCAGGAAAGACGAAGTGGGGTCATCGGCGATGCCTCATAAAGTCAATCCGATTGAGTTTGAAAATGCAGAAGGGAATCTGGGTATTGCAGATTCAATGTTAACTCACCTGAGCATGAAATTGCCCATATCCCGTTTGCAAAGGGATTTGACGGACTCGACCGTTTTGCGTAATATCGGCGTTCCTTTGGCACATGGTGTGATTGCGCTGAAAAATATTTCTAAAGGACTGGAGTCATTGGTGTTAAATCAAAAAGTCCTCAAGAATGAATTAGACGCGCATTGGACAGTAGTAGGTGAGGCTATTCAAACGATTCTAAGAAGAGAAGGTTATCCGAAGCCTTTTGAGGCTTTGAAAGTACTTACACGTACGGATGAGGAAATCACAGAAAGGTCGATTGAACAATTTATTGAATCGTTGCAAATCAACGAATCTGTGAAAAATGAATTGAAAGCGGTGACACCGCATAATTATGTTGGAATATAAAAAAAAATTAATGTAGAATTGTGATCGTGAGATCGTAATCATTTAACAAACAATTATTTAGAAAATGAATGTAGAAGAAAACAATGGGTCTCAACCACAGCCCCAACAGAGTGTTACGGAAAATAATCCGGAAAGAATGGATTCAACCATTCAAAATCATGAAAGAAGACCGGTCAGTCGCGAATCTGAAAAGAAGAGTATTCCGACGCAAGGTCCGAACCGTGGCCCTACAGGGCGTCGTCCGCGTATAAAGGACAGTCAACGGATCAATTATGACCGGCCGATGTTGAATCGTCAGGAAAATGGAAACCGCATCGCACCTGCTCCCAGACCACGATTTACTCCCTCGCTCGAACAGAGAGAAAAACGTATCCCACAGGGACGTATACCTCAACGGCAAACAGATTTCGGCAATACGACAGAGCGAACAACGACCGAAAGGGGAGGACGTGATTGGCAAAAAGTCGGTAACAATCCACCGAACCGTCAGGCAAATGCGCCCATGAAAGGTGCGTTCCCTAAAAATGCAAACAAAAAGCAACGGAACGCCGGAGATTTTAATCCCAATGCCAAGTACAGCGTCCGCAAACAACTGAAGTACAAAGAAGCGTTGTCCGACCCGAACGAACCGATTCGGCTGAACCGATTTCTGGCCAACGCAGGCGTTTGTTCGCGTCGCGAAGCGGATAAATTTATCCAGGCAGGAGTGGTGAGAGTGAATGGTGTGATAATCACCGAATTAGGAACAAAGATTTCGCGAATGGATGACGTAATGTTTCATGATCAGCAGGTAAAGATTGAGAGTAAAATCTATATCATACTCAATAAACCTAAAAACTGTGTCACCTCTACCGATGATCCGGAAGAACGCCTGACTGTCATGAATTTAGTGAAGAATGCGTGCAGCGAACGGATTTATCCTGTCGGACGTTTAGACCGTAATACCACAGGCCTGCTGTTACTGACAAATGACGGTCATCTGGCGTCTAAATTGACCCATCCTTCGTTTAAGAAGAAAAAAATCTATCATGTATGGTTGGATAAAGATGTCGCCATCGAAGATATGGAAAAGATAGCCAACGGGATAGAACTCGAAGACGGTGAGATTCATGCAGATGCAATCAGTTATGTCAACGACGAAGCCAAAGATCAGGTAGGTATTGAAATACACTCAGGACGGAACCGGATCGTTCGCCGTATGTTTGAAGCGCTGGGCTATCGTGTGACTAAGTTGGATCGCGTTTATTATGCCGGTTTGACTAAGAAAAATCTGCCCCGCGGTAAGTGGCGTTATCTGAATGAGATGGAGGTCAATGCGCTCAGGATGGGGTCGTTTGAATAATTAGGAATTAGGAATTAAGAATTAGGAATTGAAATTCAGTTATTCA
>JGI24702J35022_10003113_pt1 | contig 10023 bp, 5 predicted proteins | sample TergutTh196P4_FD_35022 | JGI IMG/M metagenome (IMG submission 35022) | reverse complement strand
TATCTTCTCCCTGCACTGTGCCGGGATAGCTGTAGATAACGGGGCGGGTGGTATCCGTAGCTTTTACCCATTCCCAACTATGCCTGAAATTGGCGCCATAGACATTCTCATTACCGATAGACCAGAACAGGACAGCCGGATGCAAACGAAAAGTCTTCACCATTTCGCGGCATTGCGACAGGTATTGATGGGTATATGCCGTGTCATTTTGTGTTTTTTCGGAAGGCGCATAATTTCGTTGGCGGTGCGAATCCACAAAGCACACAGCCGTTTCACATTCCACATAGATACCGTAACGGTCGCAATACTCCACAAATTTTTCCGAAGGCGGGTAATGCGATGTCCGCACGAAATTCATATTGGCTTCCTTGAACAGTAAGGCGTCCAAGCTATCCATTTCGGTGGTAGAAGTACGTCCCAATGTGGGGTGTATGTCGTGGCGGTTGGCGCCACGCAGCTTCACGGGACGACCGTTCACTAACAATTGGTTACCGGCGATTTTAATATCCCGAAACCCTACCTTGCAAGCAAATTGGCTGATCTGCTTGCCGTTCTTTAGCAACGAAACCGTCAATGTATACAGGTTCGGATGTTCGGCGTCCCATTTCAAAGGGTTTTTCACATCAAAGATATCGATGTAATCTCCACTTTGTCTGATGACGGACTGATAAGATGCTTTAATACCGGCGTCATCAAAAAGCGAATAGACGATTTCGGCATCATCACCTTTATTTATAGCCGAATAGCCGATTTTAAGTTTGGCATCTCGGTACAGGGTATCCATGACTGTTTCCACATAACAGTCGAACAGATGCGTTTGCGGCAGCGCAAAAAGGGTCACATCGCGCAGGATACCGCCTACCGGATGATGTGCATAACCTGCAGCGTATGAAATCTCGTCCGAGCGGTCGGTTATCTCTAACCGTATCTCATTTTTTTTCCCGGCTGTCACAAAAGCGGTAACATCTGTTTCCCAGCGTGTGAAGCCGCCATGGTGGTCGCGCACAAATTTGCCGTTAATCGTGAGGCGTGCATAGCTATAAACCCCGTCAAAGCGGAGGATAACCCTTTGCCCGGCAAAATCAGCCGGGACAGTAAAAGATTTCAGGTACGTATAGGGTTTATCGTGTTCTATGGCAAAACCCTGCATAGCTAAATCGCCGGGTACCTGAGCCGTCTCCCATTTACCGGAGGGTGCAAAACGAAACTGCCAGGCGCCGTTGAGGCTCATAACCGGCTGATTGACATTTTCTGCAAATGATAAAATGCGGTAGGCATTTTCGTTTGCCGACAGCGAAAAGGAACAGGCGAGCAAGATCAGAACGTTAAATAAAAACCTCATGGTTATAATTTTGTATTTTTGCCACAAAAATAAGTAAAAAGAATGAATTTACGGCTCAAAGGTAAAAATAAATGTTTATTTTTTTGCAGGGATTAAAAAAAAAAGTAATTTTGCGGCCTGTAATAAAGAAAAAATAACTTAAAAATAAATTTATGATTGTAGTCCCGTTGAAAGAAGGCGAAAATATTGAAAGAGCCTTGAAAAAATTTAAAAGAAAATTTGAGAAGACAGGAGTGGTTAAAGAACTTCGAAACCGTCAGGCTTTTTCGAAGCCTTCCGTAAAAAAGAGAAAAGAACGTATTCATGCTATCTATGTCAAGCAGTTACAACAAGCCGAGAGCTGATTACGCAACTTTTTTTCCTTTTTATTTGTTTAATAAAAAAAGTATCCGTATTTTCGTTGCATCTTAACTGAATGTAACGTGAGAAAATATGTGAGTTCATTTATAGATTATTTGCAGTATGAGCGTAATTATTCGGCTCATACGGTCGATTCATATACGAACGACCTGTATCAGTTTATCACCTATTTAGAAAGCAAAGAGGAGATGGAAGGAGATACTTTTGAAGCGGATAGGATTGATGCGGATATTGTGCGTCAATGGATCATGCAACTGATGAAGCAGTCGTTATCACCGGCCTCTGTCAACCGGAAGCTAAGCGCCTTGCAGTCGTTTTTTACGTATGCTGTCCGGAAGGGTATCATCGAGAAGCATCCGCTTCGATTAGTCAACGGGCCTAAAAAATCAAAACCAATCCCATATTTTATTAAAGAGAAAGAGCTTGATAGCCTTTTAGATGAAGAGACGGAAGATGCCGACTTTACAGAAGTACGCGATCAACTGATACTTGAACTGCTTTATGAGACAGGGGTTCGATGTTCGGAGCTTGTCGGTCTCAAAGACCGGGATGTAGACATGGACGCCATGATACTGAAAGTGACCGGTAAAAGGAACAAGCAACGTTTGATACCTTTTGCTGCACGACTGAAAGATATGATATTATATTATATTAATGTACGCGGGCGCGAGGTAGGGGAGGAGTGCGTTTCGTTTTTTGTCAGGAAAGACGGCAGGCCTGTCACATCTGCTATCGTGTATTATGTTGTGAAGAAGAAATTATCGGATATTCCAACCCTGGCAAAACGAAGTCCGCATGTTTTGAGGCATACTTTTGCAACGAGCATGTTGAACGACGGCGCAACGATGAGCGCAGTTAGCAACCTGTTAGGTCATAGTAGCCTTGCTTCGACGTCGGTCTATACGCATGTCACATTTGAGGAATTAAAAAGAGTTTATAACGCTCATCCAAGAGCAAAAAAATAGGAGGAATTATTATGGAAATTAAGATTAAGTCAATTCATTTTGTTGCGGCAGAGAAATTGGAAACTTTCATTGAGAAAAAAGTATCCAAACTTGAACAGTTTTATGACGGGATTATGATGGCGGATGTAATCCTGAAGGTAGTGAAACCGGAGAGCATCAAAAACAAGAGCGCCGCCATTCGTATAAAAATCAAACATGGAGATTGTTTCGCCGAAAAAATCTGCGACACATTTGAGGAAGCTGTCGATACGGCAGTCGAAGCATTAGAAAAACAGTTGTTGAAATACAAAAAGAAAAAACAGGTAAAAGCAGTTGTTGAGGTTCCGGACGAACAAGTAGAATAGACAAGTATCTTTTCAAAAAAAGAAAATCGTGACTTTGTGCAAAATTTGCATCAGATGAAATATGCCAACATTCGTGAAGAGGCGCTAAAAAACAAGGTAGCACATGATTTTTTCGGCAAATTCGATTGTACCGATATTATTAAGGAGATTGATTTTGCCGTTAAACTCCGCCTCTCCGCTCCGGGATCTTCCCCTCTAAAGGAGGGGAGTTATTTGATGTGGGCGGAGGCTAAGAAATGCCGTTATGATATTGTGGCGATGCTCACGCAATTGGTGTTGACAATCGGCAAAACCCGCATGTTTGACCGATTGCTGCCGCCGCCTTTTCTGGGCTGTTTCGATTGTGAAAAAATAGTTTTCGTGCCATACGCCGACATTCAGGATATTTTCTATCAAAACGATTTCAACTGGAAAGTAGCCCCTTCCGACCAAACAACGAGCGAATTTAAGCATGTTTACGCGAAGTTGGCTAAAATAATTAACAAAGACATCCCTTGGGAAGCCTGTCTTTTCGATTTTGAAAAAGATGAAAAGGAATTGAAAAGGTTTATACGCGAAAATTTCGTTTTCGGAAAAACAGGGACATCCAAAATCCGTATCGACAAAAACAATTTTATCACGATCTACAACAAATGGCTTGAAACGGTGAAGCCGACGATTCAGATTAGCGACTGGGAAACAGCCAGGAAACTCGGCATCATGGACGGCGATTTTTATTTGGCCGACTTGCTTTCACATGATAATAAGACCCTGAAAGACAAACTGTATGTGTTACTGCTGTCTACTCATTATGAGTTGGATAGAAAAATCAGCCAAATAGGCGTGCTGGAATTTATGCGAACCGGATTTGCAGACAATCAAAAGGCGCATACGCAGTTTTGGTCAAAGTATGAACGTCCGCCTTTGGAGGAATACTGGGATTACATTACCGAGCGACGCGACCTGCTTGTACCGCAAGATGTCCGCGAGCGCAAAGGGTCGTTTTTCACGCCGCAAATATGGGTAGAACTGTCGCAACGATACATCGCCGAGACACTGGGTGACGACTGGCAAGATGAATATTACGTGTGGGACTGCGCCGCCGGTACCGGTAATCTGCTTGCAGGCTTGACAAATAAATACAACATCTGGGCTTCGACATTAGACAAAGCCGATGTCGAGGTAATGAAAGACAGGATACAAAACGGCGCAAATCTTTTAGAGAGCCATGTGTTTCAATTCGATTTCCTGAATGACAGTTTCTCGAAACTGCCTAAGGGACTGCAGGATATTATCAACGATCCTGACGAGCGGAAAAGATTGATCGTTTATATCAATCCGCCCTATGCGGAAGGCGGTAGCAGTAAGCAAATGCGAGGAACCGGGGAGTACAAAACAGGAGTTGAAAGGAATAAAACCCACGACAAGTACCAAACAAAGTTAGCAGGCGCTAATCGTGAGTTATTTGCTCAATTTTTAATACGAGTCTTTTACGAAATCCCTACATGTCGGATTGCTAATTTTTCAAAGTTGAAAAATTTATCAGGCGCTCATTTTAAGGTGTTTAGAAATGCTTTTAGAGCAAAATTGGAAAAACTTTTTGTTTGCCCTGCCAATACTTTTGATAATGTAACCGGACGCTTTCCAATCGGTTTTTTTATTTGGAATACAGGCATTGAGGAACATTTTACAAGCATAGAAGCAGATGTTTTCAATGGCGAGGGGGATTTTACAGGAATTAAAAGAATTTCTTCGTATGATGATTCAAGCTATTTCAGTAATTGGGTAAATTCATATAAAAGGAAATCGGAATTAGTAATTGGTTGGTTAGAGGGCATAACAAGAAACGATTTTCAAAATAATAATATTATATTCATCGTTAATAGTAAATCACAAATAGCTGTTCCCCGCGGCATATCGATTTGTCTTGAAAATCTGATGGAATGTTGTGTTGGTTTTGCTGTCCGTAAAGTGATTCCTGCCGACTGGTTGAACGACCGCGACCAGTTTCTCTATCCCGATGATAGCTGGAAAGCCGATGAGGAGTTTCAGAACGATTGCTTGGCCTACACGCTGTTTAACAACAATATCCAATCGCAATACGGTGTAAACCATTGGATACCGTTTACGGAGGCAGAGATAAACGCCTGCGATAAATTCGATAGTCATTTTATGATTAGTTTTATCAGCGGTAAGATAATTAAAAACCGCTATTCGAATTTATTTGAACAGGAAGAGGATACGATTATCAAAAAACGACAATTCTCCGAAACAGCCACCAAGGTTTTTGATGCCGGACGCGAATTGTGGCGTTACTATCATACTTTCATCAGCTCCTCTACGGGGGGAGTGGCTTCCGTGAACGCTTCGCTTTACGACATTCGCGACTACTTTCAGGGACGCAACGACAAAGGCAAAATGAACGCTAAAAGCGATAACGAAACATATAACGAACTCATGGGTAATTTGCGCGTAGCGCTGAAAACATTGGCAACAAAAATAGAACCGAAGGTGTATGAGTTTGGTTTTTTAAAACCCAAAAATTGAACAGTTGACCCTTATTACTATTACAAAACCGGAAATTTTCCTTGCGGATGATTTTTTAATTCCCTTTTTATCAATAATATATTTTTTATTTATGTATTTTTAACAATTGAAATCATTATTTTTTTGATCCCAAAATAATTTTGTATCATATTTTTGCATACTTTTGCGGCGTGATTTGAAATAGTGAATGAATATGACTTGCGTTTAACGCATAATAAGGGAAAGGTGTATTTTTTTAATGTTCCTAAACCTATATTCGAAATTCGCTTTGGTATCATTGACCATTTGAAAAATAATGGTTAGAAGCGTATTATTATTGTGAATTGAAAATTCGAAAAGACTAAAGAAATGAAAATTAAAGGGTTATCATTACTATGCTTTTTGTTGACAAGTATGGTAATACAGGCAAACGACACGATACCCATCGGGACATGGGTAGTCACTCAGACTAGTATTGAAAAGTATACCGACGGCAGGTCAAAATCTACCGTATATAATTCGGCAAGCAAAGTACAAAGCTATGTTCGTTGTCCGCAAGTATTGGAGGTTAAAGATTCTGTTACTCTTATGCTGCGCTATTCGGACGAAACGGAAGAAACAGCAAAATATAAGTTGGAGGGCAATCAGTTGATAGTTTATGCTCCCGATGCCACCCAATCGTATCAATTCAGCATGAACGGCGAAAAAATGACGCTGCGCATCACGCATAATTATCTAAACAACCTGCGTGAGGGACGTACGGAACGTATTGAAGAAAAATGGAGTATTGACCTGCAAAAGAAATAATCATGAAATATCGTTTTTTATTTTTCTTCGTTTTCCTGTTCCATTTTTCACTTCAGGCACAGGTGGATACAAAAGGAACGGATTTCTGGCTTACTTTTGGACGAAACTCATCGACGGCTTACGGGACAGTCTCGTTACAAATACGCATTGTAGGGGGTGACCAGCCAGCCACAGGCATCATTCATTTTACAAGTTTGGGAACGTCGGTACCATTCTCAATTGCTGCCGGTCAGGTATTTCCCCATAATCTGTCTTCCACCGAATTTGCAGCAGCCATGAATATAACAGCCGGGAAGACTAACTTCAGTGTGCGGATTACAAGTTCGGCGCCTGTTACGGTTTATGCGCTTAACCAGCAGTCGGCTACTACCGATGCAACAAATATCCTCCCTGTTACAGCCTACGGGACTGAGTATTATCAAATATCATACACGCCATTATCGGGACGTAATGATGCCTATGCTGTAATAGCAACGGAGAACCTCACACAAGTTTACCACAATAATGTTCTCGTAGATACACTTAATGCAGGGCAGGTATATTATCGGACTTCTACAGCCGATATGTCGGGGTCATATATCACCACCGACAAACCCACAGCTTTCTTTGCCTTGAGTGGCGGTACAAATATACCCGTCGGATATTCGGCTGCCGACATCATGTTTCAGCAGTTGGCGCCTGTCAATACCTGGGGGAAAAGTTTTTTTGTCCCTGTAAGCCATCTGACGAGAGATGTAGTGCGTATCATGGCTTCTCAGAACGCTACAACAATTACGCAAACGGGCGGTACGATATTACAGGGAAGCCTAACGCTCAATGCAGGACAATTTGTTGATCTGATAGTTTACCGGTCGAATAACGGATGTTACATCGAGGCGGATAAACCGGTAGGCGTATGCGCTTACCTTACAGGCCAGGCCTACAACGGCAATGCTTTGGGTTCGGACCCTGCACAGGCCTGGGTGCCTTCTATCGAGCAAACGATAAAATCAGCCCTAATTGCGCCTTTTAATCCCGTTGGCTCTACCAACCTGAACGCCCATTATGCTTTAATAATTTCGCCTACGGCTACTAAAAACAGTACGACCATGAAAATTGGCACAGGGTTGGACCTGCCTTTGAGCGGCGGGACGTGGTTTGACAACGCGACCGCCGGTATGTCGTTTTATGCCATACAGCTTACGAATACTTTATCGTCATATATCTTCACCAATTTGGATGGAGGTCTGATTGTTATGGGTTACGGCACCGGTTCCGCCGAAAGTTACTACTACTTGGCATCATCAGGCATGCGTTCGTTGGATGCTGCGTTCTATGTCAATGATATCCACTATCAGGACGTGGATTCGGAGGTTTTCTGCAAGAATGATTCGCTTCATTTCCGCGCCGAAATATTTGGCGACTTAAGTACAAACCCGGGTTTTCTGAAATGGTATATCGACAATGTGGAACAAGTTGCCATACGCGACCTGTATACCTGGGACACCGTCCTGCCCCCTGCTACTTATCAGGTGAAGATTATCGTCCTTATGGATGATAATATAACTACTAAAACGGTAGAATCTTCGCTAACAGTTGTTTCGGTTGCAACCCCCGTGATATCCCCTGCAGGTATCATAGACGTTTGCCTTCCGGCGACTTCCTTGTTACTGTCAACTTCGGGAGGCGATAGTTATCAATGGTTCAGGGACGGGTCGCCTTTAGCGGGCGCTATTTATAATACGTATAATGCAACGGTCACCGGTGAATATTCCGTTATTTCATTTGTAGGCAACTGTAGTTCGGAAATGAGCGATACAGTTACTGTCCTGATAGGAGGCTTTTTACAGGCAAATAACGATTATTCGCAGGCCGTAGTAAATACGCCGGTCCAAATACCTTTGCTTGGCAACGACAGCTTGGCCTGTTGTGGCATAGGCGGTATAACAGGGCCGACCATCGTAACCGGCGAAAGCGCCAAACACGGAACGGCGACCATCTCAGGTAACATCCTGACCTATACCTCCGACGTCGGCTATACCGGACAGGATAGCCTGATGTATTATATCAAATGTGGGGCTGATTCGTCGGCTGCAAAGGTGTTTATTAATGTGACAGCCTTTCCCGACAATATTGTCGATACAGACTGTTACGGTACGCCACCGGTCATCGATTGGGATTATAAGCTATTGATGATGAGCCCTCCGGAAGACGTAGTCAATTATTATTCAATACCTTTGGCAGGTGATATTGATAATGACGGCAAAATAGAAATCATAGCGCCGGCTGCTAATGCGCCGTCTTATACAGTCTATTCCAATGCCATGTATATATTTGAAGTCGACGGCGTCACAATGAAGCGACAGCAAAAATTGGATGTTCCTATCTTCAACTTAATAAGTAATTCATATGCTATCGCCAATGTAGATGGCGGCTCCTATGCCGCACTGTTCATAGCTACTGCCGTTACAGGCAACACGACGGCCGACCAGGGTCAGTTGATAAAATATGTATACAATGGGATGCAGTATGTGGAATCATGGAGACGAACCTATTCCGGCATGAATACAAGGGAAAGCCCGCAACCCATGATTGTAGATTTTAATAACGATGGCACCGCGGAAGTATTAGTATATGATAAAATTTTTAATGCTGTAACGGGTGATTTGTTAGTCGACCCCGGTTATCTTTCCGATACTACCAAAGGCTTTGGTTTTGGCGGGCACGCTGTTTCCGGTGTCAGCGGGTGGACGCCTTCCGTTCCTTTTGCGCTTGGCTCCATGATGGCCGTAACCGACATCGACGGTGACGGTATACCAGAAGTTATCGGCGGAAACTGTGTCTATAAGATAACAATCGTAAACCCCACAGGAACAGTCGGTAATAGCTTTACCCTGTATCGTGAGGCTGATAACACGGGTCGTCCCGAAGTGATGGACGGCGCGACGGCAGTGGCCGATATGGACGGCGACAGTTTTCCGGATGTGATAGTAACTACTTCTCCCTCTACAGGCGCTAATGCCGCGCTCTATATCTGGAACCCGCGTACAGGCGCTATCATGAATAGCAACACGATAAATAATATCCCGCGAACGATGAATAACGGGCCAAATCCGCATGGTATTTCCGTCGCTTTTATAGGCGATATTGATAATGACAGCCTCCCTGAAATTTGTCTGACAGGAATGAATGTAATGCGTGCGTACGACTATGATGCGGCTACGAGACTGTTATCGCAAAAATGGAATCGTGCGACCACCGATAATTCGGGCGCTACTACCATGGTTATGTTCGACTTCGACCAGGACGGAATGACTGAACTTGTTTACCGCGACCAAACAAACTTGCGTATCATCAACGGAATTGATGGGACGGATAAAATTGTTAGCAGTATAAACTGTTATTCTTCTACCGGCAACGAGTATCCGATAGTCGTTGACGTCAACAGCGACGGCGCCGCCGAGTTAGTAGTATGCGGCGCAACAACCAATTCGAGCGCGACCGGAAGGACCATGGTCTTTTCGTCCATGACGACTCAGGATAAATGGGCGCCTACCCGCAAAGTATGGAATCAGTTCGCTTATAACGTAGTAAATATCAATGACGATCTGACCGTTCCCACCGTTCAGATGAATCCCGCCACCTTCTTTCCCAACGGCAAGCAGCCCTTCAACGGCTACCTGCAACAGCAGACGCTGTTAAGTAAAGACGGCGATCCGCT
>JGI24702J35022_10003112_pt1 | contig 10025 bp, 10 predicted proteins | sample TergutTh196P4_FD_35022 | JGI IMG/M metagenome (IMG submission 35022) | reverse complement strand
TATTTCTCCGAAGCGCTTCATTTGCTCAGAACTTCACCCGAATATGCCATGCTCATCAATGAAATTGTCTATTCGGAAGAAAAAAGTGACCTGCGTGATTTAAAAGCCGTTCAAAAAATGGCTTCAGCTTATTCGAAACTACTTTTTCCCCATATCACCAGCGTTGATGAAATCAATAAGGATGAATTTAAACTCTACTGTCTCGAGCCTGCTATTCGTCGGCGTGGGATAATAAAAGAACAGTGCCGCAGGATAGATGAAGAGTTTAAAGAATATATGCCGGAGATCAGGTTGAAAGTTTAACTGTGCATTTGTTTGAAGGCGATTCCTAAATTTTGGATGATGTCGTCGGCTATCATGTTTTCTTCGGAGAGGTTGGCGGCGGCAAGGTCTCCGGCTACGCCATGCAGGTAGACGCCTATCACTGAGGCTTCTTCCGGACGGTATCCTTGTGACAGTAAACCTAAAATGATGCCGGTCAAGACATCGCCACTCCCGGCGGTCGCCATGCCCGGATTGCCGGATGTGTTGAAAAATATTCTTCCGGTAGGGGTGCAAACAGCCGTATAAGCGCCTTTCAATATGATACATATCTTTTGCTCGGCAGCGATGGAACGGGCTTTTTGTATCCTTTCGTAGGCATTATCACTGCTTCCGGTCAGACGGTCAAATTCCCCGACATGGGGCGTAAGGATCGTTCCTTCAGGTAAGTGGTGTAACAATTCGTTGTTTTCAGCAATCAGGTTCAACCCGTCGGCATCAATTACCAACGGTTGGGCATGCGCAGTTTCCAAGAGTTTTTGAAGGAGTTTCCTTGTTTCGTCCGCTTTACCTATACCCGGACCTATTCCGATAGTATCATAAATTGAGATATCCGGTAACTCTGTTACATAATTGGCATTTTTATCCAATTCGACCATTGCTTCCGGCAATGTCGTCTGCAAGATCACCTCTCCACGTCCTGGGATATGTGCGGTCAGCAGACCGGCGCCGCTACGCAAACAACCTTTGGCAGCTAACACCGCCGCGCCCATCTTGCCTGCGCTTCCTGCAATAAGAAGTGCATGCCCGAAATCGCCTTTGTGGGCAAAACGCTCGCGCTTTTTTATCAACGAAGCGACATCTTCATCGGTAATAAGCCCGTAGGATGTTTTTGTCTTCACATATGCATCCGGATGAATACCAATCGGAAGCTCTTTCCATTCGCCTACATACATTGCATTCTCGGGCATTAGAAATGATAACTTGGGAAACTCAAACGTAAGCGTCAGGTCGGCTTGAATGATATGTTGCGGATTGTTGTTCTTATTATCATCACCGAACAAACCGGAGGGGATGTCAATAGAAACAACAGTCGATTCCGAATGGTTGATATAGTCTACAATTTTCGCAAAACCGCCTTCTAACGGACGGTTCAGCCCCGAACCGAAAATCCCGTCGATAATAATGTCCTGCGGCTCTAATTTTGGGGGGATAAATTTTTTTTCAATCTCTATTAATCGCTGATAATCTTCGCTTTTCAAACGATTTTTATTTGTCTCACACTCCGGTGATAGCATCCCTGTCGGGTTTATCAGGTATGTGAATACATAATACCCCTGTTCGTTTAACAGACGGGCGATAGCCAGCGCATCGGCTCCGTTATTCCCCTGACCGGCAAATACATAGATTCGGGTGTGGTGGGAAGTGTACCTGCGGCAAAATTCATTCACAAAAACATTTGCCGCCCGTTCTACCAAGTCAATCGAGGTTATTGGCTCGTTTTCAATCGTATAAGCGTCTAACTCCCTGATTTTTGATGTTTCGAATAATTTTTTCATTGTATTGACTGATATATATTCAACACTTTATTATTTTACCATACAAAAGTATAACTTCATTCGGAGACTACAAAACAAATAGCCTATTTTAGAAATTTTTTTTTTACCTTTGTTCTCGAAATGAAAGTCACTTTAAACAACATAAACATATGAAGAAGAATCTTTTTGGATTGGTTATTATCCTGATAATGTGCACATCGTGTGTTACGAAACAGAAATTCCTGTTAGCGGAAAACGGTCGTTTGGAGGCGCTTAACAGGATTGATTTTCTGAGTGAAAATTTAGAGAAGTGTTCGGACGAGAACGTCAAATTAGCCATGCAACTTCAAAGTTTGGAAACCGATGCGACGGAATTAAGACGTTCATTGCGTAACTGTCAGGAGACGCTTAGCTCTAACGTCTCCGAGAAGGAAAAGCTCGCGGCCATGCTCGATCAGGAAATGATCGAATTGAGGAAAAAAGAGCAAACAATCAATGAGTTGCAAGACATGATTAAAACCCAGAACGAGCGGGTGCAAGCGTTGCTCAATAACGTCAAGGAGGCGTTGATGGGTTTCAGTAGCGACGAGTTGAGCGTACAGGAAAAAGACGGCAAGGTCTATGTGGCCATGTCGGATAAGTTGCTTTTCCAATCGGGTAGCGCACAAGTAGATAAAAGAGGAAAAGAAGCATTGGCCATATTGGCGGAGGTACTAAACAAGCAAACGGATATTGATGTCATGATTGAAGGGCATACGGATACCAAACCTATCAATACGGTTCAGTTTAAAGACAACTGGGATTTGAGTGTGATAAGGGCTACTTCCGTCGTGCGGATTCTGACAGTAGATTATAAAATTAACCCGCTTCAAATCCACCCTGCGGGAAGAGGTGAGTTTATGCCCATTGCGACCAACGAAACAGTCGAGGGACGAAGCCGGAACAGACGAACGGAAATAATCATATCCCCGAAATTAGAGAAACTGTTCGACTTGCTGAAATGAGCAGGTTACTATTTTCATATATCTTTAAATATCTGAAAATCCGCCATTTAAATATTATTAACAATTGCATGGCAGTTTTTTAACATAAAAAATTTTTTTTGCGTGAATAATATGTCATATCTTTGCGATATCAAAATGATACTATAATGATTTTTAAAATTTGAATGATATGAAAACTAAAGAAGAAATTTTTACGGGCGTAAAATTACCGGGGGTCCCGATGTTAATTTTCAATGTGTTGTTTTTAGTAGCCATTATTTGGTTTTTTGCTTCTGTTGTGCGTGGGGTTTTTGGTGAAAACCTGATAGGTTTAATGATTATCTCAGATGTTGTATTACTTGCCATCAACTCCACTTTTTGGATAGGCTTCATGAAGATTGATCCGAATGAGGCGCGTGTGATGGTGTTTTTTGGGAAGTATGAGGGTACGGTTAAAGAGAACGGATACTTTTGGGTCAATCCGTTTTATGCCAAAAAGCCGATGATACTACGCGCCCGCAATTTGGACGCAGAACCTATCAAGGTGAATGACAAGAGCGGTAATCCGGTGATGATCGGTCAGGTGGTGGTCTGGCGGGTGAAAGACACCTATAAAGCATCGTTTGACATTGATAACGAATCAAAATCGACGATGTCGCAGCAGTTAGGTACGGCTAAGGCCTTTGTTCAGGACAAAATGAAAGCCTACGAATATTTCGTCAAAGTTCAAAGCGACGCCGCCCTACGGTACGTAGCGGGAATGTATACGTATGACAACATGGAAGATACGGATGAGAAACTCACCCTTCGTTCGGGTGGCGATGAGTTGAATGATATTTTGGAAAATCAATTGAATGAGCGTTTAGCATTAGCTGGCATCGAGATATTGGAAGCCCGCATCAATTATTTGGCTTATGCGCCCGAAATAGCCGCAGTGATGTTACGTCGTCAGCAGGCCGACGCGATCATTTCCGCCCGCGAGAAAATCGTAGAAGGGGCTGTCGGCATGGTGAAACATGCTTTGCAGAAATTAGCCGCAGATAATGTGATTGAATTGGATGACCAAAAGAAAGCAGCCATGGTATCCAACCTGTTAGTAGTCCTTTGCAGCGAAGAGAACGCGCAACCGATTATCAATTCGGGGACGCTTTATAATTGAGACCGTAAGACCGGAAGACCGTAAGACCGTAAGAAATTCGTAATTCGTAATTCGTAATTCGTAATTGATTATGAAAGAGGAGCTTGTATATGTGGAGCATCAACGATTTAATCGCTGGATGGTTGTCGCCATATTAGTATTAGGGAATGGATTGTTTTTTTATGCAGTTATCAGTCAATATGTTGAAGAGAAAACATGGGGGAATGATCCGATGGTCGACTGGGTGTATATTATTGTTTCGATATTTTTACTTGTAATGACAGTCGGTTTTTTCTTTCTTCGTTTAGATACTGTCATAAATATTGATGGCGTTTATTTCAGGATGTTTCCCTTTCATCCAAGGTTTCAATTTAAGGCTTGGCCTCAAATTTCCGAAGCCGAGGTATGTAATATTAGTCCAATTAAAAAGTTTGGCGGCAGGAAGAAAGGGAGGCGATTTTTTATACAGCCCCCAATACTTAATTTTGGAGGCGGAGGTATGCGTATTGGCATTAGAAGCAAATCCTATACTATTTCGGGATTTCGGGTGTTGCTCTTAACGTTGACAAACCGTAAAAAGATTTACATCGGGACCCGAAAACCCGAAGAACTGTCTGAATTTCTAAAAAAGTTGAATGCAGAAAGAAAGCAAAAATAAGAGTTTTGTGCTTCGCATTGACTTGGAGATGATGGAAGCTATCGAGAAGTGGGCGGCTGATGAGTTTCGGAGCGTAAACGGACAGATACAATACATCTTAGACCAAGCCTTAAAGAAAGCCGGCAGAGCGCGAAATAGTTGTCAGTTGCCAGCGGATAGAAAAACTGAAAACTAAAAACTTTTTTGATTTGTTGTAACAATTTTGTATTTTTGTCGTCTATTAGAATGATTACCGAAAGCAGAAACTAAAAACACTTTTTGTTTTCTTAAAAAATTTAAAAAAGCGAATGATTTTATCATTAAGGAGCATTCATAAAACTTATTACAGTGCAGCTCCCTTGCACGTTCTGAAAGGCATAGACCTCGATATCCGAAAAGGAGAGATGGTCGCTATCATGGGGGCGTCGGGTTCAGGGAAAAGTACGTTGCTAAATATTATTGGCATCCTCGACACCTACGATACCGGCGAATATTACCTGAACGATCAACTAATCAAAGACCTCAGCGAAAGTCATGCGGCTACATTACGTAACCGGATGATTGGTTTTATTTTCCAGTCGTTCAATCTTATCTCGTTCAAGAACGCGCTTGAGAATGTGGCTCTTCCGCTGTATTATCAGGGTATGTCGCGAAAAAAACGCAATGCGCTTGCAATGGATTATTTAGATAAGGTTGGGCTGAAAGAATGGGCAGACCATCTGCCAAACGAGTTGTCGGGCGGGCAGAAACAACGGGTAGCCATAGCACGGGCGCTTATAACAAATCCGCAGGTGATTCTGGCCGACGAACCGACAGGGGCGTTAGATAGCAAAACGACGGTAGAGCTGATGGAGATGCTTCGCGAAGTCAACAGGACAGGCATGTCGATGGTCATTGTGACTCACGAGAAATCGGTTGCCGAAGTGACAAACCGTATCATTCATGTAAAAGACGGAATCATAGTAAACGACGATGTTTGATTTTGACAATTTTCGGGAGATTTGGAGTACGATGAAGAAAAACAAACTTCGTACTTTCTTGACCGGCTTCGCAGTCGCATGGGGGATATTCATGCTTGTCGTATTGTTGGGCGCTGGCAACGGGTTACGTAACGGTATCTTGTATAATTTTCGTGACATGGCCGACAATCGCATCATGATGTGGCCGCGATGGACGTCGAAGCCATGGAAAGGAATGCGGCCAAACCGACGGTTAGCTTTCAAAGATGAAGATTATTACATGCTTAAATTAGAACACCCCGAAGTTGTCCTGTCGTCGGCAGTCGTGAACCGCAGTGATACATTAACTTACAACAAGGAATATTTCACCGGCGACTTCAATGGTGTCTTTCCCGACCACGCATTGATCAATTTTATACAGTTCGACCCCGGCAAAGGACGCTTTATCAACGATGTAGACATACGCGACAAGCGCAAAGTCATTGTAATAAGTCCCCGCATGGCCGAAGTACTTTTTCGTGATAATGACCCGCTTGGCGAATATATTCGTTGCGGTCAGATGATGTTTCAGGTAGTAGGCGTCTATTACGATAAAAATGTAAGCAACAGTTCTCCCGCTTTTATCCCTTTCTCTACGGCGCAATTGCTTTATAATAAAGGACAGGGGTTCTATAACCTGACGTTTACCGTCAAAGGAGTAACCACTAAAGAGGAGAATGATGCGTTTGAAGAACGTCTGCGGGCAAGTTTAGCTAAAAGGCATAAGTTTGATCCTACGGATGTATCGGCTATCGGGATGTGGAACACAGGTAACGAGATGCGTATGTTCAACAATATGACGGGAGGCATCATTTTGTTTATCTGGATTGTAGGTATCAGCACACTGATGGCGGGCATCGTCGGTGTGAGCAATATCATGTTAGTTACGGTACGCGAACGCACACGCGAAATAGGCATTCGCAAAGCGATAGGCGCCAAACCGTCGTCGATCATCAAACTGATCATCTTCGAATCGATTCTGATAACGGCGAGTTTCGGCTATTTCGGCATGGTTTCAGGTATAGGACTGATGGAGGCCATTAACTATTTCATGAACATGTCGGGCGCTAACGAACCGCCTGTAGGAGGTAATCTGGGCGAGAACATTACCTTGTTTCGTAATCCGACAGTCAGCATGAGCATCGCTATCTCGTCGACCATCCTGCTAATTATTGCCGGTATTTTTGCAGGTTATTTCCCTGCGCGGAAAGCGACAAAAATATCGGCTATTGACGCCATGCGAGCAGAGTAACGTGAGAATTGAGAATTAAACAGTCCCGCCAGGGACGACACTTTATTAACCGGCGGTTTCGACCACCGGATTGGACAGGACTACTAATAATATGTTTGACGCTGACAGATGGGTAGAGATATGGGTGACGATCACCCGCAACAAGACACGGAGCCTGCTTACGTGCTTCGGCGTGTTTTGGGGTATTCTGATGCTTGTCATTCTGCTGGGCACAGGAATGGGATTTAAAAACGCTATCCTTCGGAATGTAGAAGGTTTTGCTACTAACTCGCTATTTTTCATGTCCGACCGCACGAGCGAATCCTATCACGGATTCAACAAGGGGCGTTACTGGAATATGCGTAACCGCGATTTGGAGGCTATTCAACGTGAAGTGAAAGGAATAGACGCCATCTCACCGCTGCTATGGGGTAGTCGCTCCGAAAATAACATCGTATTCGGACAGGTTTCGGGGACATACAACGTGAAAGGTGTTAATCCCTCTTATTTTGAAATAGAAAAACAAATGCTGCATTTTGGTCGTTTACTGAACGAGATAGACCTCCATGAACGGCGAAAAGTGTGCCTGATAGGATCAAGGATATGTGAAGAACTGTTTAAAAATGCAGACCCTTGCGGGAATTATATTCGTGTCAACGGGCTGTATTATCAGGTGGTAGGCGTCGTAGAGCAAATAGCCTCGGCGGTCAACATCGGAGGGCGTGCCGAATCAACCGTCTTCCTCCCGTTCAGCACTATGCAACAGACACTCAATCAGGGTGATATCCTCCATTTCCTTTGCATAAGCGCAGTCATGGGTCATCCGATACAGCAAATGATAGACGAAATAAGTGATTTGTTAAAACGTCAGAATGAGATATCTCCGACTGACCCGCAAGCTGTGATGGTTATTAACCTCGCAGCACAGTTTAAGATGTTTGAGAATCTTTTTACGGGCATCGACAGACTGATATGGTTAGTAGGGTTAGGTACATTGCTGGCAGGTATTATCGGTATCAGTAATATCATGATGGTAACGGTAAAAGAACGTACACGCGAAATAGGGGTGCGTCGCGCCATAGGCGCCAAACCATTGAACATCATTTCACAAATCATGAGCGAAAGCCTGACACTGACCGCTATGGCTGGCTTGCTCGGACTAAGTGCGGGGGTCTTCCTGTTAGATTTTCTCGATAAGGTAATGGCCGCACAATTATCAGCTGGAGGAGAGGTGATGATCCTTAACCCCGGCGTCAAAATCGGAACGGCTGTTGCTGCAACCTTTGTACTGTTGTTATGCGGCCTGTTTGCCGGCCTTATCCCTGCATGGCGCGCCTTGCAAATCAAAGCAATCGATGCGATAAGGGAAGAGTAGTTTGTAGTTTTCAGTTTTCAGTTTTCAGTTTTCAGTTTTCAGTTAGCAGAAATATAAATATTATACAAATATAAAATGGAACAATCAAGTTATCACGAATTAATAGTTTGGCAAAAGGCAATGGAGTTAGCTGTCATAATTTATAATTTGACAAAAAAATTGCCAAAAGAAGAATTATATTCTTTGAGCGATCAAATGCGTAGAGCAGCAATTTCAATTTCAAGCAACATCGCGGAGGGACAGGATAGAGATACAAACAAGGAATTTGTCCGCTTTTTAACTTTTTCACGCGGATCAAAAGCCGAATTAGAAACACAGTTGTTAATATGCGTAAAAGTCGGTTTTTTAAAAGAAACCGAAATTTCAGAAGCTATGGATTTACTAAAAGAAATAGGCAAAATGCTTACTTCTCTTATAAACAAACTGAAAACTGAAACGACGACAAACTGAAAACTGAAAACTGAAAACTGAAAACTATAAACTGAAAACTGAAAACTGAAAACTGAAAACTGAAAACTATAAACTGAAAACTATAAACTGAAAACTGAAAACTGAAAACTGAAAACTATAAACTGAAAACTGAAAACTATAAATCATATGAAAAAAGGAATCTTTAAAAAAATTACGCGAATTGTCTTGCTGTCGCTTCTGGGATTAGCTGTTTTGGGCACTTTCTATTTTCTTTGGAAAAAAGCGCAGCCTGTAGAAACTGTTTATGAACTCGTCAGTTCGGAGATAGGAACTATCGAGACCAAAACCGTAGCGACCGGGAATGTAGAACCACGCTATGAAGTGCTTATCAAACCGCAGATATCAGGTATTATATCAGAACTGATGAAAGAAGCCGGACAGCAGGTAAAGTCGGGCGATATCATTGCAACGGTCAAGGTGATACCCGAAATGGTGCAGCTCAATAGCGCCGAATCGCGCGTAAACATTGCAGACATCAACTTCAAACAGGTCGAAAGCACTTTTAACCGCGACGAACAGCTATTCAATCAGGGGATCATGACCGCTCAGGAATATGATGTATCGAAAGCTAATTTTCTGAAAGCAAAAGAAGAGTTGGATAACGCACAGAACGCCCTCGAAATCGTACGCGACGGTATAGCACGTAATTCCAAAGTGGCCAGTACTACGCAGATACGCAGTACGATCACGGGTATGATATTAGATGTCCCGGTAAAAGTAGGCAACTCAGTCATTCAATCCAACAACTTTAACGATGGCACGACAATTGCATCGGTAGCTAACATGAACGACATGATATTCAGAGGGTATGTCGACGAAACGGAAATTGGTCGCATCATCGAGGGAATGCCTATCAAACTGACAATCGGAGCTATCGAGAGCCATACCTTCGAAGCCATACTTGAATATGTGTCCCCTAAAGGGCTGGAACGAAGCGGCGCTATCCAGTTTGAAATCAAAGCGGCGGTAACGATTCCCGACAGTGTTTTTATACGCGCAGGTTATAGCGCCAACGCTGAGATAGTGCTTAAACGCGCCGACGATGTGATGACCATACCCGAAAGTTGCGTCACATTTAATGGCGATTCAACTTTCGTACACCTTGTGAAGCAGGAAAGCCCTAAACAAGTCTTTGAGAGACAAGAGATTAAAACCGGCCTAAGCGACGGCATTAAAATCGAGGTAAAAGAAGGCCTGACAACCGAAGATAAGATTCGCGGAGCCGCCATTAAAAAGAATTAATCATTTTTTGATTTTTAACACTATGGAACTTTCAATTATTCCGTTATTTTTTTTTCGCATGAAACAAACATGTAATTCCTCACACCCAAGCAATAATGAAAAAGATTTCATTGTTCATTGTTCATTGTTCATTGTTCATTTTTTTCGTATG
>JGI24702J35022_10003111_pt1 | contig 10029 bp, 8 predicted proteins | sample TergutTh196P4_FD_35022 | JGI IMG/M metagenome (IMG submission 35022) | reverse complement strand
CTTGAGGGCTATTTACCTTTTCGATGACAAAATGCTACTGGTTCTCAATGGTGGAGACAAACCTATAGTGATTGATGATATACTATTAGCGGAAATTGAAGGAAGCAATGCGGAGTTTGAACTTTCTACTATGGGAGCACGGACTCCACCAGTGGTTAATAATTGGCGACGGATTCGGTTTCGTCAGATTCATCAAAGAACCCTGATTATTTTGGAGGCTCAAAAACATGAAGAGAATGGCTTTTGGAATTTCCATGTTAATTGGCGGATTTTTCGGGATAGTTAGCTCTCTATTTATTGTCATTTCCGCTATTGGCAGTCTTGGCACACTAAATAATGAGAACAATATTCTGTACTATCTAAGACTGAATGTGAACTTTTTTGGAATCACTCCATTCTTTGTCTGTTGCGCAATCATGTCAATAATCGGTTTAGTAATCTGTGTAAAAGAAGCTTATTTGAGCAAACAGTAACTTTCCCTACGCTTGAGCCAACACATAACACAAGAGGGGCTAGGCAGTATTTTACCGCTTCGCCCCTTTTAGTATTAACCCGCAAGATAAGTCTTATGTGTTTTAAGTTGTTAACTTCATGGCACCAAAGCTTAATTCGTTTTCCATAGACCCATTATAGGCTTTGCTCTATAAAACAAATACACAAGGCTTGTCTTGCGGGTTAATACTTGAAAATCACCTGCGTGGCCCCAGTGCCACCATGGAAACGATCTGCCTCTCCATAATGAAACACTAACGGGTGTTGCGCTAAGTAGCGACGCACCTCCGTTCGAAGGACGCCCGTACCTTTGCCGTGGACAACGAGTGCTTGGGGTGCGCCTGCACTGTAGGCGTTGTGCAAAAACGTAGCGAGTTGAGAGATGGCCTCATCCGCTGTGAGCGCATGCAGGTCAAGCTCTGGCACCCGAACAGGAAATCTTTTCACGCGCCCTTCTGATAGAGGTTGTGCTCATGGATATAGCGTGCCACCGCTTCCGGTACGAGGTGATCTATAGGTAACTTCAACCCAACCCGCTCGCGAATGACTGTGGCCGAGATATCTATCTCAGGCTTATCCAACAACACCACGCGCCGAGAAAGCCCGGGCAAGCACTTATCCAGCATGTCCAAGTCCGGCACACGGCTACCAACCCGCGGCACGGCTACAAGCCTGGCGAGGTTTATGATCTCCTCAGGTGTACGCCAATGCTCAAGATCCAACAGGTTGTCCCAGCCAAGGATGAAATAAAGCTCATCTCCCGACGGCAAGGAATTCTTTAGCGCACGCAGGGTATCCACCGTGTAGCTCGGTCCAGGGCGCTCAATTTCGATAGTGGACACTCTCAGCCCCATCTCAACAGTAGCAAGGCGTACCATGGCCAATCGATCTGCGGTTGATGCGATGTCATGTTCGCTTTTAAGCCATGGGCATCCAGCCGGAACCAATGTCACCTCAGCGGGACTAAGGCGCGAGCGCACAACCTCCGCCACCACCAAGTGCCCACGATGGATGGGGTCGAAAGTGCCGCCCAGAACACAGACATTCATAAAAGCTCAGACTGCCTTTACCATGTCCATTCAAAAGCACCCACGCGCACCTTGTCGCCGGGACTAATGCCCAGCTTCACCAGTCTGGCACGTATCCGCCCTCTAGTCAAGATTGAGCCTATTTGGCGGCGCACTTCAGGGTTGGTGGTATCACTCCCAGCCACCAACCGCTCCAGATCGTGCTCTGTGACGCGGTACACACCACCATCCCGGCTTGCCTCAACCTCGCGTGAGTGCGCTTGTGGGCGGATGATGGGCAGTGCAGCACTATCGGTTACAGCAGATGGCATTGGTGCCTGCTCAAGTGCCGCAGCGACCTTGGACATAAGCCCTTGCACCCCCTCACCAGTTGCCGCTGAAACAAAGCTCACTTCCACGCCAGCAACTCGAAAAAGCTCTCTAATCTCAAGAGTCCGCTCCCTCACCTCTGGACGATCTATTTTATTCACTGCTACGAGTTGCGTCCTTGCCGCAAGACCTGCATCGAAAAGGAACAGCTCGTTGTTCACCGCTATCATGTCGTCCACAGGGCTCGCCGATGACCCGTCCACAAGATGCACCATCACGCGCGTCCTTAGGACATGACGCAGGAACTCATGCCCCAGTCCCTTACCTTGGTGCGCCCCAGTGATAAGCCCGGGTATTTCGGCTATGACGAAACTGGCTCGCTCCGCCTCCACCAACCCCAACATTGGTTCAAGTGTGGTAAATGGGTAATCGGCAATCTTAGGCCGCGCCGCCGAAGCCGCCGCCAGAAGGGACGACTTACCCACATTGGGATACCCGATGATACCGGCATCAGCAATGAGCCGGAGTTCAAGCGTAATCTCTTTCTCCTCACCCAATTCGCCTTTCTGGGCGAGGCGCGGGGCTTGGTTGGTAGAGGATACAAAGCGTGCGTTCCCCCGGCCACCCCGACCACCATGGGCTACCACCACGCACGCCCCCGGCTTATCCAAATCAGTTATCGAAAACTCATCGAAAGATGGGTTTTGATAAGATACTACAGTGCCCACGGGCACCTCTATGACAAGGTTGGCCCCACTCCTACCCGTTTTATTATTGTTTCGCCCATTGCCGCCGTTCTCAGCTGAGAACCACTTTTGATAGCGGAAATTAGAAAGGTGCGAGAGGTTAGAATCCGTTTGGATAACTACATCTCCACCTCTGCCCCCATCGCCGCCGTTCGGGCCGCCGCGTGGCACAAACTTCTCGCGGCGAAAAGCAACCATACCATCACCGCCATCACCTGAGCGCACTGTGATTTCAATCTTATCCAGCATTTCTAATCGCTATTATGGTTATTTAGTAATATTTTTATGAGTTATGGTTTGGGTTATTTAGTGATTGTAATGATAGCATAAGTTGTTCTACTGGATGCGTAGTGGTGCTTAGTAGTTATCGAAGCAGGGGGAATAAGGAGTGATTCTGGGCGTGACGCAGTCAATAGATATCGAAAGCAGGTGGGAGTTATGCAAAAACTATCGTAGCTATGCCGGTATATGGTGGCTTGTTTGCTAGGCTATTTGCTGTCTAGCTTCTGGCGGATGTCTTCCACTTGTCGGCGGAAGACGGGCGAGGCCTCCATGTCGCGGGATATTTTCTCGCAAGCATGACTCACGGTGGAGGCGCCTCGTCCTCCGAGTAAATGGCCGATTTCGGCAAGAGACTGACTACCATATTGCTTTAAAAGATACATAGCCACCTGTCTTGCTTGAGCGATCTCCTTGTTACGTTGCCTCCCCAGGATATCGTCCACAGTGAGAGCAAAGCTCTGTGCCACTAGCTTGAGCGCTAGATCAGGAGCGCCCAGAGTTAGCGGTGTGGTATGAGGGGAGATGTCTTTGATCGCCTGGCATGCAAGCTCGGTGGTGACTTCGGCACGCAAGAGACTAGCGTAGGCTATGATGCGATTTAGGCTACCCTCCAACTCACGGATGTTGTGTCTGGCCTCGCCAGCCAGCATCTCTAGTACGTCTGGGGTGAGTTCAGTGCTGGCATCTTCGGCCCGGGCTAATAGGATAGCCCGGCGGGTTTCGTAGTCGGGGGGTTGGATGTCGGCCATCAGCCCCCACGCAAAGCGGCTGCGCAGCCGCTCCTCTAGCAGGGGCATCTCCCGAGGCGAGCGGTCGGAGGTGATTATGATCTGGCGGCCGGCGTTGTGGAGTTCGTTGAAAGTGTTGAAGAAACATTCTTGAGTCTGTTCTTTCCCTCCGATGGCGTGGATATCGTCCACCATGAGGAGATCAGCGGCGCGGTAGCGGGCGCGGAAGTCATCGGCACGTCGCTCGCGGATGGCTTCCACAAACTCGCGGGTGAATTGCTCACCCGAAACGTACACCGGCCGCTGGCCTCTTCGCACCGCTTCCTGGCCGATGGCGTGCAGTAGGTGAGTCTTGCCTAGGCCTGGGCCGGCGTAGAGGAAGAGGGGGTTATAGGTGGCCTCGGCAACATGTCGGGCCACCCCTAGTGCGGCCGCATGCGCTAGGCGGTTGCCTGCCCCGACGACGAAGTTATCGAAAGTGTAACGAGGGTTGAAGCCGTAGAGGGCAGCTGTGTCATTTCCGGGGCGTGGGGTCTCACCATCCGTTGCCCAGACCACTTTGAAGCGCACGTTCACGCTGCGGTGGATGAGTCCGATGAGGGTCTTCTCAATGAGTGAGCATTGGGTTTTTTCCAAGTACTCAGCGACAAAGGCGTTGGGCGCACCAACTAGAAAAGTTTCGCCATCGTAGGCTAGAGCGGTGGTGTCTTTGAACCAAGTCCTGAAGTTAGGGCGGCTGACCTGTAGCTCAAATTCACCCAAGGCGGCCTGCCAAATTGTCGTAGCTGAATTCATAAGTACAAGGGTCTCCAATTTTTAGGCAAAATAACCCCCTCAATAAGCTTAAGGTCTTTAACTTGAGCTTCGGCTACCAGAGTCAGCGCCGCGCTGGGCAGGGCCTGTTTGATCGTGTTAATAATCTAGCAGGGTTGTTCTTAGCCAAGCAAGGCTGACAGCGTGGTCTTGGGGCATTGAGCGGCAGAGGGTTCTCCAAACGATCTCCTGAAAGCTCGCTTTTTCGAGTAGTTTTGCCCCCCGTTAATCTCTCAGCTACAAAAAAAGAACTGATGCCGGGAGAAATTTCGCACCCTGCCGCGCTTTGTGGTTATGTCGGTCAACATAAACATGCTCAGCGCGCAATAGTGCGGCACCTTTTGGGTATGGGGCTCCGTCTTAGTGGGTGTTGTCCATACTTCCGCCTCATGCTATGATGGCCGGGTGCGCTTGGTATATATGGGCAGTCCTGAATTCGCCGTCCCGCCGCTCTGTTATCTGGTGGAGGAGGGCTATGAGGTGGCTGCCGTCTACACCAAACAAGACAAGCCGGCGGGGCGGGGTCGCTCTATCGGCATATCGCCTGTTAAGCAGGTGGCCCTTGCCCTCGGCCTTATCGTCAGGCAGCCTAAAAGCCTGAAAGAAGCAGAAATTCAAGAAGAGATCAATTCTTTTTGTCCTGACGTCATCGTCGTCTGTGCCTACGGCCAAATTCTCCCCCAAGCGATGCTTGCATTACCAAAATATGGCTGCCTTAATATCCATCCCTCTCTGCTCCCCCGCCACCGTGGCGCCGCGCCAGTGGCGGCAACCATCATGGCAGGTGATGGGTGGGGCGGTACCTCTCTTATGCTCATGGATGAGGGACTGGATACCGGGCCGGTGCTTATGCGTGCCCAAGTGCGTGTGCGAGCGGATGATACCACGGGGTCGCTCATGGCCCGTCTCGCGCTCATCTCGGCCCGCCTTTTGCTTGATGCATTGCCGCGCTTGTCTAAAGGCGAGCTTGCGCTCTGGCCACAGGACAATGCACAGGCCACCTATTTTAAAATGATGGCGAAAGAGGCGGGCGAGATAGACTGGGCGCAACCTGCGGTTGAGATCGGGCGTCGGGTGCGTGCTTTCCAGCCTTGGCCAACGGCATACACATATTTTCAAGGCCGGTTGCTGAAGGTTTTGGAAGCGCGCGTGGTGGTGGGGGGGGCTGACGGGGCACCAGGTATGGCAGTTGCTTTGGGACAGGGTTTTGGGGTGATCACCGGTGCGGGAGTATTGGAGATATTGAAAGTCCAATTAGAAAGCCGACAGGCTGTTTCAGGGGCGGATTTCTTGCGCGGGCAGAGGGGCTTAGCAGGCGGGTTGCTACCCTCGTAGCTATAAGCCTGGTTTGCGTCTGGGGCTGATGACATACCCTATCCGTTTTGGATTTATACTTGACCTAGCCTTGCTATCAATGCGTCGGGCGTGATCTCCTCTTGGCTTGCTACTTGCATGTTGCGCAGGGAGAGTGTGCCTCGGGTCAGTTCTTCCTCTCCAATAATCACGGTGTAAGAACAGCCCAGGGTATTAGCCAGGCGGAGCTGTGCTTTCAAACTGCGTGAACTGTAGGTGGCGGCGGCATCAACACCGGCGCGTCGGAGTATGGCGGCGAGGCGCAGGAACTCGTTTTGTGCTCGCTCCCCCACCCAGGCTATGAAAACACCAGGCCGGGGTGGCGCTGGCATAGCCACGTTTTGGCGCTTAAGATTGAGGATGATGCGCTCAATGCCTGTGGCAAAACCCACTCCGGGGGTGGGCTTGCCTCCTAACTCCTCAATAAGCCCATCGTAGCGTCCGCCGCCTCCAAGTGTGCTCTGGGCACCCTCAAGTTCGGGTTGGATTTCAAATACGGTGCGGGTGTAGTAGTCTAGGCCTCGCACCAGGCCGGTATCAATGTTGAAAGGCAGCCCGAGCTGCTCCAGATGGCCTTGCAAGTTGGTAAAGTGGGCGGCGCATGCGGAGCAGAGATGGTCAATGCTCCTGGGGGCATTCTGGATTTGGGCCATACAGGAAGAGTTCTTGCAGTCCAGTAGGCGCAAAGCGTTTTTCTTAAGTCGCACCTGACAATCGGGGCAGAGCGGTAAGGCCTGGAAGTAGGTCTTGAGTGCAGTAAGGTACGCCGGACGGCATTGGGTACAACCAATGCTGTTGATCTGGAGCCGGAGGCCTTTCAAGCCTAGTGTCTCAAAGAAAAGCCAGGCCATATCAATAACCTCAGCGTCTACCACAGCGCCCTCGTCGCCGATAGCCTCGCAACCGAATTGATGATGCTCGCGAAACCGCCCTGCCTGAGGGCGCTCGTAGCGGAAAATGGGCGCCAAGTAGTATAGTTTGATGGGTTGAGGTAAGCTTGCCATGCCATGCTCAATGTAGGCGCGGCAGACGGATGCCGTGCCCTCGGGCCGGAGTGTCATCTCACCCCCGCCCAGGTCGGTAAAGGTATACATCTCCTTTTCCACAATGTCCGTGCCTGTTCCAACCGAGCGTATGAAAAGCCCGGACTCTTCAAAGACTGGGGTTTCAATGCGTTCGTAGCCGTAGAGCCTGGTGATCTTTTCTGCCACTCTCTCTACGTAGTGCCAATAGGGTTGCTCCCTTGGCAAAATGTCCTGCGTGCCGCGTGGCGCCTGAAACATATCTCCTCCTCAAACTCAAGGCCAGGATAGCGCATTGTCGTAAGGATTGTAAAGGAATTATTAAAGTTACGCTTCTATCTATATCACAGCACTGGGTGTACCAGGAAGCGCACCCAAATTACCCGGCAACGGTAATTGTTAGGCTGATTGGCGATGACTACAGAGAGTGTCAATGCCCGCACCTTATAGGCGAATTCGCTCAGACATAGTGCCACACGGGACCCCTAGCATTTAAATGTGTGCTACGGCGCAATACCCAGGGCTTTCCCGCTGGGCCCTCTCTTCGTTTTGGTTTTCCGCTTTGACGCTTTGCGCATAATGACGTATAATCAGCCTATCCCCAAAAAGCGGATTCAGCATCCCCAAGGAGTTAGAAGATGGCGAGCCGATTTGATAAGTTCTCAGAGAGAGCGCGCCGGGTTCTCAGCCTCGCCCAGGAAGAAGCTCAGCGCCTCAACCACAATTATATAGGTACCGAACACATCCTCTTAGGCTTAGTGAAAGAGGAGGAAGGGGTGGCCGCCCGCGTCCTCGTTGCTATGAATGTAAGCCTGCCCAAAATGAAGCAGTCTGTGGAATATGTTATCGGGCCAGGCGAAAAGTCGGGGACCAGCGGCACTGGGCTTACCACTCGTGCTAAGCGGGTTATTGAGCTCGCGATTGATGAAGCCCGCCAAATGGGCCATAACTATATCGGCACAGAACATCTGTTGCTCGGTCTTCTCCGAGAGAATGATGGTGTGGCTGCAGGGGTATTAGATAGTTTCAGCATCAATTTGGAACGGGCGCGTGCCGAGATCACTCGCTTTCTATCTCAGAGCGCTGTACGTACCCGTACATCCAGGGTTGCCTCCAAAACCCCCACCCTAGATCAGGTTTCACGCGACCTTACCGCCGATGCTCGCTCAGGCAAACTCGATCCGGTCATCGGGCGGAGCAAAGAAATAGAGCGCGTCATCCAAATCCTCTCACGCCGCACCAAGAACAACCCGGCTCTCATCGGCGAGCCAGGCGTGGGTAAGACCGCCATTGTGGAGGGGCTTGCCCATCGTATCGTCTCGGGCGACATTTTTGAGACGCTTGAGAACAAGCGCGTGGTGGCGCTTGATATGGCTGCTGTGGTGGCGGGCACCAAGTACCGCGGCGAATTTGAGGAGCGCCTCAAGAAAGTACTGGAAGAACTTAGGGCTGCGGGCAACTGTGTACTTTTCATTGATGAATTTCATACCATGGTAGGTGCGGGGGCGGCTGAGGGGGCGGTAGACGCAGCCAATATCTTGAAGCCAGCCCTTGCCCGTGGCGAACTCCAGTGTATTGGTGCTACTACCCTGGATGACTACCGCAAGTATGTCGAGCGCGACCCCGCCTTGGAGAGGCGCTTCCAGCCCGTGCTGGTGGAAGAGCCTGCCATGGAGCAGGCACTGGAGATCTTGCGCGGCATTAAAATGCGCTACGAGGAGCACCATCAGCTGGCTATCCTGGACGAGTCGCTCAAGGCTGCCGTAGATTATGCCGCGCGCTATGTACCCGACCGTTTTTTGCCAGACAAAGCCATTGATCTTATAGATGAAGCCTCATCGCGGGTGAGGATCCGTGAGCGCTCAAAGCCCGCTGACCTCCGTATGCACAGGGAGAACGAACTCAGGCTACGCCGTGAGAAAGAGGCCGCTTTGGCCAATCAACAGTACGACTTAGCTGCTGAGAAGCGTCAGCAGGAACTCCAGGAGGAAGAGGAGATTCAAAACCTGGAGGCCGATTGGCATGCTAAGCAGAGTGAAACCAAGCCGCAGGTGAAGAAAGAGGATATCGCCGAAGTGGTCGCCATGTGGACGGGCATTCCTGTAGTGCAGATTGCCTCCGAGGAGACCGAGCGATTATTGAAAATGGAAGAGGCGCTCCATAAGCGCATAATCGGCCAGGAAGAGGCCATTACGAGCATTGCCAAGGCGGTGAGGCGCGCCCGTGCTGGGCTTAAGGATCCGCGTAGGCCAATTGGTACATTCATCTTCCTAGGTCCTACAGGCGTGGGCAAGACCGAGCTCGCGCGTGCTCTCTCCGAGTTTATGTTCGGTAACGAGAACTCCCTCATCCGCATTGATATGAGCGAGTTCATGGAGAAATTTGCCGTCTCGCGTTTGGTAGGTGCCCCTCCCGGATATGTGGGGTACGATGAGGGGGGACAGCTTACTGAGACCGTCCGGCGAAAGAACTACTGCTTGGTGTTGCTGGATGAAATTGAGAAAGCGCACCCAGACGTGTTCAATATCCTGCTCCAAATCTTCGATGATGGTCATCTGACTGATGCCAAGGGCAGGAAAGTGGACTTTCGAAATTCCATTGTCATCATGACCTCAAACATCGGTGCAGAGCTTATCCGCAAGGGCAATACCTTGGGCTTTATCTCTCACTCCGATGAGACTAAGGTGCAGCAGAAGAACTACGATCGTATGAAAGAGAACCTTTTAACCGAGCTCAAAAAGACTTTTCGGCCCGAGTTCCTAAACCGCATTGATGGCGTGGTAGTCTTCCACCCGTTGGAACAGGCCGAGATTCGGCAGATTGTGGACCTCATGCTGGTCTCAGCCATAAAACAGATGGCCGAGAAAGGCATCGTCCTCACTGTGACTGAGGCGGCTCGGGACTATCTAGGGGTCAAGGGGTATGACGAGGTCTTCGGGGCACGCCCCTTGCGCCGCACCATTCAAGATTTAGTGGAGGATAGGCTTTCGGAGGATCTGTTGCGAGGTCGTTTTAGAGAGGGTGATACGGTTATCCTTGATATGCCAGAGGAGGCCACAGAACTCCAAATGGAGGTCAAGCCTGCCAGGGAGGAAGCGTTGGCAGGCTTGAAAGACTGAGCGGGATTTTGCACAGAATGAGGGTATAAGGTGTTCCCCATTGATGGTTAAGGTGTCAAAACCTACAACAGTTCCACATATTCATGTGTAATTACGCACGGAAAGGAATATAATTAAAGCTACCAAAGAATCTGTGT
>JGI24702J35022_10003110_pt1 | contig 10034 bp, 6 predicted proteins | sample TergutTh196P4_FD_35022 | JGI IMG/M metagenome (IMG submission 35022) | reverse complement strand
GGCAATGAGAAGCCTCCTTTGTCGGTAATGAGAAAGAAGCACAGTTTTTTATCGGCTATTTTTTGCCTGAAGATGCACTCAGACAGTCGGTTTCGCTCTTTATCCAATATCTTTTTCAGCTCCTCGATGATGAAAACAAAATTGGCGGTTACGGTTTCGCGGTTGTATTTCTGCTGTAATATATGGATTGCATTTTTGGCTATTTCGTAAGCGTACCAGGGGTTGGGAATGAGTTCGCCTATTTGACGGGCAAAAAAAACGAGGTCTATTTCTAATGTGCCTGTTTTTTCTTCCCTGCCGGTCTCTTTCAACAGCTCCTGTTCTTCCTCGCTTAATCCTAAAATTATCTCATGCTCTTTGNTNCGTTTGTTTTGTAATTGCAGATTTTTTATTTCTTCGATGTTGATTTTCGTCCAATCTATATCGGCTAAGATATCGGCTTCAAACATAACGTCGCGCCAGCTATCCTTTTCTTGCGTAACAAATTTTGGCAGGTAAATTTTACCTTCAAATTTTTTGAACCCTTGCCGGTACGTTGCCTGTCGTTCTTTCAGGCCGACTGCCTCTATTCCTGCTTCTTCGCTTTTTATTCTTCCCGCCAGGTCTCCTAATCCTTCTTCTTCCAAGCCTTTTATGATTTCATTCACTAATATCCGNGCNTTTTGGCGGAAGGTGAAAACATAACACTCGTCNAAGTCTTTCACCTTTGTTTTTTGTGCGAAAGGCTGTCTTAGTATGCGTCCTACCAATTGCGTTATNCCTGTGGCCGAACTNGGATTTGTTAAAATGGTCANCACGTAAGCAAACGAACAATCCCATCCTTCCTGCAGTGCTTGTTTTGTAATAATATAGCGTATCTCGCAATCGCTTGCAAAAAGATCGATCCCTTCAATATCGTCTTTTGTGCTCGATTTTATCGCAATATGCGTTTCGGGGATGCCGCACTTTTTAATTAAATATTCTTTAGCGTCTTCAGCGTGGATATAACCCGTTCCACGCTGGTCGTTGCCTGTCCTTTCTACCTGAATCAGACAAATAGGGCGGATATACGTGCCTGTGTTTTGTTCGTATTCTAAGGCTTTCTTCTCTAAATCATTACGTTTTTCAAAACTTGCCAATAAGGTGTCCTGCCAGTCGGGACTTGTCTTGTTGGTTAAGTGAATATCCAACTTTATCATCTCTTCGTCGTGCAGTTCGCGACCGGTAATTTTCACTAAATTATTACTGTTTGGCGGTGGTGTAGCCGACAGTTCGAGGATAAATGAGGGGTTGAAATTGTGTATCGTGTTACGTGCCAGCTCGCCGTAGGCGCGATGTCCCTCGTCTATGACGACAAGCGGTCGCAACGTCTTGAGCGTATTGCCGAGCGAGGTTTTTATTTGGACGTTAAACACTTCGCTTTCATCTGAAAAACAGTCTAAATTGGGGATCAGTTCTTTCAATTTTTTATGTCCCGTGATGTCATCTTCACGGGGGAAGAATTCGGTAAAGCCGCCCCTGTCGCGAAACACTTTTAATGTCTCTTTATTATGACGGTTTGCCGAAGGTAACATGAGAAGCAGTATCACTAAGTGTTCAGTTACATCAAGGCGGGTAAACATTTCCGTTTTTTCTTTTATCAGCGTTCTGCCGCCGCTCGATAAATCCAATACCTGACGATAGGGATGCGCACGGTCTTTGAGCGCCTTGATAGTTTGCCGGTAAATCTGCGTAGAAGGAACGATCCATAGTATCAACCCCGTCTGACGGTTCAGGTATTTTTTTTGGATAGCGTCAATCGCATGGCAAGCTAACAGCGTTTTACCGCCTCCTGTCGGGACTTTCAGATAGATGTCGGGCAGAGGGTCATGCAGTCCGTTGGTTTTGGAATGGTAGGTCGGGTGGTTTGTGGCTTTTTCCCAAGCACGTTTAGGAAAATTATAGTATTTCACTATTTCGGCGTCAAACTCTAAAGCCCTGCTATATTTGGCTTTGAACTCATTCAGCGCTTCCAAGTAAAATTTCAGTGCGTCAATGACCTTCTCTTGATATTGTTTTAGCTTCATTTCTGTATTCTATAAATTTCGTAAGGTAACTGACAAAAATCAATCCGATGCACCAAGCACGTATAATCATCCACATACTTAGTCGGCGCAAAAACCAAACGCTGCTTCCCATTGAATCGCGGCATATTATAGCAACGATCTAATGTCAAAGCATTATGCTTGAGCCACTCTATATCGGGTTGGTAAAACAGAAAAACCTCATAACACCTGCTTTCGCCAATAAACCCCGTTTCCATGTCGATAGCCTCTTCGTCAAACTGTTCCCCTGTTGCAGTATAAAACAGATAACGCGCAAACTCCAAATAAGACGGCAAAGCGTTTTGCGTCATAATAGCCTCCATTTCAATCGCATCGCCAAGTTCAAAATAACTGAACGTACCGCCTGTGCCGTTTTTCAGGGTTTCGTTTTTGGCTGTTTTCACTCCATTGATAACCCGTCGCACACGCTCGGCTGTAATCGTATTGGCATACTCTTCCTGCTCTATTAAAATAAATTTCCGGTTTCCACCGTCTTCGTTGTTGAGTTCCAATACGGCATGGGCAGTAGTACCGGAGCCGGCAAAGCTGTCGAGAACTATTGTATCATCACCGTTCCCAATTTTGATGATTTTTTTTAACAATTCAACTGATTTTGGAAAATCAAATGGGGAACTGCCAAATAATTCGCGTACTATTTCTTTCCCGTTTTCGTTATTTATTTCTTTTTCAGTCCAAAGGGCTTTTGGTTTTGTTTTAGCTATATCCCCCTCTGTTCCATATAAATAATCTTTTCGAAAAACTCTCCAAACACCTGTTTTTACTTGTTTCCCAATAAGCAGATTCAAGTTTCGCCTCACTTTTTCTTTACTCCAAGTCCAACAACCATCTTCATTTTTAGAGTTGACTGGGAATGATATTTCAGTAAAGCCTTGCTTTTTCTCAAGTGAAACGTTATTTTTTATTGGATTGATATAGATAGGAAAATAAAGATTCGGACGATTTGCTCTATTAAAAACGGGATTCCTGTTTCTTAATTCCAATTCTCTATATTCTCCGATATCATCCTTCCTGAAATATTTTTCAATAGCAGCGCCCTCTTTTTCGAGTAAATTGATCACTTCGTTTTCTGCATTGTTTTTGGCATAAAGAAGAATATATTCATGTGTTTTGGCAAGATATTTATCAAGAGTTCTACCTCGTGGATTTAATTGGCAAACAATGCAGCTTACAAAATTATCTTCCCCGAAAATTTCGTCTAATAAGCATCTCAAGTTATGCTGTTCGTTATCATCGCACGAGATAAAAATCGCGCCATCCTCGCTCATCAATTCCCGTAGCAGTTTCAATCGCGGCATCATCATGCACAGCCATTTTTCGTGGCGGGTCATATCTTCTTTGTCGACAACGCTTCCCAACCATTCTTTTATCATCGGGCTGCTAACGTTGTCGTTATAGATCCAATTTTCGTTGCCTGTGTTGTAAGGCGGGTCAATGTAAATGCACTTGACCTTTCCTGAATATGTAGGCAATAGCGCTTTCAGCGCTTTCAGGTTGTCGCCGTGAATTATCAGGTTGTCGTGAAGCGAGACCTTATCGGTCAGGCTCAACTCGCTCTCTGGTACCAATTGATGGTACTTCACCGCCAAGTGGTGATTCTGTACGAATGATTTTCCTTTGAAATGTAGCGTTGGCATATCTTATTCCTAATTATTTGAACATTTGAAAAACTCGTTTAGCAAACGATCGTCAAAAGTACGGCCTATTTTCACGTCCGCAAAATAAAAATCAAAAACTTTTCAACATTTTGCAAACATTTTTTTGTATTTTTGCGGGGTAAACACTTACCTTTGTTGTCGCTAATATTTTTTTTACCTTTAAAATTATATTTACATGAAAAGAAGACTGTTTTTTTTGGTTCTGGCAGGGATGTTGATGACCTGCTTTGGTTGTAAAGTGGAGGCTCAGGTTAATGATGGGCAGATCCAGGAGTGGCGCGTGTACAATTTCCAAATGGGAGGAAACACGGCTAAGTTCGATAAAATGATGACCGATATCCTTCTCCCTCTCTACAAGGGTATGGGAATTGAGGTTGGTTGTTTTAAGGAAAATAACCCGAATATGCCTGTTGGGTACTATTTTCTGTTCGTTTACCCATCGTTTGATGCCTATCTGAAGGCTAACGATCAGCTGTTGAAGAATAGCGCTTTTGTAGAGGCGATGAAAGAAGACGGCGCAGCCGCCCGTCCGATGTATTTCAGGTACGACAGCTATCTGTGCCGACCATTTGAGGCATGGAAGAAGGTCACGCCGATTGCGGGAAAGACTATTTTTGAATGGCGCAAGTATGACAGCCCCAATATTGAAGCCGGTACCCGTAAGGTACAGATGTTCAATAAGGGTGAGATAGACCTTTTCCTAAAGTGTGGAATCAATCCCTTTAGCTTTGGGCAGATCATCGCCGGCAAGGATATGCCGGGCCTCATTTATGTGACGCACTTCAACGACATGGCAGACCGCGATGCCAGTTGGGACAAATTCAGCAATCTTCCCGAATGGCAAAGCATGAGAGCCGCTCCCGAATGGGCTAACGCAACGCTTCCTAACAACCGCGTCGTATTTTTAACGCCGTTGCCATACAGCCCAATAAAATAATCAGGGCATGTTCTTTTGGTGCGCTATTCGGTTTCTACCGATATACCGTCCTTACGGGACCTCGTTGATGAACTTTTCGACTAAGTTATAGGCTTCATCGTCCGTATATTGAATCGGCGGATGCTTGCAGAAGAAGGCAGATGCATCCGTCAGGGCGCCTCCGATTTTTCTCTCAAGGGCTAATTTAACAATGCGGATAGCGTCGATGGCTACGCCTGCGGAATTAGGCGAATCTTCAACGGAGAGTTTGAGTTCGATATCAAACGGCACATCGCCGAACATTTTCCCTTCCATCACGATGTTGCAGATTTTATTGTCCTTTTTCCAGGCAATGAAATCGCTTGGCCCGACGTGGATATTGTCGTTGCTCATTCTCTGCGGAACGACGGATTGAACGGCCTCCGTTTTGGATATCTTTTTNGANACNAATCTGTTTTTNCCGATGGTCATATTCAGAAAATCCGTATTGCCGGCAAAATTTAGCTGATACGTTCTATCCAAGGTACAACCTCTTTTCTTGAACAGGTCGGATAATACCCGATGCACGATGGTAGCCCCTACCTGCGCTTTTATATCATCGCCGATGATGGGGATATTTTTTTCTTTAAACCGTTTTTCCCATATAGGGTTGGATGCGATAAACACCGGTATGTTATTGATAAGAGCGACGCCTGCTTCTAATGCGCAAGTCGCATAAAATTGGGTCGCTTCTTCCGATCCTACCGGTAGATAATTCAGGAGGATATCGGTTTTCGTACTTTTGAGTACTTCAATGATTTCCTCTTTCGTAGGCTCTGCGTTTTCAGCAAGCACGAATGTCTTGTCTTTGTCCTGATAGGCGACCATTTGTTCGGAAACGCCGTCAAGGATTTTCCCCATCCTTACCGTTACCCCCATTTGAGGCACATTAGGATAAAAAACCTTCGTACAGTTCGGCTTAGCAAAGATAGCCTCGCTCACGTCAAACCCTACTTTTCTTTTATCGACATCAAAGGCAGCGACCACTTCGATGTCACTCACCTTATAATTGCCGATTACTTGATGCATTACGCCAATACAAGCTGCGGAACTGTTATTGTCATAAAAATACAAGCCCTGTATTAAAGAACTTGAACAATTCCCCATTCCGATAATTGCAATTCTGATTTTGTCCATTTTGTTTATGTTTTATATGTTATTTAATGGTAATTCACGCGGCAAAAGTAATCAATATTTTTTTAATACAAATTTTTTTCGCGTTTTTCTTATTACTTTTCTCTTTTATAAAAGGGTAATGTGACGACTTCGGCTGTCACACGCCGCCCACGCACGTCGATTTCAACCTGCGAACCGACCGGCGCCGAATCGAAAGAAACCATCGCCATGGCAATGGGATATTTCAAAAACGGGGCGTGCGAACCGGAAGTGGTATGTCCGATGAGTGCATCGTCAGCATAAACATCCTGATGCTCGCGGGCGATGCCGCGTCCCGTAATTCTAAGTCCGATGCGTTTGATGGCAGGCGCGCCTCTCTCTTCAAGCGCTTTTTTGCCGATAAAATCCGCTTTCTTCATTTTCACGGCAAAGTTTAGGCCTGTTTCCAAAGGGGATATACGGTCATCCATTTCGTGCCCGTATAAAGGCATTGCGGCTTCCAAGCGTAGCGTATCACGCGCGCCCAAACCGCATGGTATGAGACCTTTGTCCTTTCCCGTTGCGAGCAGTANATNCCACAATAAGGGCGCCTCTTCATGCGATAAATAGATTTCGTAACCGGATTCGCCGGTGTATCCGGTTTGAGAAATAAGGCATTTCAGCCCGCCAATCATCACTTCTTCATGGAAGGTATAATATTTTGTCGGCAGGTCATCTTCTGAAACAAGCTGTAGAAGAATTTCCTTAGCTAACGGGCCTTGCAACGCTAATTGGGCGATGCTATCCGAAATATCCTCTACGACAACGTTACCGGAAATATTTGCGCGCATCCATTCCACATCTTTATGCCGGTTGGAAGCATTGACCACGACCCAGTATTTTTCCTCATTGATTTTATACACAATCAAATCATCCACACACCCGCCTTGTTCGTTGCACATTACGCTGTAGCGCACCTGACCATCGACCATCGATGTNAAATCGTTNGTCANCAGATAGTTCAGGTTTTTCAAAGCGTCGCTTCCTGAGAAGACGACTTCGCCCATGTGGGATACATCAAAAAGTCCGGCCGCTTGACGGACGGCATTATGCTCGGTAATGATACCGGTTGGGTACTGCACAGGCAAAAGATACCCGGCAAAAGGGACGATCGTTGCGCTTCCTGACAGGTGGCAATCATATAAAGGGGTTTTCAGTTCCATATTTTTTTTTAAATTAGTCATCAAAGACAATAAAATTGTTATCGGACGTCGCTTGAACAGTTTCGACGACAGGCGTTTTTATAACTTCGACTTCGTTTGCGTTTGTTTTAGTCGTTTTCCGTTTTGCTTCCAGTTCTTTCACATTCCGGCTATATGTCGGCGTGATTTCGAGATAGTCAATCAGTTTGTCATCGTCCATTTCTTCGATCGTCAGCACAACGATATTAGATTCTGGCGTCCGGTTTACTTTCGTTCTCGAAGTCAGATTATCAATATTATATGCTTGTTTAACCCGTTCTTCATTTTTGCTGTTCTTTTCTTTTTCTTCCTGNAACGTGATTTTCCTATTGTCATCCATTCTCTTTTTCAAAGCNGGAACGACNTCCAATCCAAAACCGGTAGCTATTAAGGTAAATTTCACTTCCTGACCGGGAAGGAGTGATTCATCCGTTCCATATCCCCAGTTCATTTCTAACCAATTGTCGAAACGTCCTATAAAGTTATCAATAGATTTTGTCAATTCGTCCACTTTAAAATGTGCATCCTTCTGAAACGAAATGTAGAACAGCACCCGTTTGGCATTATATATATCATTATTATTCAGTAATGGCGAGTCTAACGCTTCCTGTATGGCGTTATCCAAACGCGCTTCACCGGCGCCGAAACCGTAGCTGACTAAAGCCACGCCTCCGTCTTTCATGGTCGTTGTCACATCGTTGAAGTCTCGGTTGATAACCCCTTTGACGGTAATGATTTCCGCGATGCTTTTCACCGCCATAGCTAATACTTCATTCGGTTTTTTAAATGCCTCATCCAGGTCGAAATTAGGATAAAACTCTTTAAGCCGTTCATTATTAATGACAATCAGCGCATCTACATAGTCGCTCATTTGTTCAACAGCATCAAGGGCTTTTATGATACGGGGAAGGCGTTCAAAAAGGAAAGGAATGGTAACGATACCGACCGTTAGCAAGCCTTTTTCTTTTGCCATTTTAGCAAGCATCGGCCCCGCTCCCGANCCGGTTCCTCCTCCCATAGCNGCGGCAATAAAGACCATTTTTGTNCCGTCGCTCAGTAATTTTTCTACCTCTTCCCTGCTTTTTTCAAATTCTTCCCTTGCTTTTTCAAGTTTACCGCCGGCTCCCAATCCTGCGCCTAATGTGACTTTGACCGGGACATTCACATCACTGAACGACTGCTTATCCGTATTGCAAACCGCAAAAGTCACTCCCTGAATACCACACTCATACATGTGATTGACGGCATTGACGCCGCCTCCGCCGATTCCGATTACTTTGATTATTTGATCCGGGTCGGTTGGAAAATCGAAATTTAATCCTACACTTGTATCCATAAACTATGTTTTTTCAATTATCTTTCTTTAAAAATGTCCCCAAAAAAATCTCCTATTCCATTCTTTTTTTCTTTTTCCTCTTCGACAACAGGTTCCGGTTTAGGTTCCTGGGGTTTCAGTACTCTGTTCCTACGTTTAAAAAAACCTCCGGATTCTTTTTTTGTTCCTTCATCGGTTGCAGAGCCTGTATGTACCTCTATATCATCAGTTTGCACNAATGGATGCGACACGCATGCCTGGGTTCCTTTCAGCATCAGGCTGATGACCTGNTTGTATTGAGAGTTGCCTATCATATCTCTCTGTCCCAGCACAAGATGGTCACGGATAGCGGAATACCGAATATTGATTTTACACTTCTCTTTCAACAGCGCCTTTAATCCCTTCATTGCCGAGGCGCATCCTGCAAGTACAATGCCAGAGCCTAAATACTTCAAGTCGATCGCTTCTCTTATGCGTGCATAAACGTTTTCCGTAATTTCTTTAGCGCGTCCTTCAATGATAGCGTTCAAATCATTGATGGATATTTCCTTGTCGCCTCCTTCCATCTGTACATTTACCGTTTTATCAGCGGCTTCCTTAACCGGGATGGCGCTGCCATGTTCTATTTTTAGATTTTCAGCGACCGCTTCGGTAACTTGTAACGAGGTTATATCACGGGTAATCAGGTTTCCGCCAAACGGAATGACGGACATGCTTAACAAATTTCCGTTTTTATAGACCGCTACCGATGTAACGCCTGCGCCGAAATCGACTAAAGCGCATCCTAAATCTTTTTCTTCCTTGCTTAACATGGCATCCGCAAGGGCTAATGGCGCAACGATAATACCTGCCACCTCTTTTTTACAGCGGTCTTTGATACTCTTATCGATGTCCATACGGATGGAAGGCCTTCCGACGACAATCTTATATCTCGCTTCTAATTTAAATGGTTTATCTAAATCTTTGCATGAAACGCCTTTCGGTTCGACTTCATGACGCCCATTCACGAAATATACCGGCGGCACAATAAACAAGACATCAGCCGAATCCGGTTTGAATTGTTCACATTTTTCTTTCAAAACGAGAATATCGGCCTCCGAAACGACTTGTCCCGCTTTGATTTCTATCGCTTCTACATGGTCGATGGTTCGGAGCGATTGGCCTCCGACCCCTACATATACGCGGTCGATAAAGCGCCCTTTCAGACCTGCTTCAAACTTGCGTATCAAGTTGTTAACACAGATAGCCGTATTTTCTACGTTATAAATATTCCCTCTGTGAATGCAGGAAGAAGGATTTTCCGTTTCATACGCGATGATGGAAAAAATCCCGTCTGCATTTTTTTCTCCGACAATCCCTGTTATATGAGACGTCCCTAAATCTATAGCTACAATATAATCCGACATAACTTCGTACCTTAATTTTTTGTACATACAATTTGATTCTTATACTTCAGATTGATAACACTGTACTTCTCCCATCCCGCTTTCGGTATGACCTGCTCGTAAAAGAGNCGCAAGTGTTTCAATTTTTTTTCATAATTATCCAAACTACCCAATAGTATCCGATGGCTTCCTACAAGGGGTANAATCTCGATGTCATTTGGCGCCCTTACATAGATTTGTGCTATTTGGTCGTTCCAGAAATCATTCTTCTGCAGGAAGAGCGCAAATGTATACAAATCTTGCA
>JGI24702J35022_10003108_pt1 | contig 10036 bp, 12 predicted proteins | sample TergutTh196P4_FD_35022 | JGI IMG/M metagenome (IMG submission 35022) | reverse complement strand
ATAATAAATAATATTCTTATTAAGTTCATTTAAACAGGATTTGGAAAGATTGTGATAAGAAATGAATAAACTTAAAGATAGTTTCAATCGCCCAATTATTTCACTTAGGTTGTCTATAACTAATAGATGCAATATTAATTGTTTATATTGTCATCATGATGGCATGATGCTTTCAAATGAGGAGATGACATCTGATGAAATCTTTAAAATTTTAAAATTAGCTAAGGATATGGGAGTTAAAAAGATTCGATTTTCAGGTGGAGAACCTCTTATAAGAGANGATATCGTGGAAATAATTGAAAAAACTTCATCTCTTGATTTTAAAGATATTTCAATAACTACAAANGGAATTTTTCTTAAAAAATACGCGGAAAATCTTTTTAAAGCTGGNTTAAATNGGGTTAATGTAAGTTTTGACACTTTAAGACCNAAAACTTATGAAAAGATAACNTCAAAAAATTATCTAAATGAAGCTAAGGAAGGAATTTTAAAAGCTGTTCAAGTAGGTTTAAATCCTGTAAAAATTAACATGGTTCTTATGAAAGGAATTAATGAAGATGAAGTAACGAATATGTTTGAATTTTCTAAAAAGAATGGTTTAGTACTTCAGCTAATTGAGCTTATGAAATCAGAAAACTGTGAAGATAATTCTTTTTCTGAAGAATATCATTTTGATATGGGACCACTTGAAAAAGATTTAGAAAAAATAGCTACTGACATAAAAACCAGAGAATTTATGCAGGATAGAAAAAAATATTTTATTGATGATGGTGAGATAGAAGTTGTCCGTCCAATGGATAATACAAGATTTTGTGAAAACTGTACTCGGCTTAGAATAACTCCTGAAGGCAAAATCAAACCTTGTTTACTTAGAAATGATAATTTAATTGATTTAATTGGCCCTTTGAGAAGGGGATTTTCACAAAAAGAACTTGAGAAAATATTTTTAAAAGGAGTCAACAAGCGAAAACCCTTTTACAGTGACAATACTAAAACTTTTAACAGTTGATGTTTGATTTTTTTATGAATTGTAAAATTTAATTTTTTTTATAATTAAATAATAATAATAAAATAAATAAATATTAATAAAATAAATTAATATTAATAAAATAAATAATAATAATAATAAAAAAAAACAACATATACGATTAATTTTGATATTTTACAAGATTTTAATTTATTTAGATGCAGATATAATCAAACCTTTACAACTTAGCTATAGTGTTTAAACTACACTTTAATATATAAATATTTCTATTTTGTTTTATTAGTTATCTTTATATTATCACGAATCAAATGTGTATATAATACACATGGTGATAATAATATGCCAAGTCACATTGCTTCAGGTCTTAAATACTTAGCTGCAATTGAACTGAAAAAACATGGCTTTACTCAGCAAATGATTGCAAATGAGCTTGAAATTGATCGCTCAACTGTTTCTCATTATCTTAATGGTAGAAACTTATCTTGGCATTCAATTGATGTAGCTAAGACCATAACAAACTTGTGTCCAAAAGATTTTTTAATAATGACACATTATTTGTTTAAAGATGAGCAAAAAACTCGCAAAATCGTTTCAATTTGTAAAAAAAAGAAATATTGTGGGGAAATTGCAGATTCTTGCATTGGCTGTGGATTGTGTGTAGATTTGTGCTTGATGAAGGCGGTTAATTTAGACTCCTTGAAAGCTCATATAAACTCCATATACTGTTGTGGCTGTCTTTTATGTGAAGAAGGATGTCCAACAAATTCTATAAAAATTTTGGAGGTAAATAATGATCGTGAATATGAAAGACATTAAAGATGAAGGCTTTGACATTAAAAGATCAGCAGAAGAAATAAGAAATTTATCTTTCAAAGATCATATTTGTATTGGTTGTGGGATATGTGAAAAAACATGCCCAGTAGAAGCTATTACAGTAGCAGATATTGGACCAATTGTAAGAGATGAAGTAGATATATCTAAAATAAATATTGATGAAGATGAATGTGTTCTCTGTGGTATGTGTAGTGGAATATGCCCAGTAAATGCTTTAGATTTCACTATAGATAATGAACCTATTTCAGAAATTGCTGCTTATCCTAAATATATTTCATCAGCTGAAATTGATGATGATACATGTATTTATTGTCAAAGATGTGAAATTGCTTGTCCTAGAGATGCAGTTACTATAGCTAGATTTCTGCCAGAGAGACCTAATCTCGTCACTGGTGAAATCGAAGTAGATGTAGATGTTTGTAACCATTGTGGAATATGCGATGAAATGTGTCCAGCTGATGCTATTGATGTAAACAGAACTCCTGGAGAGGAAGACATAGTAATTGATAAGGATAAATGTGTTTATTGTTTAATTTGTAAGAAATCTTGTCCTGTAACTGCAATTAAAGCTGCTTGTAGAACTTGTTCTTATGGAGATTATGATATTGATCCAGAAGATGCAGTAACTACTGGAAGTTCATTTATTGATGATGAACTTTGTGTAAAATGTGGTTGGTGTGAAGAAATTTGCCCAGTTGATGCAGCTAAAGTTAAAAAACAATTTGAAGGTACTTTAGACGTTGATCAAGATAAATGTACTGTTTGTGGTACTTGTATTGATGTTTGTCCTTGTAATGCTTTAACATTCCCTAAATCTGCTGGACCAGCTACTATTGTTGATAATACAGAGAAACAGGAAGAATATTGTATACATTGTGGTGCATGTGAAAGAGCATGTCCTGTTGATGCTATAAGTGTTCAGATTACTGATGTTGATTATACTCCTACAAAATCCAAGTCTTGGATAGAGAAATTTGAAGCTTTAAAAAATTAAATAGCTATTAATTAATTATTGATTTGGTGATTATATGGAACTTAAAGTAATTCAAGATAACTGCCTTGGATGTGGTGTATGTGTAGTGGCATGTCCAGTTAATGTTTCAATCAGTGATGATGTAGCTGGTGGGCATGGATCTAGAACAGAAGAAGTAATAATGATGGTTGAAAATGGTGTTATAAAACTTTTCAGTGATGATAAGTGTGAAAAGTGTGGAACATGTCAAAAGTTCTGTCCAGTTGATGCCATATTTTTAGAATAAGGAGTGTTAGTTTATGACATATGTTGACAAACCAGCTGTTCCTAATGTAGTTAAATATGACGAACCTATGGCGATAAAAAGGGATAAACTTAAAGTCATTTTAAATACTGGTTCTGATATTTATCAAGGAGCATGTAAAAAAAGAGGTTCTACTTTAAAAGATGAATATCGGCATGTTTCAGGTACTGCATATATGGATCCACGAGATATGGCAAGATTAGATGTTAAAAATTGGGATACTGCTTTAGTAAAAACTGATTGGGGCGAAGTTGTAGTATTCACTGCTCACTCAAGAGATGCTCCTCATGAAGGTCAAATTTTCATTTGTAAAGGTCCATGGGCCAATGTTGTTGTAAGTCCAGATACTTACTGCTGCTGCGACCCAACTTACAAAGGGGTTGATGCAACCATTGAAAAAACTGATGAGGAACCATTACTCATGGCAGATCTGATGGCGAAAGTTTATATGAAGTATGATAAGGATGCTGAAAAGTCTATCAATCATTTAACTGATAAAAGGATTAATGTAGGCATAACTAAGCCAGAAGAATAAATAGGAGATATGAATATGGCATATGAAGAACCAATTAGAGACTATGATAGAATAGTCGAAAATTGTACTTGTGCTTTTTGTGGTTGTAATTGTGATGATTTGACCTATTTAGTTAAAAATGAGCATGTTGTTGGTGTAAGGCATGCATGTCGTTTAGGTGCAAGTAAAATTATGGAAGATATGGATCAAAGATTATTAGTGCCTTTGATTCGTAATGAAGCAGGAGAGCTTGTTGAAACTGACTGGGATACTGCATTAGACAAAGCTGCAGAACTCATTGCTAACTCTGTAAGACCAGTGTTTTATGGATGGAGTGAAACTTCAATTGAAACCATGAAACAAGGTATTAAATTAGGAGAATATGTAGGTGCAGTTTTAGATAATCAAGCTACTATTTGTCATGGACCTTCTCTTCAGGCTGTTCAAAATTCAGGATATCCTGTAAACACACTTGGAGAAGTTAAAAATAGGGCGGATATGATTGTTTATACTGGAAGTAATGCTATGAATTCTCACCCAAGACATTTGGCGAGATATGCTGCATTTCCTCGAGGATACTTCAGAAAAAAAGGTAGATTTGATAGAACTATTGTTACCATGGATCCAAGATATACAGATACTGCAAAAATGTCTGATATATGGGTAGGATTCAATCCAAATGGGGATTATGAATTTTACACAGCTTTAAGAGCTGTTTTAAGAGGTAAAAAACTTAAAGAGGACAAAGTTTCTGGAATTCCTAGAGAAACTATTGAAGAACTTGCAGAAGCTATGAAAACTACTGAATATGGTTGTCTTTTCTTCGGTTTGGGATTAACTCACTCCTTAGCTAAACAAAGAAACATTGACGCAGGTATTAGGTTGATTCAAGATTTAAACAAATATTCTAAATGGAATTTGATTCCTATGAGAGGACATTTTAATGTTAATGGATTTAATATTTTCATGTCTTTTGAGATGGGATTCCCATATGGTGTTGACTTTTCAAGAGGTTATCCACGATACATGAATGGTGAAACCAATACTATCGATTTGTTAACAAGAGAAGAAGTGGATGTTTTCATGGTAATAGCTGCTGATCCAGGAGCTCACTTCCCTGGAGGAGCTAACAGACATTTAGCTAATATTCCTGTAATTCAAATTGATATTCACTGGGGACCTTCTACAGAGCTAGCAGATGTTGTATTACCTGGTTCATTCGTTGGTGTAGAAGTTGCTGGAACTAGTTATAGAATGGATGGAGTTCCAATATACATGAAAAAAGCTATTGATAAGCCTGAAACTTGTAGAGATGACGAATGGATTGTTAGAGAACTTTATGAAAGAGTTCAAAAAATTAAAGGGGAAAAAATAGCTAGTAAATGAGTAACTAGCATAAATAGGTGATCTAATGGAATACATATTAAAAAATGGTACTGTTTATGATCCTACCAATAACATTGATGGTGAAAAAAAGGATGTTATGTTTAAAGACGGAAAAATCGTCGATAATGTTTCTTCCAATGCTAAAGAACTAGATGTTACTGATAAAATAGTTATGGCTGCTGGTGTTGATCCTCATTCTCACATTGCTGGACCAAAATTGGTTGTAGGAAGATTATATAGGCCTGAAGATTCAAGAAAAGGAATAGTTCCTAAAACTGACGTTACTCGTGCAGAAACTGGATTTTCTATTCCGAGTTGTCCTGCAACTGGATACAGATATTCTAGAATGGGATATGGAACTGTTATAGAAGCAGCTATGCCTCCTTTAGAGGCAAAACATACCCACGAAGAAATTGTAGCAATTCCTAATATTGATATTGCAGCATTACCATTGTTTGGTAATAACTGGTTTGTATTAGAATATGCTAAAGAGAATAATATTGATGATTTGGCTGCTTTAATTTCTAAGTGGTTAAGACTTACTAGAGGATATGGAGTAAAAATTGTAAACCCTGGTGGTAGTGAAGCTTGGGGTTGGGGAATGAATGTACATGGTGTTGATGATCCTGTTCCTTATTGGGATGTAACTTCTCGTGAAGTTATTCATGCATTAGCTGAAGCTAATGAAAAATTAGGACTTCCTCATTCAATTCACCTTCATCCAAATGATTTAGGCCATCCTGGCAACTATGAAACTACTGTTGAAAGTATGGATATTGTTAAAGACGTAGCTAAAAATTCTCCTGTAAGAAATCAAACTGTTCATATGACTCACATCCAGTACCATTCTTATGCTGGAACTAACTGGAGAGATTTTGAATCTGGTGCAGAAGATGTAGCTAAATTCATTAACAATAATGATTACGTCACTTGTGATGTTGGTCAAATTACTTTAGATGAAACTACTACTATGACTGCAGATGCTCCAATGGAATTTGATCTTCATCAATTGAATGGTCTCAAATGGGCTAATAAAGATATTGAACTTGAAACTGCAGCTGGAATTGTTCCATTTATTTACTCTGGAAGAAATAGTGTACACTCTGTTCAATGGGCTATCGGACTTGAAATGTTCATGATGGTTGAAAATCCATGGCAAATCATGTTAACTACTGACAGTCCAAATGCTGGTCCTTTCATAAGATATCCTAGAGTGATTTCTTGGTTAATGAGTAATAAACGTAGATTGGAAATGATTGAAAATGGAGAGGTTCACAAAGCTGTTGGAAGAAAATCAGTAATAGCTACACTAGATCGTGAATATGATTTCAATGAAATAGCTACTATTTCAAGGGCTGCTCCAGCTAAAGCTTATGGATTTGAAGATAAGGGTCATTTAGGTGTTGGAGCTAGAGCTGACATAGCTGTTTATGATATCAATCCTAATACTATTGATCCATCTAATGATTATGAAGCTATTGAACGTGCATTTGGAAATGCAGCTTTAACAGTTAAAGACGGACAAATTTTGGTTAAAGATGGACAAGTTGTTTCTACTAAAGAAAGTCAGACTATTTGGACAAATGTTAAAGGATTAGAAGAAAAAGAAGCAGTACTTATGGAAAAAATTATGCCAGTATTTGATAAGTATTATACTGTTAAATACGAAAATTATCCTGTATTTGATAACTACGTACCTAATCCAATAGAAGTTAATGTTCAAGCAGGTAAATAGCTAAGAGGTGTTTAATTTGAAAAATATAACTTTTAATCAAAAAAAGACTTCTACAATAGCACTTGAATTTGATGAATTAATCCCTGATGAAGTTTATACCTGGGAAAAATCAGATTTTGATAAATATATGGTGCCTATTGGAAATTCAAGATTCCCACTTTCTGATTATTTTGATGTTGAAGTAGAAGGATCTGCTGAATCTCCTGCTGAAGTTATAATGACTCTTAATGGAGACTTGGGCAGAGTCAAATATATTGGTTCCAAAATGACCGATGGCCATATCGTTGCCAATAGCAGTGTTGATCTCCATTGTGGTGCTGAAATGTCTGGTGGAAGTATTACTATCAATGGTAATGCTGAAAGCTATGTTGGCAGAGAAATGACTGGTGGAGAATTAGAAATTACAGGTAATGTAAAAGAATTTTGTGGTGCTTCTTACATCGGTGATTGGAGAGGCATGACTGGAGGAATCATTACTGTTCATGGAAATGCTGGAAAACAATTAGGAGAATGTTTAACTGGTGGACAAATACATGTTAAGGGTAATTGTGATATCCTTGCAGGTATTCACATGTCTAAAGGTTTCATCCAAATTGATGGTAATGTTCCACGTTCTCCTGGTGGTCAAATGCTAAATGGAGACATTCTTATTAATGGAACATTGGCAATGTTTCTTGAAGGTTTTGATCAAGAAGAAATTGTTTCTAATCCAACCGTTTCTGGAAAACAATTCAATGGTAAATATATCAAATTTACTGGTGACATAATTAGAAATGGAAAAGGAAGTCTTTGGTTAAATGCAGAAAAAAATAGACATTTGCTCTAGAGAGTAATCTTTCTATTTTTCTGTTTTTTTATTTTTTTTATTTTTATTTTTTTTATTTTTTTTAATCTTATTTTCTAATATTTTCTAATTTTTCTTAGGATTTACTAGATTTCTAAAATATTACTTTTTATCTTAATCTTAATAAGTTAATTTTATATATTTTAAGTAAAATGAATTTAAATAATGATAATTTTAGATAAATTATAATAGATATAAGGTATATATTTATTTTATTAAAATTATTAATGTAATTGTAAAAACAAATTAAAAATATCCAAATTCAAAATCAATTTAATTAATAAAGGGATGTTCATGAGAGAAGAAATTGTTTTAAAGCCAGATCAAGCTTTGGAATATGTAAGACTAAATGTAAAACAAGAAGATACTTTGGAACTGTCATATAATAGAGTTTTTGCTCCAGGAGAAGTTCTAGATGTTATGGTTGAAGATGAATTTGGAGAAAAAGAAATAATAGTTTCTTTGCATTTAAATGGAGATCTTGTTAATGATGTCGTTAGTGTTAATTTAAATGAAATCAAAGATGATTTGCTTGAGATGAGTCATATCACTGATGAAAAAGAAACTATAATTATTATAGAAGACTAACTATGCAAAGGTAACGATACAATGAATACCAAAGAGTTAAAAATGGACTGTGATGAGGCTATAAGCTACATTAAGGAAAATGTGCGTGTTTATGATATATTAGAACTTTCTTATAATAGAGTTTTCACCCCTGGAGAAGTATTAGTAATTGATACTTCTGAATATAAGGGGAAGGAAGGTTTAAGCCTTATTATTAATGTTTCAGAAGAAACTTTTACTTCTACTGTTGAGGTAAATCTTGAAGAAATTAAAGATGACTTAATTGAAGTTGTCCATATTCCTAAAGATAAAAATGAAACAATAACCATACTAATTGATAGATGTGATTTTGAATAGATGGATAAATATTTTATTCAGATTTTTTTTAATTTTTAATTTTTTATTTTTTTATTTCCTATTTTTTTATTTATTTCCTGTTCTTTTATTTTCTTTTTTATTTTTTTAGTTTTTATTTTTTTTTTAATTTTAAACTAGTAGATTTTCAAAATTCTCATAAATAAATTTTTAAAATTTTTATTTTAATTTTTCAATATATATGATTTTTTTTTAACTTAAGAAAATCTTCGATTAGGACTTAATTAATAAAAATAGCAAACATAAATGAAATTTTAAAAAAATCTTTCCTTGTAATCCTTATTTTTCGGTGGTAATGTTTATATAGTATATTGAACTATAAATATTTTCTATGACTGAGGATGTTAAAGAAGTTTTCGATATGTTAAGCAAATATTGGAGTGGAGTGGTTATAACTCAAAAAATAAACAGTCCTACCTTTTGTTTGGATTTTGACCAGTCAGCTAACTCTGATTCGCCTTGGTTTGGTAAAGGACGTTTTCATAATTCTTCTCCATACATATCTAGTATTACAGAAATAGTAAACAAGATTCCAGAAGATGTGCATAATGATAACCTTCAGCACCTTCAAAATACTCCAAAAACAATAGGTTTATCTCACACACCTAGTGACAAATACTTTATTAAAGAAAACAGAGTAATAATGATTTTTCATAAGAATCATGTTACAAGTTATCCATATACTCTACGAGCAGCTAAAAAATTAGGCATGTCTGTTTCCCCTGTTTTGTTTAAAGGTGTGCTGGAATCTGAAGGACACTTAAAATCTCTCATTAATAAATACAAAACTTCGCCCAACGATATATCTAAATCTGTAAATGAAACACATGATTCAGGTGCTAGTATAGTCATAAGACCATTAAGTAGCTTTCGCCTGAAAGATTATTATAATAATGTTTTTGAGTTTTAAGTGAGATTATAACAATTAAATTTTCAAAATATATATCATTCTTATTTTATTTAAATAGCATTAAATTTTTATTATTTAAAACTTTATTTCCTCAAATATTCTCATTAGTTATAATCGTTTTAATCATTATAATTATTTTTGACTTTAAAATACAAGACAATATATTTGTTCAGTATTTACAATCTGGAAAAGCTATAATCTCCTTTTATATCTGTATTTTCATTAACAAAGCTAACACTGTCATCTAATTTACAATCAACTAATATTTTTCCACTTTCTAATTCAATGTGAAAAATACCATACTCAAGTAATTTAAGGTAATCATCTTTTGATTTAAGATTTGCATAAAAATTTAAATCATCGAATGTAGGTTTTAAAATGTTTTCTTTATTAATACGGACATTTTTAACAATTATTTGTTCTAAACTTGTTTCAGCATAACCATTTCCTAAATTTAAATCCATATTCATTACCTACTGATTTTTATATATTAAAAAATATTATGAAAAATTATTTTTTATTTTTATTATTTAATAAATCAAATTTTTTTATAATTATTTACTTTTATCATTGTAAATTATCATTTTATATTATCATTTTATTTTA
>JGI24702J35022_10003107_pt1 | contig 10038 bp, 5 predicted proteins | sample TergutTh196P4_FD_35022 | JGI IMG/M metagenome (IMG submission 35022) | reverse complement strand
CCTAAAAAAAAGACTCCGAAAGTAAATGATATAAAGTATTTTACCAAAGAAGAGATCGCCTGTTTGTTGAAATTACCCGATACAACGAAAAAAATTGGCCGTCGTGATGCGGTTTTACTCAGTGTCCTTTATTCAAGCGGAACAAGAGTGCAGGAATTATGCGATCTGACGCTTAATGATATTACTTTTGGCGCTACAACTACGCTTCGGGTTACAGGAAAAGGGAGTAAGGGCAGAACGGTGGCCATACCCCGGAACTGTGCTTTACTTTTGAAAAAATATTTGCAAAGCAGGCAATTGGATATCTCAGATGCAGCTGCAAGGAGAAAGCATGTATTCTCAAGTCAAACACATGAAAAAATGACCCCGAAATGTGTGGAAGAGATTGTGAAAAAGTATGTCGTAAAAGCGAAAGCAGCCTGGCCGACGCTTTTTAAAAGGAAAAATTATTCGCCTCACAGTTTTCGCCATTCCATAGCCGTACATATGTTGGAATGTGGTGAATCCCTTGTGGTCATCAAGGCTTTCCTGGGACATGATTCAATAGAGACAACTACAATCTATACAGAGGTTACTCCGGAATTAGCCAATAAATATCTCAACGAAAGAGGAAAGCCTTTAGAGGCTATTGAAGAAATAAGAGATCAGCAATCGAATAATTTGCCGACTTTCCTGAAAGTAAAAGTAAATCGAACGTAAATTTTCAATTTATTATCCGAGGAGTTTTTTATGAATATGCCTGATTTTAAGCATTATATAAATTTCTCCTCGGATAATAATTTTCCTCGGATAACCACTTCTTTTTGATAAACGAAAAAAAAATAACATTTAATAATGTCCGTCTACCAATGACGGGTATATACCGTCATTTACGCCTGTTTCGGGTCGCCAGATACCTTTCTTTTCGCCGAATCCTCCTTCGAAAACACCTACCTCTTCGTATCCTTCGCGGCCAATAAAGTCTTTCCAGGGTATCAGTTCCGTATCGTCAGTCGAAGAACAGTTGAGCAGCATACCTTGTTCGTGAAATCTATTCAACGCTTCGGCGCCGGTTTCAAAAATTCCTCCTTCCTGATTATCAGTTCGGGCAAAGCCATCGCCTATAATGACGACAAGGATACCTCTTCCTTTACTGTGTTCGTGGAGCGCTAATACATCGCCGTCGTTCCAACAGTTTTTTCCTCCTGACCGTTTGCTAATACGCAGATGTTTGACAATAAAGCAATTACTGTCGTTATTTTCAAAAATTGCACCATGTTTGATTTCATATCTTTATTATATTTACGTATAAAAATACGAAAAGCGGAAAATCGCCTTAGCGCATGAAAAGATTTTTTTTCACTCTTTTAGGCGTATTTCCGGTTTTCATGTTCTTTATGTATAAAGAGAGAGTTATTTAAAAGCAAATTATCACTACACTAAAGATTACTACGATGAAAAACAAGGACCCTGCTACGAACGCCGTAAAATATGTTTGTAAGACATATTCTAAACCGTTATCTTTTATTATTTTATAATTTAAAACAACAAGTAAATTTCTATGAACAAACCAGTATTATTGAAAATTGCAATGGCAATATGTTTATTTTGGATTCCACTATCGGCGTTTGCGGTCGGCTATGCGGAAGTAACCAAAATATTTTTGGACTTGAGAGGGGCAACGATCGAAGAGGTTTTTAAAGCCATTGAAGATCAGACAGAGTTTTCCTTTTTTTACGATGTGAATGAAATAAACACCGATAAAAAAGTTAATATTAAAGTCGAGAATGAAACTATCAATACCGTTCTTGACAAGATATTGGACAGTAAAACGATCTCCTATAAAGTCATCGACCGTCACATTGTTCTTTATAAAGAGCGGTCGGAGAGTAAGAAAGAAGACAACGCCGTCACTCAGCAAGACATTGTTGTCAGCGGTATAGTAACAGACGAAGACGACCTCCCTTTACCTGGTGCAACGGTTGTCACCGCTTCAAAAAAGGGAACGACAACGGATGCTGACGGACGCTATTCGATCATCGCCGAACCCGGAGAAGAAATCATGTTCTCATACATCGGGTACCTCACGCAGTCGTTTAGCGCCCGGCAATCGCTCAATGTCAAGATGCTCCCATCAACTACCGGTTTGGACGAAGTAGTGGTGGTAGGATATGGTACGATACAACGGAAGAACTTTACCGGTTCAGTTTCAAGTGTTAGCGTAGCTAATACGCCCGTTGCACTGTCACCACGCGTAAATGCGATGGATATTCTGCGTGGTACGGTAACAGGAACAATTATTTCGCGCGATGGCGACGCCGGCAGCACACCTTCCATTGAGGTACATGGTCAGAAGTCGGTAAGCAGTTCCAATACCAATCCCTTAGTCGTTTTAGATGGCGTGATTTTCATGGGCGGCTGGCGTGACATCGATCCCTCGACTATCGAAAATATGTCGGTGTTGAAAGACGCCACTTCGTTGGCGGCCTACGGTTCGCAGGCTGCAAACGGCGTAGTGATGATTACTACCAAAAAAGGGAAATTGGGAAAACCCATCATCGGTCTTGACGTTTCTTTCGGAACTGCGTACAAAGCCATGACACCCAAACTGTTATACCCTGAAAGTTTTGTTGCATACAGAAATACGCAAAATAACTCTACCGCACAAAGTTGGATGCGTGACAGGAATTTCAGGCAATATGAGGCCGGAAATATTACCGACTGGTATGATTTTTCGACGCAAACCGGATTTTTGCAGAATTATTCGCTTTCCGTTTCGGGCGCTACGGACAAATTCAATTATTATGTATCTGCTGCTCATACCGAGCAATTAGGAGTAGTTATCGGCGATCAATATAAACGGGAATCTATCACCACCCGTCTACAAAACGATATTACTAACTGGCTACAGGTAGGGACCCAGTTCAATTTCAATTATAATAATTATGACGGAACAAGAGCCGGCGGCCAAAGGCTAAGCAACCCCTTCGCCCAACCTTACCGTGTGGATGATAATTTTAATGTGGTCCCCGGTAATTTGATAGAGCCAAGAATAAATGATCCGGGACAATCCGATCAGAACCCGTTATTGTATACATCAAAATACGGAGGCATAGATGATTACGAAAGGTATGGCACTACATTGTTAAAAGGTCATCTCTTGCTCAGAGCGCCCTGGATAAATGGCTTAAGTTATCGTTTGAACGTCAGCTGGTCGCAGCAGATTTATAATCGTAATTATTTTGCGCACGAATTTAATGTGGTCGATGGCGAACAGGGCGAAGGGCGATTCACGCCGGAAGGGCTGGCTGCCATGTTATCGAGGACTAACGGTTACAATCAGGTGAATCAAACGACCAATTATGTGTTGGATAATATTTTAAATTATACGGGACAATGGCAAAAACATTTTGTTGACGCCACATTAGTATATACCCGCGATTTGAATAAGACAGAACAGAGAAATATTAGCGGTTCGGACTTTTCCGGTATAGGCAATACGCTCTTAGGATATGACGGATTGGCTTTTGCCGGCACTCGGAACTTTTCGCTTTCCAAAAGTCAGAAGGGGAATATCGGTTATTTGGGCCGCTTTATTTACAGTTATGATGACCGATACCATTTGACGGCTTCCATTCGACGCGACGGGAGCACAGTATTCGGGGCCGACAAGAAATGGGGCATATTCCCGGCAGTAGGCGTAGCATGGACGGTAAGCAGGGAATCTTTCTTGCAACAAATAGACCCTGTCAGTTATTTAAAGTTAAAGCTATCCTGGGGAAAAAACGGAAACCAATCGTTGAACCCGTACGGGACGATGACGAATATAAGTATGGGAAGGGCCGGAAACCATCCTAATTATCTCGGTGACGAACTGATCTGGGGACAATATGTTTCCTCTCTCGGCAATCCCGAATTAGGTTGGGAAACAACGACTTCGGTGAATGGCGGCTTCAACATCGGTTTATTGAAAGACCGTATCCAACTTGAATTTGATACCTATAAATCGCAGACTACCGAACAAATATTTAGTCGCACGACGCCTCCGATGGGTAATGGATTTACTTCGGTCAGGGCAACCATGGGGCAAGTCGACAATTTCGGTATCGAGGCAACGCTCCATACGGTTAATATGCGGCAAAATGACTTTACATGGTCGTCCATGCTAAACTTCTACCTCAACCGGAACAAGTTAGTAGACCTCTATGGCGACGGGAAAGACGATGTCTCCAGTAGTTTGTTTTTGGGCAAATCGCTGGGCGCCATTTACAGATATAAACTTATCGGCATAGTACAGGAAGGTGATACGGAATATATTGCCGCTAATAATTCCAGGCCCGGCGACCCCATGTTTGCCAATATAGACGAGAGCGCCGACGGAAGGATAACCGCTGACGACCGTACCATTGTAGGATACACGAAAGAGAATTTCCGGATGAATATGAGTCATACATTTTCTTATAAAAACATAGAACTGTATGCGCTCTTTACCGGCGTGTTCAGCGGAGGGGACTATGGGAAGGATACAAACCCTGAAGCCTACGACAGGACCGCAGCAGGGTTAGTGAAAGATGAAATATCATGGTGGACGCCTGAAAACATGAGCAATAAATATCCACGACCCAATTTCAACCAAAGCGGCAATTTTTATCCCGTTATGGACTACGGTTGGGTGCGCTTGCAGGACTTAAACCTCTCTTACATATTCCGTCAACAGGCGGTCAAAAATGCGGGCGTACAAAACCTGCGTGTTTACGCTTCGGTCAGAAATCTGTTCACGCTTACCAATTGGATAGGCGGCGATCCTGAAGGCCGACACAAATTAGGAACTTCTCTCGGCACGCTTTCACCTTTGCAGAAAACATTTTCAATTGGTTTAAATCTCTCATTCTAAAAATATATAACTTATGAAAACCCATCAATTATTTTTTCTATTCATTACGCTTTCCGTCTTATTATGCGGCACAACGGCTTGTAATGACGACGAGTTTCTAAAAGAAAAAGCGGAAACATCCTATACATTTGACAATATGTTCGATTCATCAACACAAATCAGCAATTTGCTTGCCGAGATGTACTTTCAGCATAGAAGCGTATATACAGCATCGAATTTGTTTATGTATGGCATAGGTACGGACGCATTCGACAGACGTCCCAACGGAGTGTTGGTCTCGGATTTCGCAGATTGGAGCACAACGTATGGCGCGACAAGGGATGTATTTAATGTTTTATACACATTGATAGCGAAAGCTAATCTGGTGATTTACGGAGCCGAACAGGTAGACTGGAGCAATGAAAGCGCTAAGGCTAATGTAGTTGCACAAGCGCGTTTTATGCGCGGGTATGCTTATATGATTCTCGGAGAGTTATGGGGAGGCGTCCCTATCAACGAAGAATTTTCCGAAGCGCCCAAATTTAACTTTACACGGACTTCCCGCGAAGACACCTATTTGTTTGCAATTGACGAAATGGAAGCTGCTGTCAATGCACTGCCGGACAGACCACAATCAGGACGCGTGGGTAAAGGCGCTGTCAATCACTTTTTAGCGGAATGCTATATTGCTTTGGCGACCATCAAAGGCAACGATGCTGCGCTTTTAGACAGAGCCATTACAGCCGCTGACGCCGTAATCAGCCAACATCCGCTGATGAAAGAGCGATTCGGATCAAGAGCAGATCCTGCCTCTACAAACGTGTATAACGGAATAGCAGCCTATACTCCTGATGGTAATGTGTATTACGATCTGTTCCCGACAGGCAATCCGAATAATCCGATAAACACAGAAGCGTTATGGTTATTCCACAATAACGGGGCCTTGTTTCAGGAATATGGAAGTGGCGGCGGTGTATCATTAGGGATGAGCCAGTTTTCGCCTAACATACGGGATGCTTTATGGCGACCTGAATTTATCCAGTCGGATATTGACGGGCCGGGTCCCTGGATTGGTTCCAGTGTGCCTGACTGCCCGTGGGGTACTCCGAATGTTACTGTAGCTATCTTGGGCGGTATGGGTTACGGAAATTGCATACCTACCAACATGCTTAGGACAACCGTTTGGGAACAGTCGGGTGAAGGAGATATACGGAATGATTCAATAAATATCCGTCGTAATATTCCCGTACTTAATCAGGGACGCACCCAATTCCCCGCCTATCTCGAAATTATCAATGTGGATAAAGCTGAACAGTTTATCACAGCCGCCACACTGTACATGTGCTATCCCATCTTTCAGAAGATAGCGCCCAGCGACGATTGGGCATGGGAATGTCTTAATTACGGGTATAGAAGGGAGTTTATCACTTGGGATTACTACATCGCACGCTCTGCTGAAACATATCTTTTGCGTGCCGAAGCCAAATTAAGGAAAGGGGATCTGCAGGGAGCAGCAGTAGATATTAATGAGGTACGGGGGCGTTCACACGCAAAATTAATTGAGGCGACGGATGTCACAATCGACTATATATTAAACGAACGGTTGCGGGAATTATTTATAGAAGAACGCCGTTGGTGTACGCTGCTTCGTATAGGAGGGAAAATCCCTAACGACCGCATCACCAATTATTCTAAGGCTGCCGATTATCAGGGTGGAGATGTGCTCTGGACACACATGGCAATTCCCCTTGCAGATGATTTCCTCTGGCCCATACCGCAAACGGTTATTGACAGTAATCTGGATGCGGAAATCGAACAGAATCCAATGTGGAAGTAGTTAGGAATTAGGAATTAGGAATTAGGAATTATGAATTAAGACCCAAGCAATCATGAAAAAGAATCCGTTATTCAGTTATTCGGTTATTCTGTTATTAACCATTTTGGCGCTTCCGTCCGTACTGTTTGCACAAAGTTATGTTCCGGAGACGTTACAGACCCTCGCAGAAAAATTTCCTGCACCGGGTCAGGAATATCATCCGCATGTGTGGTGGCATTGGTTAGGCAGTAATTTCAGCAAGGAGGGGATCACGAAAGACCTGGAAGCCATGAAGGAATCCGGCATAGGCGGAGCTACCATTTTTAATATTGCTTCGTCGGTACAGAGTTCGCACCACCCGATGGAGAATAACCCGTGGCCGGAGCAGACATTTCGTAGCGAAGCCTATTGGGATGCGATGAAGCATACCATGAAAGAGGCGAAGCGTCTCGGACTGAAGATAGGCCTTCACGGGACGCCCGGCTATTCCACCACCGGCGGTCCGTGGATACCCGAAGAAAGAGGTATGAAAGCGATTGTGAGCAGCAAAACGACTGTTACAGGCGGGAAAACAGTAGAAGTGCTACTGCCCAGACCGGAATTACCGGAGTTTACAGGTTACGATTCGAAGCATGTCGATAACTATCAGCCATGGAAAGCATCCCTCTATTGGGACGTCACGGTGATGGCCGTCCCCGCCAAACAGGACGTCTCTGTGAATGATATTCTTGAAATAGCGCAATATATGGATGCCGATGGACGCCTTACCTGGCAGGCGCCGGAAGGCGAATGGCATATTTATCGCTACGGGTACGCGCCGACCATGGGACATCCGCATCCGCTGCCCGACGATATTATCGGCAAAGCGTGGGAAGTAGATAAAATGAGTAGGGAAGATAACGAATTTCACTGGAATCAATTGATTGAACCATTGAAAAAACACATCGGCGAATATTTCGGCGATACGTTCATTTATATATGGGTGGATAGTTATGAAGCCGGTTATCAGAACTGGACGCCCCGTTTCCGCGAAGAATTTATCCGCATCAAGGGCTATGACCCGCTGCCCTGGCTTGCCCTGTTCCAGTATGAGAATAATAAGGAGTTGGAACATCGCTTTAACGCCTGGGATAACCCCCGGTTACGAAGCAACCTCCCTGTGTTTCAGGTGTTCCTCAATGACTATGACCAGGTGATCAACCGTTTGTATACCGATAACGGCTGGCAGGTAGCACGGGAAGTGTTACACAAAAACAACCTGAAATTCTATTGGGAGCCTTACTACGGACCCTTTAGCACCTACGAAGGAGCCATGATTCCAGATATTCCCGTAGGTGAGTTCTGGTCGTCACAAAGGGTTGTTAGCGGGAATCCGCAAATTCAAAAGGCAACCGTTGACTTTAACAAACGGATCGTTGGGGCGGAGGCTGTAACCGGCTCGCCCGTTGATAGCCGTTATGACGAAGACCCGGCTTTCCTCAAACATACGATCGATGGCGGTTATGCCAGCGGTTATAATCTCTATTTCCTGCATCACTGGGTGCATCAGCCTTTCGACGACAAGTACCAGCCCGGCATGGGTATGGGGTGGTGGGGTACGCATTTCAGCCGCTTTCAGACTTGGTACGAACCGGGGAAAGCCTTTTTCAGGTATATGGCTCGTTGCCAACTGTTATTACAACAAGGAAGTTATATCCCGTCACCTCCCCAAATTACACACCGGAGAACACCCGAAGTCGATCTGTTCTTTGTTATTAACAGGACTGACAGGATTCAAAAGACGTATAGCTTCCCTGTGAAAGACCGTATACCGGAACTGTGGGACCCCTATCGCGGGACTATTCGGCAGACTTCCAAATGGCAACAGCAGAACGATTCGATCTACGTGGATTTAAACCTCGGAAAAGACGAGTCCATGTTTGTCGTTTTCCCAAGGAATAAAGGTAAATATGAGTTATTACCGGAAATAGAAACACTGAAAGCGACTGCGACGCCTGTTGAGGGAGCGTGGGACGTCGTTTTTCAACCGAAATTGGACAAGCCTTTCAACCGCAAATTCGCCACTTTAGTCGATTGGAGCAAACAAAAGGATGAAGCCCTGAAATATTTTTCAGGGACGGCAAGATACGGGAAAACCATTCGTATCACAAGCGGAGACATCGGCCGGAACAAACGGATACTGTTGGACTTAGGCGAGCTGCACGACATAGCGGAGTTGGAAATTAACGGACAAAAAGTCGGGGTATTATGGGCGCCTCCTTACAAAACGGATATAACGCCTTATATGAAAGTCGGAACAAACAAACTCGTCGTATTAATAACCAATAACTGGGCGAACCGCCTGATAGGCGACGAACAATATCCGGCTGATTTTGAATGGGGAAGTGATAGAAACGAAGAAGGACGCGCCATGAAAGCATTTCCGGAATGGTTCCTGAAAAACCAACCACGACCTTCGACCGGACGCAAGACCTTCAATCTATGGTATTACTACCGGCAGGATTCACCCTTGCATCCCGCCGGTTTACTCGGCCCCGTTCAACTTATAAAAGAAGAAATTAAGTAACGAGCGTTACCGTCATTGCGAGTCTGCGAAGCAATCCAGGTGCAAATCAAAGTCTCTGGATTGCTTCGTTCCTCGCAATGACGATACCCATGCCCCCGTCATTGCGAGCCTGCGAAGCAATCCGTAGAAATAATTCAGGTTACAAAATAAGGATATGAAAAAAATATTTTTACCGCTTTTAGTATTAATTGTTCTCATTGCACAAGCACAGCAACCGGATTCCCCTACTCAAAGTCCGGAAACAATGTCAAGCCTTGCGTTGCAGTTTGTTTCGCCTTCCGACGATTTTAAACCGCAAACCTGGTGGCATTGGTTAGGAACTAATTTCTCGAAAGAAGGCATGACAAAAGACCTGCAGGCCATGAAGGAATCAGGCGTATCCGGTGTGGTAATATTCAACGCCCCTTCGTGGTTGGACACGGAGAAAAATCCCTGGCCACATCAAACCTACCGGAGCGAGGCCTATTGGGATGCCTTAAAACATGCCCTTACAGAAGCGAAGCGGCTGAACATGACCGTTGGCCTCCACAATACGCCCGGCTGGTCGACTACCGGCGGCCCCTGGATTTCACCCGAACAGGGAATGCAAAGTGTAACATTTAGCGTCACAAAAATAACAGGGGGAAAAATGGTAAACATAGCACTTCCCAACCCGAAAGAAAATGACGAAACAGCGAAATATTTTAAAGATGTGGCAATAATAGCCGTTCCGACCCATAACACCCCCGACCCCCCTGGCGCCGACGACTTACCGGACTTATCCGAATATTTTAAGGACGGCATATTGAACTGGCAGGCGCCGGG
>JGI24702J35022_10003106_pt1 | contig 10039 bp, 10 predicted proteins | sample TergutTh196P4_FD_35022 | JGI IMG/M metagenome (IMG submission 35022) | reverse complement strand
GGGGGGGGGGGGGCGCCCTCGCGGCTCCTCGTGGAAGTTAGGGTTATAATAGGGGCGGGCCTATGGTGGCTCGATGGAGAACATATTCTGCTCGGGCTGCGGGTCCATGGTGTTCCCCCACCAGAAGAAGTGCACGACCTGCGGCAAGGCCGCTGACAGGTCGGGGGGGAAGGGGCTTGCAAGATTCGCTGACGCTGCGCAGCCGGCGAAGAGGATGGTCGCGGTGGAGAACCCCGCCGCGCCCTACCTCCCCTACGAGCCGAGGGAGATGCAGCTGGACATCATCGCCGACATACGGAGGGCGATCGACGAGGGCAGGCACATAGTGATGGAGTCGGGGACCGGCACGGGGAAGACCATCGTCTCCCTCGCGGCCGCCCTGGAGCATGCGAAGGGCAGGGGCAAGAAGATCGTGTACCTCACGAGGACCATATCCCAGAGCGACCAGGTGATGAGGGAGCTGAGGGCGATCTCGACCATCAAGCCCGTCTCCGGCATAACGATAACCGGCAGGAACAAGTCCTGCCCCCTGTTCGTCAAGGAGGGCCTGGACGACCTCCCTCCGAACGTTCTGTCGCTGATGTGCGACGAGAGGAAGAGGAAGAGCCAGGACGGCTCCGCGGGCGGATGCAGGTACTTCGACAGGACGACCGTGCAGGTCAACAACGTGATCGACTTCTGCCTCAGGGAGTTCCCCACGTCGGCGGAGCTCGACGCGAACTGCGAGAGGTTCGGCTCCTGCCCCTACGAGATGAAGAAAATACTGATGAAGGAGATGGACGTGGTCGTCGCGCCGTACATACACATACTGTCGGAGGACATCCGGACGAACTTCATCGCCAACCTCGGGGGCGAGGACGTCCCCCTCCTGCTGATAGTGGACGAGGCCCACAACCTGATAGAGGCCGCCAGGGAGCAGGAGAGCTTCTCGATAACGATGAGGATGATCGACGCCGCCATCGACGAGTGCTCCGTGACCAAGACGTCGGACATCCTCCCCGGGGTCAAGGTGGAGGACGTGATAAAGGCGCTCAAGGCCGCCGTCAGGCAGCTGGCCACGGACAACATACCCTTCGGGAAGACCGAGTTCAGGCTGGGGAAGGACGCCGTCGAGGGCATAGTTATGAAAAGGTTCGGGATGTCCAAGGAAGGCCTGAGCAAGGCGATCGAGGGGATGGTGGACGTGGGGGAGAGGCGCATGGACGCCATGGCGGAGAGGGAGAACCCGCTGATCTCGGACATATACACCCTCGGCGTGGCGCTGAAGGACTGGGCGATGTCCGACGACGACAGGTACGTCAGGTCGGTGAAGACGTCCGACAACGGGGAGTACCTCTTCGCGGCTTGCATAGACCCCTCGGACATAGTGAAGTTCATGCAGGAGCAGGAGGGCGCCGTGCACATGTCGGGGACGCTCCAGCCCCTGGAGCAGTACTACAGGATAATGGGGCTGCCGAGGACGACCATCGCGAGGACGTACCCCTCCCCGTTCCCGAAGGAGAACAGGTCGGTAGTGTACGTGGACGACGTGACGACCAGGTACGACAGGAGGGACCCCCCCATGATCGCCCGCATAGAGCGGAGGATCGTCGACCTCTGCAACGCGGTGGACAGGAACACCCTCGTGTTCTTCCCCTCGTACAAGATGATGAAGGAGATGCGCCCGGCCCTCGAGAAGGGGATCGACAAGCCTCTGTACTGGGAGGAGTCGGGCCAGCAGAAGAGGACGATGAGGGCGCTGGACGCGTTCAGGAAGGGGTCCGACGGGGTGTTCTTCAGCGTGATGGGGGGTTCCGTCGCGGAGGGCATAGACTTCCCCGGCGAGGAGCTGTGCTTCACCATAGTGGTGGGGATNCCGTTCCCGCCGCCGTCCCTGGAGCAGAAGGCGATGTCCGAGCTGTTCGACGCTAGGCACGGGCCGGGGACGGGGTGGAAGTACACCACCGAGGTGCCGGCGGTCAGGAAGATAAGGCAGGCCATAGGCAGGATGATCAGGAACGAGACCGACTACGGGATGGCGGTGATCCTGGACTCCAGGGCGGCCGACTACAAGAGGCAGCTGGAGGCCACGCTGTCCAAGGACCCCGTGAAGGACGCCATCGAGTTCTTCTCCGGCAGGTGAGGGCGGCGAAGGTTGTTAATACAGACCGCCGATAGAGTTCCCATGGCTTTGGCGGGCGTAGTTTCCGACACGAGGGCCTGGATTGTGCTGGGCGTAGCCTGCGCGCTCATAGTGGGCCCGGTGGGCGAGGCCTCCTCCACATTGCTGGTCGTCGTCCTCATCGTTCAGATGACCCTGTCCATGGACGGGCTGTCCTTCAACAGGGAGAGCCTCTCCGAGAACAGGAGGCCGATCCTGTACTCGGTCGCCGCCTGCTTCGGCGTCTCGACCGTCGCGATCCTGCTCCTCGGCTCCCTTTTCATGGGCGGCCACCCTGACATTTGGAAAGGCTGGGTCATGCTCGCGGCGGTCCCCTGCGCGGTCTCCGTGGTGACCATGTCCTTCTTCTCCAGGGGGAACACGACGATGTGCGTGCTCTCCCTGGCGGTGATATACCTCGCCGCATTGGCCTTCACGCCGTTCCTCACCCGCGCCCTTATAGGGGAGGATGTCAGCGTGGCGAGGATATTCATGTACGTGGTCCTGTTCATCGCGGTGCCGATGGCTGCGTCCGTGCCGCTGAGGAGGGCGGGGATCGGCAGGGCGACAAGGATTGTCGCGATAAACGCCATGCTGTTCCTCCTGGTCCTCCTGTCCCTCGGGCAGAACAGGGACTACCTCTTCTCGGAGCCGGGCGTGGTGCTCCTGGCGGCCGCCGCGTGCGCGGTGAGGATATTCGCCGTCAGCTTCGCGATGCTGTACATCCTGAAGAGGAGGGGCGCCAGCAGGGGCAACAGCATGACGTACATCCCGATGGCGGTCTGGAAGAACTCCGGCCTCGGGGTCACGCTGTGCTTCGTCGTGTTCAGCGGCGTGCCGGAGGCGGCCATGCCGTGCGCCATATCCCTGCTCGTCGAGCTCCTGTGGTTCGCGGTGTTCACCAGGTACGTGGAGCGGGGCTGGCCGGAAGGTTCTGCCGCCCAGCGTCCCGCCGACGGTTGAGCTTTAAATAGGAACATATTATTGCCGAGATAGGCGGAGGTAGCTAAGCCCGGCCCACGGCGCCGGTCTTGAAAACCGGTGGTGTCTCACCTCGGGGGTTCAAATCCCCTCCTCCGCGCTTCCTTATCAACCAAGGCCGTTTGAAGCCGGCGGGGAGGGTAACATATATCCCCTCCGTCTATCCGTATTTCGCTGTTGGCAGTATGGTGGTCATTTGGGATTGCTCGATTGGTACATAAAAAGAGTGATGAAGAAGAACATCCCCCCCGAGTATGCAGAGAGGGTATCTGGAGGAGCCAATGACGAACTCCCCGACGCGGGGGGCGGACGCCCCAAATGGGGCAAGGACAGCGAGCCGAGCGTGCCGAAGAAGAAGAAGGCCGATGGCAAAATCCTCCATAGGGAGGAGATACCGAGATACGACTGGAGCAAGAGAGGGAAAGGCAGAACCCCCCCAGATAGGAACAAAAACGAATGTTTCATCTCGGCGAAGGACAAATGGGACAAGTAAACGGCTTTGATCACATCGGACCATGCTTTGGGAACTGGACCGAGCGCACGGTGAAATGTGGTTGGAAGCCGCCGCAACCCCTTAGGCGCAAACCGCTGTAACACCCTCAACTTGCACAATGAAAGTACCCTCAACTTGCACAATGAAAGTACCCTCAACTTGCACAATGAAAGTACCCTCAACTTGCACAACGTATTTAATATACTTGCTAAACGTTCTGTTTGCTGATGCCTCTTTCCGAGTATGTTCATAGACATATTGACAAAGAACTCCCAGAGTGTTTAAACGTCTCTGGAGCGGTGTTAATCGTTGGGCCCAAATGGTGCGGGAAGACCACCACAGCCAAACAGTATGCGAAAAGCATACTTGACCTGAAAGATGAGCAGCAGCTGAAGAACAATCTACTACTTGCAGAAACGCAGATATATCTTTTGCTGAAAGGCGATAATCCGCGGCTCATCGATGAGTGGCAGGTGATACCGAGGCTGTGGGATGCGGTAAGGCATGAAGTGGATGAACGAAATGAAACAGGCCTGTTCATACTCACAGGCTCAACGACCGTTGACAACAGTCAGATCAGGCATTCCGGTGCCGGGCGCATCTACCGTTTGAAGATGGGGACGATGAGCCTGTACGAACAGGGGCTTTCCACTGGCGAAGTGAGCCTCGGGAACCTTTTCAAGGGAACAACGGAAGTGTCGGGATACTCTAGACTCGATTACAGCGATCTTGCAAAAGCGGTCGTGCGCGGAGGGTGGCCCGCATCCCTCGGCAAAACGGTGGATCAGGCAAGCCGGCAGATGTCGGGATACTGCGCCGCCATAACTGAGTCGGACATCAGCACTGTCGACGGGAAACAGCGCGACAGCGTCAAATCCGAATTGATACTCAGGTCATTATCGAGGGGGCTCTCATCCCCTGTCAACAACTCTGCTGTTGAAACGGATATATCTAAGCAATCAGGCATTTCTGTGCACAGGAACACTGTTTCAGACTACATTGGCGCTTTGGAGAAGATCTATGTCGTGGACGACCTCCCCGCGTGGTGCCCGAACCTGCGTTCGGGGACTGCCATACGGACGACCGCGACAAGGCACTTCGCCGATCCTGCCATCGCCGCTCATTTTCTGGACGCATCCCCGGAAGACCTGGAGTACGACCCGCGCACGTTCGGGCTCCTGTTCGAGTCCATGGCCGTCAGGGACATAAGGGCCTATGCGCAGGCGCTCGGCGGCCGGGTACACCACTACCGGGACGGCGACGGGCTGGAGGCGGACGCGATCGTGCACCTCCACAATGGAAGGTGGGGCGCGTTCGAGGTCAAGCTCGGGGCGGGATCGATAGAGAAAGCGGCGGAGAGCCTGAAAAAGCTACGCGGCAAGGTTGACACAGAACGTGAACACCCGCCGTCGTTCCTGGCCATCCTGACCGGGACCGATTATGCTTACAAGAGGGCCGATGGGGTGTTCGTCATCCCGCTCGGATGCCTGAAGGACTGAAACGTATGCGGTGTTCGATCCGCTCCGGTGATCCCCATCAAGGATTATATCCCAATGCCATGATACCTGAACCATGAACGAAACGCTCAGGAGCATATACGACAGATGGTCGGTCAGGAAGTTCAAGGACGAAAAAGTCCCGGTCGATGTCATAAACGAGATTCTCAAGGCGGGGTTACACGCGGCGAACGGGATGAACCGCCAGGCCGTCAGGTTCGCCGTCATTGAGGACAAAGAGATGATCAAGAAATACAACAGGAAGGCGATAACGCTCTTCGCGGAGATGGCGAGGGCGGCGGGGCAGCCTAACCCCATGGCGGAGAGGATGGCCGGCGACCCGGACGCGGACATATTCTACGGTGCGCCGGGGATCGTCTTCGTGTTCACCGCCCCGGACGCGGTGACGCCCGTCGAGGACGGGGCGCTGGCCGTCGGCAACATGATGCTCGCGGCGCACTCGCTGGGCTACGGGACGTGCTTCATCGGCTTCGCGGCAGGGCTGGGGCAGGACCCGGAGTTCCTGGCTGAGATGGATGTCCCTGAAGGCCACAGGTACATAGCGTGCATGATCCTCGGGAGACCCGACGGGGACGTCGAGAGGCGTCCCCGCCCAGACGTCAAGGTCCTGAAGTGGGTGAAGTGAGGCGATGAGGTACCCCAACGTCATTCGGGGGACGTTCGTGGAGAGGCCCAACAGGTTCGTCGCGTACGTGGACGTCGACGGCAGGAGGGAGAGGTGCCATGTGAAGAACACCGGCAGGTGCAAGGAGCTACTCGTCCCCGGCGCCGAGGCCGTGCTCAGCGTCCCTGACAAGCCGGGCAGGGCGACCGGGTACGACCTCATCGGCGTGTACAAGGGCGGCATGCTCGTCAACATCGACTCCCAGGCGCCGAACAGCGTGGTGGAGGAGTCGATACGCCGCATACCCGGGTTCGAGGACGCCGGCGAGGTCCGCCGGGAGCACACCCATGGGGACTCCCGCTTCGACATCTTCGCGAGGTCCCGCGACAGGAGGATGCTCATGGAGGTGAAGGGGGTCACCCTCGAGGAGGGCGGCGTCGCCCTGTTCCCGGACGCCCCCACAGAGCGCGGCCTAAAGCACGTCAGGGGGCTCCGGGCGGCCCTGGGCGAGGGGTACGAGGCCTACGTCATGTTCCTGGTGCAGATGTCCGGCCCGAAAGTGTTCTCCCCGCACTATGCGATGCACGAGGAGTTCGCCCTGGAGGTCGAGAGGGCGCATGCCGCCGGCGTGAGGGTGCTGGCGTACGACTCCGTGGTGACCGAGGACGCGATATCCCTCGGCGAACCCATAGAGGTCAGGCTGGGGCGTCACTCGTAATCCACGTCGGCGGGGGCGCCTCCCCCCTCCTTCGCGTCCTCCTCCGTGATCATCTGGACGAGTCTGAGGTACTTGCCAAGCGCCACCTCCTGGTCGTTGATCATCTGGTGCAGCAGGTAGACGTTCTTCATCGCGGGCGGCGCGTCTATGAACTTCCCGTTCTCGGGCTCGTCCCTGATCTGGTTCATCACCACGGACTTCATCGGCTTCGTGCCGGCCATCGCGCCGCTGTACCCCACCACCGCGTCCAGGGCGGACGCGCCGTAGGAGGTCGCGTTTATGTACTCCATGGCCGCGTCGCACAGCTCCGAGTAGAAGTTGAAGTCCACGTCCTCCACCAGATGGGTGAACTTCTCGTGCAGCTTCTCCTGGTAGTAGGCGTACACCTCGATCTTCGGCTTGCTGACATCGGATATCAGCTCGGAGGGGCCGAACATGTCCTTCATGTCTTTGACCGTGAAGGCGGCGTTGACCTTGAACTTGCTGACCGTTCTGTCGTTCAGGGTGATGACCATGTTCTTCCTGACGAGGTACATGTCGATGACGGGCTGTATTATCTTGTTGTGGCGGACGATGGCCTTCCTCTCCTCGCGTCTCTTCATCTTCTTGTTGCTGCTGGCGTTGATGGTGTCCAGGATTATGACGGCGAACAGAAGAGCCAGCACGCTGCCCATGCTGCTCTTCAGGACCTCCAGCATGTCGACGTCCCGGCGGAAGAGGAACAGCACGACGGACGCCATGCCTATGAAGGCGATTATCGCAATGATGGATAGTATCAGGAGCCTCGACGTGTGCGCCCTCTCGACGCGCTCGGACGGCTTCCTGTCCTTCTGGCTGAGTATCTCCGGGGCCTTGATCTTGCCACGTATGTCAGGGGCCTTTATCTTGGGGAGCTTCATCCGATCACATCCCTTCCCCCTATGACGTCCCTTATGAGCTCCTGGGTCTCCTGCGCCGTCCTGATGGTGTTGACCAGGTACACCTCGCACTTCGAGAGGAACTCGGAGAAGAACCTGCACCGGATCGCGGTCTTGTGGTCGTTCCAGACCACCTGGTGCGGGTTGCACAGGTCGTTCTCCACCAGGTACGCCGCGCCCTCCTCCGGGGAGAGCCGCCTCATGGCGACAGGGTCGCCGTGGTCCCTCTTCATCAGGAACACGTACCTTATCTTGGTCATCGGTATCACCGAGGACTCGCCGGCCACCCACCTCACGTTCGCGATGCCCCTGCCCATGTTGTCGAAGCAGACGTGGCTCACGAGGGGCTTGTACTCCTCCCAGACGTCGCCGATGTCGGCATCGATGTAGCAGTTCTTCTCCGAGCCGTAGGCGATCGGCCGCCTGTCGCCCAGCCTGACGAAGTACCAGTCGTCGGAGATCAGGTGCGCGTCGCGCATCCTGAGCAGGCCCCAGGACTGGGTCGTCTTCCCGGTCTTCGACGGGGCGATCAGGGTCACCCCCACCCCGTCCATGTCCAGCACAGCGCCGTGGACGGAGTACGCGTCGTGCGCCTCCTCCAGTATGTTCCCGGACACCCCGAGCGCTATGCTCTTTATCCATCCGTAATAGTCGAAGTTGAAGAGGAACGCCGTGTTGGTCGCCGGCTCGAACAGGACCCTCATGTCGCACGACGGGTCGTTTATCGAGTATATCTTGGCGTGGGCCCTTATGTCCTCGGACATGGAGTAGAAGTTGTCCTCCCACATCTTCAGGTGCTCCCTGTCCTCGGTGAGGAACTCCACGCAGAGGCCGGCGATGTTCACCTTGGAGGAGTACGATTTAAGCCCTTTGTACCTCGACCGCAGCTCAGCTGACCTCTCCACGTCTATAATCTCCACATCGTAGCCCATGGGGTGAAAATGGGCGTATTGATATATACTGGATTTGGTCGGGGCAGGGGCCTCATCGCTGTTTTCTGCTCGCCTGCACGTACCCGTGTTTCTCTAACAGCCCCCTGAGGCGGTCGCCGACGCGGTAGCAGGCCATATCCCATCTGCATGAGGCTTGAAGACTGCTATCGTAGAACCTCACAACCTGCGGCTCTGCCGACGGCCTGTGCATCCCGTCCGGGCTGGACCACGACAGCCCGTACCTCTCCGACCCCTTCCCCTCCGGAGGGGGGACAGGGCCGTCTGCCCAGTCGCCTTCCCGGCGCCCATGCCCCGTCTTGGAAATGAACCTTTCCCCCGGATAAGGCGTCTCCGCACCGGGCGCAGAGGACAGTTAAATATACCAGCTAATGCGTTCCCTCCCTCCGCACGGGCGCCTCGCGGCGCCGGATGGGATGATGGGAAATGACAAGCAAAGCAGTTGTATATGCTTCCTCTCTGGGGAAGACGCGGAAGATAGCGGCGTACATCGCGAAGGGGCTGGGAGCGGATCTCTTCGACCTCAAAAAACAGACGGTGATCGACCTCTCGGCGTACGGCCACGTGATATTCGGCACGGGCATACACGCGGGGAAGCCCTACCGCCCCCTCGTCGACTTCATGGAGAACAACAAGGACCAGCTCGCGGGCAAGAAGAAGTCGCTCTTCATATCCTGCATGTTCGGCGAGGAGAAGGGCGAGGAGCAGATGAGGAAGGTGTCCGCCAGCCTCGGCGTCGCCGATGCGATATTCTTCAACGGCAAGAAGGACAAGGGCGAGGAAGGGTTCGGCGCGTCCGTCGACGCGTTCATAAAAGAGATGTCGAGGAGATGATCGCGGTGCTCCTCCTGTTCCTGGCCGCGTACGCGGCCTTGAACGCGGCGGCGTTCTGCCTGTTCGGGATCGACAAGGGCAAGGCCGTGAAGGGCGGGCGCAGGATAAGGGAGTCCACCCTGCTGGCGTCCGGGGCGCTGGGCCCCTTCGGCGCGGCGGCGGGGATGAGCCTCTTCCGGCACAAGACCAGGAAGATGAAGTTCAAGGCGGTCCACCTGTTCCTGGCCCTGCACGTGGCGGCGGCCGTGTTCATAGTGTGGGAGTCCGGGACCTTAGCCTTGGCTGTGACCTGACGTCGGTCACCATGCCCTCCCGGCCGAGCAGGACGACCCTGCTGTCCTCCCGCTCCCTGATGACGGACATGCCCACGATCTCCCCGAGGCGGGACGAGAACGCCCTCACCTCCTCCGCGGACGGCATCGACGTGAGCGACAGCCTCTGCCTGGAGGCGCCGACGAACACGTAGCCCTTGGGCTCGATGAGGTCGGGGTCCGCCCTCTTGTCGAGCGCCCCGTACCCCTCCTCCCAGCCCAGGTTCAGTCCCTTGACGAGGGTGTGCCTTATCACGGTCCTGGTGTCCAGGGAGGGCAGGAGATCCAGAGTGCGCATCAGCCTGGCCCAGCCGTCGGCCATCTTCGGCCTGCACACCTCCCTGTAGAGCGCCTCGTCGGGGGCGGCGACCGTGACGTATAGCTGGCTGGGCAGCTCGTCCAGGGACGCCAGCTGGTCGGGGTACGTGCCGTTGGTCACGAGGAACGTGGTCATGCCCCTCCCGTGGCACTCCTTGATGAAGTCCGAGAGGTAAGGGTATGTTATCGGCTCGCCGGCGAGGGAGATCGCGACCTGGTCCGGGTTGGAGGCCTCCTCGAACATCTCCCTGGAGCA
>JGI24702J35022_10003105_pt1 | contig 10042 bp, 8 predicted proteins | sample TergutTh196P4_FD_35022 | JGI IMG/M metagenome (IMG submission 35022) | reverse complement strand
GAGGCCTCCTACGGCACGTCGAGGCAGCTGCCGCCCTCCACCCTGCCGGAGATCGCCTTCGCGGGGCGCTCCAACGTGGGGAAATCCTCGCTGCTCAACTGCCTGCTACGGCGCAAGGCACTGGCGCGGGTGAGCGGTACGCCCGGCAAAACCGTCACGGTGAACTTCTACACCGACGGCGCAGTGCGTCTGGCCGACCTGCCGGGCTATGGCTACGCAAAGCGACCGCAGAGCGAGCTGAAGCGCTTTGCGGAGCTGATGGAGGGATATTTTCAATCTGAGCGAAATATCGCCCTGGTGGTACAGCTGATCGATATGCGCCATCCGCCCACCAAGGACGACCAGACCATGCTCGCCTTTTTGCGTGATGCGGGGCTGCCCTTCGTCGTCGCGCTGACGAAGAGGGATAAGCTGAAGCCCATGCAATATGCCAAGCGCATGGAGGAGCTGGAGGCGGAGGAGGCGTTCCTCGGCGCGCGGCAAATTATTCCGTTTTCCAGCGAAACGGGGGAGGGCAGGGCGGAGCTGATAAGGCAGATGGAGAGAATTATTTGATCTGCAAATACTTGCGCAGCACATAGCCGCACGTACCATCAAATTCCACATATTGCCATTCCCCCTCGCGGTGCAGCAGGGTCAGGCGCGTGCCGTTGGGCAGCGGGCGCAAAAGCTCAGCTTCTGCCTGCGGCGCGCCTCTCAGGGCAAGGGAACCCCCCGGGGCGTTTACGGTGGCCTGGATGTCCGAGAAGGGCGACTTGCAGGGGACCTCGAACCAGTCCGTGGTCCCTTTCGCCAACGCGTGGGCGATCACGCCCGTGCGCTGGAGCATCCACTGGGCGTCGTCCGGGTGGTCGCGAAAGCCCAGGCGCAGCTGCACGGCGGGGCATTTGGCCATGCGGAAATCCGGCAGCTGGGGCGAAGGCATGGTGCGCACGCGCTCCGGGTCCACGGCGATGGGATGGATATGCTCCAGCAGCGCGTCGGCCAGACGGCGGCTTTTCTCGCTGGCCGGGTGGTAGCAGATGTCGCAGCCCTGCTGCGGGCGGCGCGCCCCGCCGGGCGATACGTTCGAGCGCATGCAGAACAGCAGGTCCGCGTGCTGCCGGTTGGCGATGGAGGCCACCATGGCGCCGGGGACCTCCGGCGGGCGCATCGTGGCCTTCAGGCCGCTGACCTGCAGGTAGTCCTGTAGCAGGCCCAGCATGGCGCTGATCACGGCGCCCTCCTTTGCGCCGTTGCAATGTTCGGCGGCCTCGTTGCCGCAGGCGGAAAGCAGAACGGACGGCATGGCTGTTCAACCTTTCAGTATGTTTTAGTTTATACTATGCGGCGCGACGGGGGCGTATGAGGGTTTGTTTGGATCACCCGGGGAACGTCGCTCCGCGATGCCTTCATCAGTCACCCGAGGTGACAGCTTCCTCCACGGGAGGAAGCCTAGGGGATTATGTGGGAAGCGGCATATATATCACACAGGAGGCCTTTCTATGAAAAAGCTGCTTGCGCTTGTTCTTGCCATTGCTTCGTTGCTGGCCCTTGCGGCCTGCGGCGAGGCGAGTGAGCCGATGTCCACCATACCCCAGTTTGCGGGAAAACCTACACGCAAGACTTTATATAATTCAAACGGAACAATGCATATGACTATTTTCTCATATGAATACGACAAAAAAGGCAACGAAACACGAAGCGAGCAACTCTTCGCGGATGGAGGCGCTCATACATATACACGCGAAAACAAGTACAATTGGAAAGGGCAATTGATTCGAGCTGAGCTCCAGATGGACAATAGGGATAATGGGTTTATTACGTATGAATACAACGCCGATGGACAGGTGATTCGGCATGTTTACACTGATAATGAATTTGGAGAGTTCAGCGGCGTTGCAACATATATATACAACGAGCAGGGGCAGCTGATAAGGACTGATCCGGCGGAGGGTTTGGAAGGTCCTCGCCACTCAACTTATGAGTACGATGCGCAGGGCTTGCTGATCCGTGAGAACGATTATAGCTATGATAATCTAACAGGCTACTACCTCTACGAATACGAATAAAGGAGGCTCCCCATGGAAACCTGGCTCAAAGACCAACTAAAATACGGCGCGCGGTATTTCATCCCCTCGCTGGTGAAGTATCCCTTCATAGAAAAGGACAGCGAAGAGCTGCGCCGCCTGCGCGAAAAAACCGGCGGCATGGTGCACGGCCTGTGCCGCGCCGACCGCTACGACCCGCGCATCGAGGCGCTGGGGGTCAACTGGGTGCGCAGGGGCATCTGCCTGCCCTTTGATAAGGACGGCAACGTGACTGAAGCGTTTTTGCGCGCGAAAGAAGAATTGCTGGAGTTCCAGGCACACGGCATCAAGGTGCTGGTCACCACACCCAGCGTGGGGTGGTACATGGGCGTGGGCATCGATCCCCGCACGCCGGAGGGCGAGGAAAAAGTACGCGAGATCGCCCGCTATTATGCCATAGAGCTGCAGGGCCTGGCCAACGGATTCTGCATCTGTAACGAGATCGGCATCCCGCGCTTCGGCTATCCCCTGAACATGGATCAGGCCGTGCGCTTTTTGGGCGTACAGGCACAGGCCATTGCGCCCCACAAAGGCGATATTATCGTGGGCTACAACAGCGTGGGCCCCCAGGCCGACCAGCACTATAAGATGCGGCCATGGCACGAATATCTTGATTATGTGGGCTTCGATATGTATGTGGGTTGTTTTTTCCCGGTGGTTACGCAGCTAGCCGTCTTCGAAATCTTCGCGAAGTATCTGTGGGCCTTCACGCGCAAGCCCGTGATAATCATCGAATTCGGCTATCTCGCGGGCGGCGCGCCCAAGAGCAGGGACGAAAAACGCGCCATACTGCAAAAGTACGGCGCAAATTCTGAAAAAGAAGCAAAGAAAACTATCGAAGCTTTCCTGGAGAAATTCAACGAGGTCGGGCGGGCATACGTCAAGCGCTGCGCCACGGAGGGCCTTGGCAAGTTCGTGTTCGCGCGGGAGTTCAGGCAGCACCTCTACTGCGAATTGCCGGCGAACGTGCGTACCAGAGGGTGCCCGCACACGCAGGAGGGGCAGGCCGAGTTCTTCCGCCGCCTGCTGCCCCGCCTGGAGAAGCTGCCCTTCCTGGGGGGCATGTTCATCTACACCCACCGCGACGACCCCGTGTGCAACATCTGCGGACAGAGCGAGTGCCCCATGGAGACCAAGTGGGGCCTGTGCGAGACGGACGGCACGCCAAAGAAGGGGTACTACGCTGTGAAAGAGCTGTGGGGGAAGTAGTTCAAAACATTTTTTGAATTGCCGCCACAATCGCCTCCGCCGTCATGCCTTCCTCAACATAAACATGATTGCGATTCCAGGTCCTGCACTGTTCGAGCAACGTTTTATTATGCCATTCGGACCGAGCCAGGTAATTCCCGATGACTTTCGCGTTTTCCCCAAAGCTGCAGCTCGCGCGCACGCGATGTTCGAGCAGGCCTTCTTCGGCGATCAGCCAGACGGAGAAGACCTGCTCGTTCTCTATCCTGCGCACCAGCGCCGGGTACAGCGCCCAGCCCTCCATGACGAGGGGATCCCCCCACGCGGCGTGCGTCTCAACCAGCCGCGCGATGGCGGGCTCCACTTTTTTGTGATAGGCGATGATATCATCGATGAGCTGCTGCTGTGTCCGCCGGGCGTAGTAATCCGGGTAATCGTAGCCCTTCATGGGGTTGATGTCCAGTACGCTCTGCAGCGCCTCACCGATATCGTCCGTTGAGACGCACGGGCGCAGCAGCTTCGAGGCAAGCAGGGCGGCAGCTGTGGATTTTCCAACCCGCGGGCTGCCGCCGATGAGAATCACTTTTTTTGTGTTTTTCATAATCACCTGATTTCCGTCTATCGTCAGCGAAATATCAGCGCTGGCAACGGGCGTCATTTTGTTCAGCGATCGTTGAAAATGTCTCAGATGGGTTTGTGAAGCCTACAGCCGGACGGGGTTTTTTGAAGTCTAAAAGATCCAGTCCAGAAAACCCAAAAACATAGCAAAAAAGCCGATCAAAAAATCAAGAGGTGCAAAAAAAATCGCTACTATACTCGATAATATAGGGTTCATGTAGAAAAGCCTCCTCGTAATATATTGGTTCTTGCGAAACTGGTAAAGCGTCTGACACAAGACATGGCAAGCACGAATAAAAATAGGCTCTCCAGAATAGAGCGGTTAGTTGCATTTATAATGCCCCGCGCACCTCCTCCCATGAACCCCTGTAAAGGCAGATTTTCCCCCTCATGCTTCTTCCATACAATGCCAGAGAGGGAGGGCTTGCAGAGAAATCTGAAGCCCTCCCTGAAACTATTTACCTGATATTCGCCAGGGCGTCGCGCACGGCATAGTAGCTGGGCTTCTCGATCTCCTGCATGTCCACCAGGCCCCAGCGGGTCTCCGTGGGGCAGTCGTCCTGGCCGCAGACATAGCACCGCGCGCTGTCCTTCCAGCAGTACACGAACGCGCCCAGCAGGAAGGGCAGCTTCGCTAAGCTGGGTAGAATCTCGCTGTAGAAGCCCGCCTGCCCCTCGGGCGTGTGGGGGTACTTCCTGATAACAGTCGTCGCGGGCAGCTCGCTGTAGAAGTGGTTGCAGAAGTCCAACTGGAACAGGAAGTCGGCGTAGTTGCCGGAGGCGTTCCTGGTGGTGTAGTTCCAGATCTGGGGGCTGACCTCTTTGATTTTCGCCATGAAGGCGTCGAGGTTCTCCCGGGCCTCCTGCTCGCTGCTCACGCCGTAGCGCTCCAGGATCGCGCGTTTCTCCCCGGGGGTCTTCGGCGCGCCGCCGGAGATATACCCGAACTCGCATAGGATCACCGGCTTGCCCGTCAGGGACCAGATGTAGCGCAGCACGGCCTCGTGCATGTACATCCAGTTGGCCACGGGGGCGAAGCAGCCGATGTAGATATCGATGCCCACATAGTCGCAGTACTTGTACCATGGGCGCATTTTGGGGTGCAGGTCGGCCTGCGGGCCGCCGGAGTTGTAGCCCAGCAGGCAATCGCCCCGCAGGGGGTGCATGGCCGCCAGCTGTATGCCGATGAAGCGCGCGGCCTGCGTCATATCGAGGGGCTTTGTGAAGCGCGGGACGCCCATCTCGTTGGTGACCTGGAAGCCCCCCACGATGTCCCGCAGGTCAATGGCCAAAAAGGCCGCCACCTCCCGCAAGCGGGCCTCGTCCTCAGGCAGGCGCGGGTCTATGCCGCCGGCGATGAACTCCTTCGGGTAGGGCGTCACGGCGAAAATTTTTATCCCATGGTCGCGGTAGCGCCGCATCTTGGCCTTCCAGTCAATATAATTCTGTTTGATATTGCCCTCTTTGTCGAAGGGGAAGGGGATGTCGGCGCGCTCCCATTCCAGGCCGGCGCCCTTGATCTGCTCATAATTCTCCGAGGCGTGGCAGATGCCCTTGATGAACCCGCCGGCCTTCTGCCTTGCCTGCTCCACCTCGGGGGAGGAGCGCTTCTTTGCATAGGAGGCGGCGATGTGGAACGGGACGTATTTGACGGTGGCCAGGGCCTGGTCCATGATGAAAGCTTCCATATTACGCCTTGCCCTCCAGTTCTTCCTCTTTCGCCATCATCTCGACCATGGCCGCCATCTCCTCGGACATAGTGTTCTCCTTGGCGATCAGGGCGCGGCGCTCGTTGAGCGCGGTGTACATGTCCTCCTTCTTCTTGCCCTCGATGTCGTAGAAGAACAGGGGGATCATTTTGAAGACGAAGCCGGCAAGGTTTGAAACCTTGTAAAGGAAGTACACCCTGGAATACATGGTCTGGTTTTCGCGCACGCGGTCCTGGCTCCAGGGCCGGTTGGCCGCGATGTTCGGGTCATAGCCCGACCATTTGAACACCGCGATGGTCAGCAGGGCCTTGAGCGGGTCGGTCACTTTGCCGAGCAACCCCGTGAGCAGGCCGATGGTGCCGTCGGGCCGCTCGCCGGTGACATATTCCGTGTAGTCGCCGATTTCGCGCTTGATTTCGTCCTCCAGCACGGTGGAGGGGGCGTCATTGAGGCAGTTTATGCCGTCGAAGATGCCGAAGATAAGCCCGGCCTTCCACCAGGTGCCTACAATATTCGTGGCGAGCCCGGCAAAGGCCACTGTAAGGTCGGACAGCGTATCCCATATGCGCATGAGGATAATCGTTTTGCGGTAGCTGCCGCCGAAGAATTTCTTGAAACGCTCCACCAGCGCTAGGCCCACGATCTGGAAGATTTGCCGGGGCATGTACCAGGGTATGGTGCGCACAAACCCGCCGAAGATCTCCAGCTGGCTCACCACGTCCCAGGTGTAGCCGCCGTTGCTCCACCAGCCGCTGGCCAAGTCGGCCACAAAATTGCGCATGGCGTATTTGTTTTTCAAAATATAGAACAGGGTCTTCTGGATGGGCGCGGGCTTGGGCTGGAGTATAATGCGTTCGCGGCAGTTGATGGCAACCAAAATGCTGCCGCTGGTGCCGATCAGGGCGGAAACCATGCCGAAGCCGGCGAAGATCACGCCGGGCGAGGCTTTGATCAGCCCATTGCGCGCAAGATCCAGCAGGGGCATAATCATGGCCGCCAGGAAGTCGCCGCTCCATTTGTAGGCGTAGGTCTGCCACAGCCCCACGGACATGCGGTCCTTCGGGTTGGGGGTCATCAGCGGCAGGTAATTGTCGTTGGGGATGGTGTAGAGCGTGGAGAACGTCTCCTGGATAAACAGGACGACGAACACGAACAGGATCTTGCGCGGGTCGTCCACAATGTCGTTGTCGAAGAATATCCGCCCGCAAAACAGCAGCGCCGTGCTGGCGAAATACAACAGCGGCGCCAGGGCCACATAGGGCCTGGCCTTGCCCCAGCGGGTGCGGGTCCTGTCGAAAGCGATACCCATGAGGGGGTTATTGAGCACGTCGTAGATGCCGATGAGGGTGAGGATCAGCGTGACGTAGACCATGTCCAGCCGCAGCACGCTCACGAAGAAGAATGTTCTGTAAGTGCCGTTGATCATCTCGCTGATCTGCCGCCCCGCCCGAGCGATGGCCGGCATGCCCACCTCTTTTGCCGAGAGCTGCGGAGTGTGGTACATACGCGCGGCGATGCGCTGGAACGCACTGAGCTTCGCGGGGTCGGTCTTCGCGGCGGAGTTCTCCTCCGCGCCGAAAATCTGCTCGGTCAGATTGCGCTTGACAGCCACTATCCTTCACCTCCCGCCACGGTAACAGCGCAGGAGGCCCTGTAATAGCCGTCTGCGGACAGCGCGTAAACGGCCGTTTGGCCGGGGGCCAGCGCGGTGACAAGGCCGTTTGCGTCAACTGTGGCGATGCCCGGGTTTTCGCTGTGCCAGGTGACGTCTTTATAGGAGGCGTTCCTGGGCGTGACAGTGGCCTTCAGCTGTTTCGTCTCACCTGCGCCCAGCTTGAGCGAGCGCCGGTTCAGCTGCGCCTTCTCCGCCGGTACCTTCACCTTGACAAGGCATTCGTCCCTGATGGTCTCGCCGTCCAGTTCGAAGCTGACCGAGATGACCGCCTCGCCGGACTCCTTCCCGGCCTTCAGGTAGCCGTCCTGGTCTATGGAGCACACGTCCGGGGCGCTGCTGGCCCAGGTGTGCGGGGTCTCCTGCCCGTCCGGCGCGTCGATGCGCACGGTGAGCTGGGAGTTCTCCTTCGGCTCCATCACACGCTCGTGGGAGGAGAGGACGGCGGCGGGCCAGGTGAAGCGGAAGTTTACGCTTTGCGCCAAGGGAACGGACAGCGTCGTATCACCCAGGCCGCTGAACTGCGGCTCCAGTGCCAGGCCCAGCCGGGCGTCCACGTCCCGCTTGAACTGCAGCGACATCAGCCGCCCCGTCGTGCGGCTGACCGCCGCCTCGATGCGCGCGTTGCGGAAGGTGTACTCGATATCATTGAACGCCGCGGCCCCCGCCAGGGGTTCCTCCAGCATAGCCATGATTTCCTCTGGCGCGCGCGTATGGAAGACCTCGTCGATCAGGGGGAAATCGTCCGCGAAAGAGAGCGTCAGGGAGTAGTTGCCCCGGTAATCCTTGACCATGATAGGCTTCTCCTCGGTGCCCTTGGCCTTGCACTCGGGGCATTGCGCCTTCCACTCGTCCTCGCCCTTGCCGCAGGCGGTGCAGCGGTAGTATACGAACGCGCATTTCGCGTTGTCCAGCTGCGCGGGCTCAAATGGCATCCCCCACAGCTTCCGGGCGAAGTCCTCGCCGTATTGGGTTTCGCCGGAGGGATAGTTGTCATAGAGGTGCTCGGCGGCGCCCAGCGCAACGAGCCGGACGGCATCCTTGAGCCACTCAGCGCCGCCGCCGCTAAAATCAAACTCGATATCGTCCAGATAGTTGTTATCCTTGGCGTATTCAAAGGTAGTGTCGTAGGCGAATTTCGGTTTTTCCGCCAGGGCCATGTCTATAGCGGCCTGCAGGTAAGCGAAGACCGCTTCATTCCCCTCGGGCGGGTCGGTGATGGTCGCATCCAGTTCGGGCTCCGGGGGCTGCTGGCCCTCGCGGGTGAGCAGGTCGTTTGCCCCCAGGGCAAGGCCGCCGAAGAACACCAGGACCAGGAAGATCACCACGCTGCGTATGATCCAGCTGCGGGCTTTCTCGCTGCCTTCCAGCTGCACGCTCAGGGTCTCGGCGGTCATATGCTCATGCTTGTGCTCGTGCTTATTATGCTCGCTCACGCGCCCGCACCTCCTATCTCCTGTTCAATCATGGCCTCGCGCTCGCGGGTCTCCGCGGTCTCCACCACGGGGAAGGGGAGATCCGCCAGCTGAATCTCGCCTCTCTTCAGCTTCTGCCAGATTTCCCGGCGCTCCACATCCCCCTCGGCGAATTCCACATCCACGCCCTTTTTGGCCAGGGTGAAGTTCACCACCGCCGTGCACGCAAACAGCCCTAAGCCCAACAGCGCGCCGTAGCCCAGCGCGCCGGAGAAGATGGGGTTTGCCAGTGCATGCGAGGCGTTCTGCAGCAGGACGCCGGCGGCGAACCCGCCCGCGCAGGCCAGCGCTCCGAGTACGCCCAGCACGCCCGCCGTTTTGGACATGCGCTTGAGGCTGGCGAAGGAGAACAGCGAGATCAGCAGCACCAGCACGGCCAATAGGATTGCCAGCGCCGCCGCCCCAAAAAGGATGACACCTTTCTGGAACAGGGGGCTCCACTCGCCGCCCCACATGGACTGCAGGAAGGGGAAGCCCTGGGCCATCAGTTCCTTCACCTCGCCCTTGCCGGCAAAATCCTTGCCCCATACGGAGAGCAGGTAGGGGCTTTCGGCCGCGCTGCCCATGAACAGGTTCATGAAGCCGAGAATACCCGCCTGCCATGTCTTGGCCCCAAAGGGCATCTGCGCGCTCAGGCTCCCCCAAGGCAGCAGGAACGACGCCAGCGGCAGTATCATGACGCACAGCCGGGCCTTCGCCCAGAAGCTGCCGGCAAGCCCCGCCTTCGTCCTCTTGCTTCCCACGCGCATGGACGCCATGCTCAGTTCGGAGCGCTTCGCGTCTTCATAGAAGCGCTCCTCAAAACCGTAGAACATGAGATTTACGCCGCAGCCCGGGCAATTGGGCTTCCAATCGACAATGCGCAGCCGCCTGTTGCAATGTGGGCAGTTTGCCAACGCGTTTTCCTCCCTTTTTGTTGGATTTCCCCTATTGTAGCACATCCTGATAAAAATTGCTATATGTTATGCTAAAATTTTATTAAGAATTTTTCCCTGCCCAGATCACCGCGCGGTGGTTTTTTCGCGTGACCGGGCCACCCTGATGGTCTCCCCAGACCTGCTCCACCGAGAAGCCGGTCTCCTCCAGCCAGCCCAGCACCTCGTCCAAGTTGATGACGCGCTTGCGGGAGACCCATTCCTTCGCGATACTTCGCCCGTCCTTTGTGACGACCTGTGTGCGTCTGCCCCCGAACGTCATCTTCGTGCGCCGGTCATACCCGCCGCCGGCCAGCAGCCGGTACGTGCCGGTGGTTCCCGCGCTGTCCGTGCCCTCGAAGATGACCAGGTCTTTCTTCATCGGGCCCATGTTCCG
>JGI24702J35022_10003104_pt1 | contig 10044 bp, 7 predicted proteins | sample TergutTh196P4_FD_35022 | JGI IMG/M metagenome (IMG submission 35022) | reverse complement strand
AGTTGTTTAAGTTAATTCAATATATTAATGATGCTTTAGAGGAATAACAGGTAAACTATGACAAAGGAATTAGTTCGTAAAAATGTTAAACAAAATTCAGGAAAACTTTCGTTAAATGGAGCAGCAGATAAGAAAAGCAGCGCAGTTCTTCCAGAGAGTTATACTTTAAATTCAATGGCAAATTATCTTGCAGAGGTAAAAGATCTTTCCAAAAAAGAGGCAAAGGAGATTCTTGAAATAGTTTTAAGTTTAATAGAATCCGGCGTGCTTCAAGGCGAAAGAGTCCATCTTGGCAAGATAGGTAAAATTTATGCAAAGGTTAAACCCGCAACTAAAGCAAGGAAAGGGAGAAATCCCATCACAGGTGAGGAAATCAAAATTGCAGCAAAGAAAGCCAGCATAGCGCCTAAATTTACATTCAGTAAAGGATTTAAAGAAGATGTATTGAAGGCGAAGATAAAGTAGGGGCAAAAAATTTTATTTGTACGGGCAAAAAATTTTTTGCCCCTACAAATTTTTTAAAAATACTTGACTTTATTTGTAAATACAAATATTGTATCTGCAAATAAATTGGTAGCGCTATGGATAAAGATATGAATAAAGAAAAGAGAATCCTGTATTTAATATCACAGTCTATTAATACCTTAAAGTATTATTCAATAGCAAGGTTTAATGAAGATGGCATAACCGTAACTCCTGCGCAAATGGGGATTCTTTTCCTCTTGAGACGAGGAGCCGATCTCTCAATGACCGAACTAAGCAATTTACTCTCATTGGATAATTCTACATTAACCAGACATAGTGATAAGCTGATAAAGAGCGGATTAGTGGAAAGGGTAAAAGATGACTCAGACAGAAGAGTTTTAAAACTCCGCATAACTAAGTCCGGTATTGATGAGAGCAATAGCGCAGGCAAGATTGCCAATGAAATAAATTCTGAGCTTATTTCGGGATTTTCACAATCAGAAATAAAAATATTTATCAAAATACTTGAGAGCATTAATTTAAAGTTTAATATTAAGAAGGAGAAAAAATAGTGAATAGAATAATGAGAATTTATAATTCCTTTAAGAGATTCCCATTTGGGAAGAGACTTTTTTCATTTATTGTATGCAGGAATGCCCCATACTTCGGAACAATTAAACCTCTCTTTGAAGAACTTGAGCCTGGGAAATGTATTATATCAATGAAAAAGAGGAAAGCTGTTACAAATCATCTAAAAACCGTTCATGCAATTGCTATGTGTAATCTTGTTGAACTTGCAGGCGGTGTTTGTACAGATGTATCTCTCCCTCACGGTGTAAGATGGATACCAAAGGGAATGACTGTTGAGTATATAGCTATGGCTAAAACCGATTTAAAAGGCGTATGTAATATTGATCTTAATATTTTAAAAAACTGGGATTTAAGTAAGGATTTTTTTGTTGATGTGAATGTTCTTGATACATCGCAAAAAATAGTAATGCATGGTAGAATTGCTATGTATTTGTCACAAAAGGGTTAGAAGGGACAATCTCTGAAAAGCAGGGTAAATCCGGCTTATTTGAATTTTATACAAAATTTGATAGAGTAGCACTTATTTTTTACATATTAACCTTTATGTATTATTATATATATAATAATAGTAAAATATACCTCGCTGATTGCATAGACTTTTTCGTCAAATTTATCATTAATTTTACTTGACAACATGTAATTTTTTGTTATATTGTTATATATGAAAATTATTAATTCTCTCCTGCAAAAAATACGGGCGATGAAAGTCTTGTACTTTCAACTATTATTTGTTGTCCTGGCATTTGTATTGATGATTGTATCAAGCAGTTTATTTGTAAATAGTATGCTTCGAGCTCATTTGCACAGAGACGCAACAGACATGCTCACCCAAACTAAGCTCAAGATAGAAAGCGAGTTTATTGAGCCTCAAACTGCTATCATCGCTATTTCGGAGATCATACGCAGTATGATTATACATGGCGACAACGCTGCTAAAGTATTGGAAACCATGAAAAATCTTAGCAACGAATTGCAGAATAAACCGGGCGGTTTTGATTTTAACGGACTCTACGGCTATTTTGAAGTATTTGGCGGTTTATACATGGATCCCTTGTCATGGAACATACCGGTAGATTTTGATCCGAGAGACCGTCCATGGTACAAAGCGGCTGTTGAGGCAGGCGACAAGGTTGCTATTTCGCCTATATATGTTAATTTGCGCATGAATGACTATGTAGTCACATGTGTACGCCGCATTTTTGACAATAAAGGAAAACCCTTAGGCATGGTATGTATGAACATGCCGCTTAACCATATCAGAAGCTTTGTCTCTGATATGAAACTTACCGAAAATAGTTACGGATTTTTACTAAACGATGACTCCGATACGATTATCCATCCTAATCCTGAGTTTGTAGGCAAAAACGCACATGATGTAAGCGACCTAATGGTGAAAATAGTAGATGGTTTGGAAAGAACCCGGTTATTTCAATATGAGGCAAAAAGTTACAATGACATATTCATGATTACATTTAGCATTAAACTTGAAAACAACTGGATTTTGTCAACTTTTACACCCAAAAGCGAGTATTACAAAGAACAGCAAAGCATGATACTGACTCTGGTCATTCTGGGCGCTATTCTGGCGTCGGCGTTGTGCCTCATCCTGATATACGTTGACAGGGCGAAAAACAAAGCGGATGAGGGGAACCGGCAAAAGAGCATGCAGCTCGCGCTGGTTGAAAAAATGCGTGAAGCCGACGAACGTAATAGGATTATGATTGATGCGGCGCCTCTTGGTGTCGCTTACTGGGACAGGGGCTATAGAGTTATTGACTGCAACGAAGGAACAGTAAGGCTGTTCGGCCTGAACAGCAAGCAGGAGTACATTGAAGGGTTTTGGAAATTTTCTCCGGAATATCAACCCTGCGGAAGGCCGACGATAGAAAAGGCTAGGGAACTTTTAGACAAGGCGTTTGAAGAAGGTTCCCTCGTTTGTGAATGGACGTATCAGAAGATCGATGGCGAACAAATACCGGTTGAAGTTACTCTTGTTCGCGTAGACTATAAAGGCGAAAGTTCGGTTTTGGGATATTCACGTGATTTGCGTGAACTAAAGGCTGCGCAAGCGGAGAAGCAGGAAGCGGACGAACGCATACAGCTTATGTTTGACGTAATGCCATTGGGCTGTAAATTATGGAACAGAGACTTAAATGTTATAGAATGTAATCAGGCAGCGCTGCATCTGTTTGGTTTGCGCGATAAGCAGGAATTTTGCAGCAGATTTGACGAACTTTCGCCTGAATATCAACCTTGCGGAGAGCCATCGGGCGAAAAAGCGATTAGTTATGTTAAAAAAGCGTTCGACAAAGGCTACTGCCGTTTTGAGTGGATGCACCAGAAGCTGAACGGAGAAGAAATACCGGCGGAAATCACTTTAGTTCGCGTTAAACACAAGGACGACTACGTGGTAGCAGGATACATACGCGATCTCCGCGAGCATAAACAAATGATGGGTAAGATTGAACAGAGAGACAATCTACTCAATATGATGAACCATGTGGCGACCGTGTTGTTAGCCACAGAAGACGGGGAAAATATGATGGTTCCCGTACATAACGGTATGGAACTCTTAGGCCGTGCTATTGACCTTGACCGTGTTCAAATCTGGCAGAATGAAATGATAGACGGCGCCCTGCATTTTGTCCATAAGTATGAATGGCTTAGCGAATTCGGACAACAGAAAGTCCCTGTTCCAATTGGTTTGCATTTCCCTTACAATGCCAAGCCCGAATGGGAAAGCAGTTTTTTGCGCGGTGAATGTATAAATGGTCCGCTCAGAGAATTGCCGGAAGAAGATCAGGCTTTCCTTAATCCATATGAGATTCAAACCATTGTGATAATCCCATTGTTCTTGCAGGATCGGTTTTGGGGATTTTTCAGCTTAGACGACTGCATTAAGGAACGGGTTTTTTCAATAGAAGAGATGGATATACTGCGTTCAGCCGGACTCCTAATAGCCAATGCTTTTCTGCGCAATGAGATGACTCAAAATATCCGCAGCAGCGCAGCGAGATTAGAGGCTGTAATCTCCAACTATTCAGGTATTATCTGGAGCGTGAACAAAAATAACGAGATCACCCTGTTTAACGGCTTGTATCTCAATAAGATATGTCTTCCATCCTCACTTATAGAAGGTAAAAATCTTGATGCTGCCAGGCTAAGAGGCCGGCATTTGGATATAATCGAAAATGTGGAAAAAACTTTTCGTGAGGGATCGCAGGATTGGCTTTCAGAAATCGATAGCAAGGTCTACCGTGTGCATACCACCCCTATCTTTGATGAGAATGGCCGGACGACCGACGTGGTAGGAAACATTGACGATATTTCCGACCTGATACGGCTTCAGACGGAACTGCAGGCTGCGTTGAATGAAGCTCAGGAAGCCAACACGGCAAAGAGTAAATTTTTAGCAACCATGAGTCATGAAATACGCACACCTATGAACGTAATTTTGGGAGTTACCGAAAGCCAGCTCCTCTATGAATCTCATTCGGATGAAGTAAAGGAAGCGTTTGAAAAAATTTACAATTCCGGTGATTTGCTGATGCACATTATCAACGATATACTTGATTTATCAAAAATTGAAGCCGGCAAGTTAGAAGTACTTCCTGCAAAATACGAAATGTTAAGCCTGATTAACGATGTTGCAAATATAAATTTTATACTATTCAGACATAAGCGGCTTGAATTTAAACTTCACGTGGATGAGAATATTCCGCTTTATTTGTACGGTGACGAACTTCGTATTAAACAGATTTTAAACAACATACTATCCAACGCATTTAAATATACGAGCGTCGGCGAGGTGGTATTTTCGATTACCTTTGAAAAAATTGAAGAGAATAAAACGATTCTTATAATCACTGTCCGCGATACCGGACAGGGCATGACGCAGGAACAGATAAACAGTATGTTCGATGAATACACCCGTTTTAACCTTGAAGCTAACCGCACAACAGTAGGTACGGGTCTTGGTATGGCCATTACCAGCAATCTGATAAAAATGATGGGAGGTCAATGTTGGGTGGACAGTACCCCAGGCAAGGGTACTATATTTACCATTCATATTCCGCAGGAGATACTTGGCTCTGATGTACTGGGCAAGGAAGCAGCGGAAAGACTACAAGCATTCCATTTTACTAATCAGATGCGCGAGAGACATTCAAAAATTGTTCGTGAACCAATGCCTTATGGGAAGGTGCTTGTTGTGGACGATATACCATCTAATATGGATGTTGCCAAATTGCTTTTGAACCCCTATGGATTGCAAATTGACACGGCAGATAGCGGTTTTGAAGCGATTGATATAATAAAAAGCGGCAAAGAGTACGATATTGTGTTTATGGATCATATGATGCCGGAAATGGATGGTATGGAGGCAACACAAAAACTGCGTGAGCTTGGATATAAGCATCCGATACTCGCGCTTACGGCAAACGCTGTAGCCGGGCAAAAGGATATCTTTTTGGCAAGCGGATTTAACGGTTATATTTCCAAGCCCATAGACATACGGCAGTTGAACGATTCATTAAATAAATTTATACGCAACAAGGAACGCAGCCGGCAGTGGGCTGAAGATTCAGCTACATCTGCCGAACCTGCTTCACATACTTACATAGAAGGAGAAACTTATATAGAAGGAGAAACTTTTATGAGCCAAACTATTAACATACCCGGCGTGGAAGTTGAAACAGGGCTTGCCCTTTATGGCGAAGATCAGGATATTTATCTTTCTGTTCTGCGTTCTTTTCTTCCAAATATATTGTCAATTATAGAGAAACTGCGCAATGTTTCGGAAGAATTATTACCTGATTATACAATCAATGTACATGGATTGAAGAGCATCTGCGCCGGCATCGGAGCGGAAAAAGTAAGAGCAGCGGCCTATGATTTGGAAATGAAAGGCAAATCGGGCGACCTGTCGGGAGTTTTAGCCGGGAACGAATCCCTGCTAAATGAGGCTGCAATTCTTGCATCCGCCGTACGGGACTGGCTCGAAGAACATGACAACAATAACCCAAAACAAAAACTTGCCCGGCCGGACAAGGAACTACTGATCCGTCTGAGGAAGAGTTGTGAAACCTACAATGTAAAAAGCATTGATGATATAATGGATAAACTTGAAAGCGCCGAATATGAAACAGATGCTTCTCTTATAACATGGCTGAGGGAAAAAATTGATGCATCGGATTTTTCTGTAATTACATCACGTCTTTTGGAATATGAAGAGGAAACCAAATGACAAAACCTCAAAAAAAAATATTCATAGTGGATGATAACAATGCCAACCTCACCGCATGTAAGTATATCCTAAAACCATACTACGAGGTGTTCCCTTCTCCCTCAGTGGAAAAAATGTTCGATCTTTTAGAACATATCATTCCTGATTTGATCATGTTAGATGTGAATATGCCGGAGATTAATGGATATGAAGCAGCAGGGATGCTGAAAAAAAACGACGCATACAAAGAAATACCTATAATATTCCTGACCGCCAGGGTCGATCCGAAAAGCGAAATATCCGGTTTGAATATGGGCGCTTTGGATTATATTCACAAACCTTTTGTCAGCGAACTTCTTCTCAGGCGTATTGATATTCATCTATCCATGATTGATTATAAAAGAACGTTGGAAGAACGAAATAAGTCCATTGAAGAATTGCTTGAGCAAAAAACAAATGAAATTATAAAGCGGCAATCGGCTGAGGTTGAAGCGCAAAAGGCTTCAAGCGCCAAAAGCGAGTTCCTTTCACGGATGAGTCATGAAATACGCACTCCGCTGAACGCAGTCATCGGTATGTTAAATATTGCAATGGATACGGAAGATTCTCAAAAAATACAAAACTGTCTTAATAAAGCTAACAGCGCTTCAAAGCATCTTCTTGCTCTTATTAACGACATACTTGATATATCCAAGATTGAAGCCGGCAAATTTGAGCTGGCCAATAGTGATTTTGATTTGGAAAAAATGCTGATAAACATCACCAATGTGGTTAATGTTCGCGCCGAAGCCAAGTATCAGAATTTTGTAGTTAATCTGAACAAAGATGTTCCATTGTCCATATTCGGCGATGAGTTAAGGCTGTCGCAAGTGATTACGAACTTGCTTACAAATGCGATTAAATTCACGCCGGAATACGGAAAGGTCATATTAAGAGTTGAAAAGGCAGAGGAAACCGGCGACGAAATCACACTTAGAATGGAAGTTTCCGACTCAGGCATCGGAATCTCGGAGGAGCAGCAAAAATTGCTTTTTACATCCTTTGAACAGGGCGATAGCTCTATTTCGCAAAAATTCGGAGGTACAGGGCTTGGTCTTGCTATTTCAAAACGTATCGTTGAATTAATGAACGGTCAAATATGGATTGAGTCGGAATTGGACAAAGGCGCAAATTTTATTTTTACCGTAAAAGTAAAGAAGGGGAAAGGAAAACTCTATACAGAGCTTGACTTAAAAATCAATAAAGACAATATCCGAATCCTTGCTGTAGATGATTCCGATGAAATGAGGGATTATTTTACACATGTAATGGACTCATTTGATCTGCCCTGTGATGTCGCATCCGGCGGGGCCGAGGCCCTTGAACTAATCAATAAATGCGGAGACAAGCCTTACAATGTGTTTTTTATTGACTGGAAAATGCCCGGAATGGACGGGATTGAGCTTGCAAAAAGGATTAAAGAAATCACCTGTGACAGTTCGATTATAACCATGCTTTCTGCGGCAGATTGGTATAACATTGAAGATGAAGCAGTTAATGCCGGTGTGAAACGATTTATTCCGAAACCGCTGTTCCCATCTATGTTGATTGATGCTATCAATGAATGTTTTGGAGCCGAGTCGGCAAAAATTGTTGGCAAGCCGAACAAAAAATCAACTGAAAATCGTTTCAATTTTTCCAATTATACTATCTTAATTGCAGAAGACAATGAGATAAACAGGGAAATATTAACCGCTGTTCTGGAAAAAACAGGTGTTTTTGTTGACTTTGCCGAAAATGGTAAAATGGCGGTTTCTATGTTTGTAGAGCATCCCGAGAGGTACAGCCTGATTTTGATGGATGTTCAAATGCCCGAAATGGATGGATATGAGGCAACGCGGACAATTCGTGAGATTGAATATTTACAAGCAAAGAATATTCCCATAATTGCAATGACCGCCAATGTATTTCGTGAGGATATAGAAAATTGTCTTTCTGCCGGAATGAACGACCATATAGGAAAGCCGATTGACCCTGATATTTTGTACACGACAATTAAAAAACACATAACACCTTCTAAGAAAAGCAGCAAATCCATGAAAGAAATAGCAGATGGTATTGCATGGGATGACAGCTTATCGCTGGGAAATGAGCAGATTGATACGCAGCACCACGAGATGTTTGAATTTTTGAGTTCTCTTGTTGACGCATGTAAGAAAGGAACCGAAGCGGCAAAGTTGGAGGAAGCTCTTGAATTTTTAGAAAATTACACGCTCCAGCATTTTTACGCAGAAGAGGAATTGCTGCATCAATGCAATTATCCCGAATACGAAGAACACAAGCAATTGCATGAAGAGTTAAAGGTTACCATAGAAAGCCTTAGACTGAGATTTGCAAAGGAAGGTTCATCAGCGGATTTGAGCAGCGTTGTAAGCAGAACCGTTGTGAGATGGCTGTTAGACCATATCATGTATGAGGACAAAAAAATAGGAATTCATATAAGAAATATCGGATATAACGGTTAATGTCCGTAGGGGCAAAAAATCTTTTAATTGTCTGAACCACGATTTCCACAAGATTTACAAGATTGCCAAGATTATGTCACATAAAATTTTTCCAATTCAAAAGATTTTATGGCACAACCGGGGCAAAAATTTTTTTGCCTGAAGTGTACCCCATATAGTGGACACATTTTTCTAAGATTATCAAAAAAATTTTTACCTATTTATAATTTTGGCAATATCATCTACACTCATACCATCAAAATAAGCATGTCGTTCTTTAGTATAGTCACCACTCCCTCTGTCATAAAGTTGAAGAAAATTAATTGTACCAACAGCTCCTAACTCTCGTATAAGCGCATCAATACCAACTTTTTGAACTTCAATAGGATCTTTTATATTTATAGTCTTGTTCATTTTTTTAAAACCTCCATAATCCAATTTACAGGATTCATAATTTTAACTTTTGCATTTGTCTTGGTTGATAATTGAATAAATTTATCATCTACAGTTAGAAATATATCAGCCTTTGCATACTCAGCCATCGCAAGATGTAAACTATCAAGAGATGTTATTCCTATTTTTTCAAATTCATTCGCTCTTAGCCTGACAGCATCTGATAAATAGTGTTTCTCATTAACACAATTATATAAAATAAATGTTTTTTGTTTCTTTTCAAAATTGGGATTGTTATTTAATTCAAATTCTAATATATTACTACCCAATAAAGTCCATAAACCTTGTTCACATTTTAGCAAAATAGCTTTTATCACTTCACTTTCTATATAAATACGATCTTGATCTTGGTTGTCCATAGGTCTATTGTAACAACATGTGTCCATATATATTCTCACTATTTATCACCAACTATTAAATTTCCTCTATAATTATTCAATTGTCATCTATGTAAAAGCTAAATAAGTTCAACTTTAGTATATTGTATTGAAATTCACCTGTCAAGTAATATGTGTTACTGTACTGAAAAATATCTTAAAATATGTGTCCAATTCTTGGGGTTTCTGACTTTCCCATGTGTCCACTTTTTGGGGTACAGTTCACCCCCACAAAATCTTGGTAATTGTCTGAACCACGATTTCCACAAGATTTACAAGATTGCCAAGATTATAGTCACATAAAATTTTTCCAATTCAAAAGATTTTATGGCACAATTGGGGCAAAAGAATTTTTGCCCCGCAAAATCCTGCCAATCTTGAAAATCTTGACAAAATCGTGGTTCAGACATTTTAAAATTGTCTGAACCACGATTTCCACAAGATTTACAAG
>JGI24702J35022_10003103_pt1 | contig 10044 bp, 10 predicted proteins | sample TergutTh196P4_FD_35022 | JGI IMG/M metagenome (IMG submission 35022) | reverse complement strand
GGAGTTTTATTCGTATGTATCTTAATGGTTTGGAATATTAAGGGGAGGGGGGCATGAAAAAATTTTTTGCGGTATTTTTATTTTTGTTCGCGCTTGTTCCATTTACGGCGGAGGGAGCGCATGTAGTTTTTTATGTGGGCAATATCGAAGCTGTAAGGAACGCTAAAAAGCTGCCTATAACGAACGGAGCGGCGCTTCAATCCGGCGATGTTATTACAACAGGTTCCAAAAGTATAGTTGAAATCGCTTATGATGACGGCAGCAAGGTTGAAGTTATGGAAAACACCTCTGTAATGATTGGTAACGATGATGTCAAAAATTCTGACGGTGTGGTTCTTATATTTGGCAATATCAAAGGGAAATTTACTAAACTTGGAAAGGATAGAAAAGTCTATACGTCTACTGCAATATGCGGTATCAGGGGGACTGAGTTTCAAATTTCGACTGGAAAAGACGGCTCAAGCCGGATCGATTTACAAGAGGGCGTTCTCGCTATAAGCAACAGCTATGGTTCTGAAGATATGAAACAGGGAGAAAAGCTTGAGGTCGAAGTTTCAAAGGCGCCGCTTAAGACAGAACGGATTATTTCGACAGAAGAATGGATGAATGAAAAAGAAAACGAATTAGTTTCGAATCCCGAAAAAAAAGCAGGTCAGTTTCAGGCATATATCGGCGAGCTTATTTCGGACAATACAGAAAGAAGAAAACAGCTCAAAGACCTGTCAAGAAAATTTAATAAAGAGACAGAGACGCAGCTTGCCCAAACCGAAGATGATGCAGTTGATAATCTGTTTATTTCACAGGCTATCTCAATGTCTTTAGAAAACCTGACGAATGATTTTAAAGATAATGAAAGTGCCTACGGGTTTTTTAAGAATCTGAAAAAAGAGGCAGATGCTCTTTATAAACTGCAGCAAAAGATTTACAGTGACGTTCAAGAGGTGAAGCTTGCGCACCAGAAGGCTAAAAAAAATATTTTAGATAAATATAACGAAGATAAAATGAAGATCAGAGATAACATTCGTTAATGTTGCATCAGATATCGTTTTTTACATTTTTTGGTTTTTAAATATCCAGAAAATAGTACAGCCTGCCAATAATGGAAAAATTATTACAATCAGTCTATTATAATTTAGCGCATCATTAATATTAAGGTGCAGGATTGACCATATCGCCCTTGTTGTGCCGCAGCCAGGACAGCTTTGCTGTAATATTATTTTGTAAAGGCAAATGGGATATGTATCCCCTAAATATTCTATTGGTATATTATAAAAGACAAATAATACGGTTAAAACCAAAATAATTTTTATAATTTGGTTTTTATTTTTTAATGCCCTTATTTTATTCAGCAAGGGCATTTTTTCGGTACTATTCTCTACTGATAACATTGCCATCTTTGTCGGTGAATTTATCGGTAAGGATCATAATCCAGTCAACTAACCACCAAATGCCGCAGCCGCCGCAGGTTATTAACTTTAAAATGCCGGTTCCGATTTTACCGACATAAAATCTGTCGACTCCAAATGAACCAAGAAGTACCGACAAAAGAAATACGGTCAGCCATCTGTCATTGCTTGACCTCCTTTGTCTGACACCGCAGTGGGGGCAAATTTCAGCCTCCTTTTTAATTATTGATCCGCAAGATGAACAGAATACTTCATCATCCGCTTTTTCCCGAATATCGCTCATTAGAAGTCTCCTTGGAATATTTTAAGTCATAAAATATGAATAAACAACTTATTACCGTCCAACAAGATGTATTTTGTCAAATATTTTTCATTGTTCCTATAATGTGATGAGAGCAATAATCAGGTTTTTGTCATGGTTCTTCATGGATTTGATAATTTATTGGAAAGAATATTGACAAATCCATGAGTCGTGCAGATGTTGAATTTGTTCATCTGAAACAAACTGAAAAAGCCGGTTAATAAATTTAGAGATTAAAATAAGCGGATGTTTGATACTTCTTGTTGTGTCCTGTTTTGGCAATGGTCATAAAAGAAATGCAAAACATTAGCTGTTAATATGGATATTGTGATATGGGTCATCTTCCTCATTTGATTGTCGATCTCGGTCTGATTTTGATCACCGCCGGAATCGTAACCTTGATTTTTAAATTTCTCAAACAACCCTTGGTGTTGGGCTACATTGTTGCAGGTTTTCTCGTAAGTCCGCATTTTATTGTGTTCCCCTCGGTAGCTGATCTCAATAATATTACAGTTTGGTCGGAAGTCGGGGTCATCATTCTTCTTTTTGCATTGGGTATCGAATTCAGCTTCAAGAAGCTGCTTAATGTAGGAGCAACGGCTGCGATTGCAGGGGCCATTAGTATCATATCGATGCTGTTGATAGGCTATATTGTTGGACTGCTGATTGGATTAACCGAAATAGCCAGCATCTTTTTTGGGGGAATGCTGTCAATGTCCTCTACCACCATTATCATCAAGGCGTTCGGAGATATGGGTTTGCAAAAAAAACGATTTGCACGAATCGTTTTCGGAATATTAATCGTTGAGGATCTTGCCGCTATACTGATGATGGTTATTTTTACCGCGTTGGCGACCGTTCATTCGGCAAGCGATTCCGGCGCTTCTAACATTATTGTTAAAACGCTGATATTGGGCGTATTCGTAATGACCTGCTTCATTGCCGGAATTTTCTTCATCCCTACATTGTTGAAAAAACTCAAAAGATTTCTTAGTGATGAAACATTACTGATAGTATCTGTGGGATTATGTCTTGGGATGGTCATTTTTTCCGATCATTTGGGATATTCAGCCGCATTGGGCGCTTTCATGATGGGAGCAATTTTGGCCGAGACCATCGAAGCCAAACGGATTGAGCACCTGATCAATCCGCTTAAAGATCTTTTTGGGGCCATATTCTTCGTGTCGGTTGGAATGATGATTGTGCCGGCTACGCTGGTTGAATATGCAGGGGTAATATTGGTGATCACGGTTGTTGTGATTGTTGGTCGAATCATTTTCGACAGTCTTGGCGTACTTGCGTCTGGTGAAGGATTGAAAACGTCGCTGCAAGCGGGGATGAGTCTGGCGCAAATCGGAGAATTTTCCTTTATTATCACCTCTGTCGGCATGAACCTGAAAGTATTGGACGATTTTGTCTATCCCGTCATCGTGTCGGTTTCTGTTATTACCACATTTACAACGCCTTACTGCATTAAATTTTCAGAGCCGCTTTATTATTTCATCGAAAAGAGATTCCCTGCAAAATGGCGCGTACTAATAGACGGGTATGGAGCATCACAGTATAAGACCATCAATGAGACGTCTAATGTAAAAAATATACTGAAAACGGTTTTGCCGAACTTTTTTATTTACTCATCGTTTTTGGCGGTAACGGCCATTTTGTCGAATCATTTTATCATTCCCTATATTACGGAAAAAATACCTTCTACCGTTGGTTCTATATTGGCTGCAATGGTATGCGTCGGTATCATGGCTCCGTTTATCAATGCAATGGCCGGTTTGAAAAAAAGCAGAAAACTTTTTAAAGAAGTGTGGGATATGCACACAGTCAACAAGATTATTATCTTTTCACTGATATTTTTGAAACTTGTGGTATGCGCGGGTTTTATGATGTACATATTATCATACATCTTCCCGCAGTTCAGGACATTTATTTTGTTGGCTTCAATCGTTATTACGATAGTAGTTGCAATGATACAGAATTTCAAAGCGCTGTCGGACGTTATGGAGCAGCACTTTATCGATAATTTGAACAGTAAAGGAATGTCAGAAGACGCTTTTAGTGAAGACAGCAAAAAGAAGTTGACCAACAAAAATATACATCTTGAAGAAATTGTTGTATCGCCCGATACCCCTATTGCAGGTAAAACTTTGAAGGAACTTGATTTATTTCGCCGCACGGGGACAAATATCGTATCCATTGAAAGAGGTTCAAACAGAATTAATATCCCAGGCAAAGATACAAGAATTTTCCCGCATGACAGGTTGATTGCGGCGGCTACCGATGAAGGATTGAGCGAGGTAATGACTGCATTAAACAAAATCAACAGCGAACACGCCGATTCTCAGAAATCACAAATCGGCATATCGCTGTATGAGATTACCGAAGGAAGCTTGCCGGTCGGAAAACGAATCAAGGAATTGGACATGAGAAACAGGGCTCAATGTATGATTATCGGGATTGACCGAAATGGGGTTTCCATGCCGAAGTTCTCCGCCGAAACCATACTTCGGGCGGGGGATATATTATGGTTGGCGGGAGAAAAAGACAGGTTAGACGGTTTTGAACTTTGATTCTCTATTTATAATAAATAATAAATATAATTAATAAAGCCGCAAAAGAGCTTTACCGATACTGTAAGTGATGAAGAATCTTGGAGGTAAAGTAGATATGAAAAAAATACTTGGCGGAATATTTATTCCAACACTGTTGGTTACCCTTATGGTAAGCGCATGTGCGCCCGGAAGGGCTCAAACAAAACAAAATATTAATAACGAGAGAGACATAGCTGGAGTTGACGATTACAGTTTTGAAGATAACAGCATCGCCCCTGCCCGCAACAGCACAAATCAAAATGTAAGTTATGCGGCAGAAACCGGCCCGCAAGGCGCATCAGAATATACCGGCGTCGAAAAATTTTATCAAAAAGGTCTCGCTTCATGGTATGGCAGGGAATTTCAAGGGAAAACAACCGCTTCAGGCGAACGCTTCAACATGAATGAATATTCAGCGGCGCACAAGGAGCTTCCTTTTGGTACGCTTATTGATGTAAAGAACCTCAAAAGCGGCAAAACTGTGCGAGTAAAGGTAAACGATCGCGGCCCTTACAGGGATAACCGGATTGTGGACTTGTCGTACGCCGCCGCCAATGAGCTTGGCTTCATTCGTGATGGCGAGGTATTGGTTGGCATCAATATAATACAGTGGGGTGACGGCGCCAGGAAAAGTGCAGAATCAGCCGATATAACCGGCAGGCCGACTATTATTGAGCCTACAGTCAATGATTATGATGAAGAATACGTTGCCCCTTCCGGCGGAAAATACGGAAATTCGGCGCAAATCAATAAATCCCTGCAGACCGGGGCGTTTTATTCACAGCAGAACGCCGAGAACTTCAAGAAAAAACTTGAATCTCTTGTAAACAAACCCGTAGTAATCGTAAAAAATGATGAATTGTACAAAGTCCGCGTAGAGGGCTTTGAGAGCGCGAGCGATATGAACAGAGTCAAAAAAATACTGGAGCTTGAAAACATTTCCTCATTTACTGTGACTGAATAAATGCGTCTGAGCGTTAAAACCGCCTTTGGCGGTTTTAACGCTCAATCAAACAAAAAGGACCTTATAAGATTAATTCCGATATAAAAATTAACCAATACAAGAACAAACAAAATAGTATTAAATATCCCATGGATAACGGCTAATTTTTTATACCGGTTTTTGGTTTTATTCAAAACATATCCGGTAATTAGTCCCAAAACCGAAAATCCGGCGACTGCCAAGGCAATATTGGCGTGACTTCCGGTAACATGAGTTATCCCAAAAGCAGTATGTGTTACATAAAAACCCGTTAATCCGAAAATCCACAAAATCAACACTATAATGCCAAATTTCACATGCTTTTTCCATTGAAAAAGGTGTTTTTTGCCGTGTTGGGATGCAAAGCGTTTAATACCCTGTGTCATGACATAAACACTCAAAAGTACGGCAACAATCTGAATGATCGGGTGTGACCACAATAAAAAATTATTCACCTGACGCTCCCGGATTTAAAATTTTTTGAAAATAGAAGGTTTTGAACCGCAAATAGGGCATGGAATCGCCGGTGTAGCTCCTTTGTGAATAAAACCGCAAATGGGGCATAGATAGTAATCCACGTCCTTTTCATCTCCTCCAAGATTCCTGATTGCGTCTTCAAAAAGCTCGGCGTGAACCCTTTCGGCCTCACAGGCGTAGGTGAATACTTTAGCCGCGCCGTGATGTCCCTCCGCCTGAGCAGTTTCAACAAACGGGGGGTACATCTCGGTAAACTCATACGTTTCGCCTTCTTTTGCAGTCTTGAGGTTTTCGGCTGTGTTGCCTACTCCGCCCTTTTCTCTGAATTCGGCAAAAGCGTGAATTTGCTCGGCCTCTGCCGTAGCGCGAAAGAGTTTAGCTGCATTCTTATAGCCTTCCTTTTCGGCCTGTTCGGCAAAACAAAGATATTTGCGGTTTGCCTGCGATTCTCCGGCAAAAGCTGTTCCTAAATTTTCCTGTGTTTTCATAGTTTCCTCCTTGGTTTCAGCATTTTCTAAATGCGGTTATTGTATAAAAATCCTTATTTAAATAGCAATATTTTTTTTAATTTTTTACCCAAAGCAAGTCAAAAGCATTGACATAAAATAAATTCATTTTTTGTATAAACTATGAATTTGTATAAAAAACTGTCCCTTGCAGTTTTGCTTGTCCTTGCGCTTAGCTGCAGACAAACCGAGACAAACGCAGCGGCGGCAAAGAACTCAAGATGGCTTTCTTTTAATCAGGGCTACGAGCTTGCTCTAAAAGAAAAAAAATACCTGCTTATTGATTTCTACGCCGATTGGTGTAAATGGTGCAAACTTATGGAAACCGAAACTTTTGCAAAACCAGGTATAATCAGCAAGTTGGAAGCTGATTATGTTACGGTTCGCGTGCATGTTGACAGGTTTGAAAAAATAGAATTTAAAGGGATGAGTATGTCGTCAGAAGAATTTGCAAGCGGTATGGGAATCAACAGCCTGCCGACGCTCATGTTCTTTGACAGAAAAGGGGAGGCGCTTACAAAAGTGCCCGGATTTATAGATGAAAAAACCATGCTGCTGTTTCTTGATTATATTTCTTCGGAGTGTTATAGCAAGCAGGTTTCGTTTGATGAGTATGTCAGAAATAATGCTCTGTGTTCGGGCAAAAAGTTATAGTCTCTTGAGCAAATTTTCCAAGGGCATGCCGAGATAAACTTCAATAGTACCCTCATGTATGACAGGATTTTTTCCTATTCCGGTGTATATGTCATCTGAAAGCCTCATGCGTATATGTGAATAGTAGAAGTTAAACCCCATATTAATCGAGCACACCGATATTTCAGCGCCTATTCCAAAATCTAATTTGTAACCCCTCACCGACGTGTGGTAATCTGTCGAAAAAGAGGGATCAATGGCGCGCTTTGCCTGAAAGGCGTCCAGATATCCCTGCACTATATGCCCGTAAAGCATATACATTGTAAAGCCGCCGCCTGCGCCATATTCATCGCTGTAGGAGAGAAAAGAAATATTTGGCGCATAGCGTATAAGAGGTCCGGCAACAAGCGTATTATAAACCAAAAGGTTGCCGCCATAATCTTCACCATCCATGGTTATCTTTTGGTCCACGGAGTGCATACGGTATCCAACCCTAAAGCCTATTTTAAAGGCGTGCGATTCGTCGGCGAAAAAAATGGGATTGAACGGAACTATGTCGGCCATAAAATTAAAAGAATTGCTGGTGTATTTAAGTTTACGGTCAGTGTTTTTTTCGTTGTTTTCGGCATCGACAAGGCCTCCGGTTACAATCAGGCTGTAACTGTAACCCACATTGATTTGCATGAAGCTGTTTAAAAATTCACGCGCCAAAAGATTAGAAGTCGGCAGAGCTATGACAGTCGCAAGGCAAACTGTCCTTACTAATTTTTTCATTTGTATATTCTCATTGGGTAAACATAGAATGCTTTTTTGCAATGCACGACAAAATCGGGTATACCATTGGTAAGTCAAGCGTTTTTTTTCATAAAAAAATTGACAAAAAAACTTATACAAAAAGATTATCTTCTTTTTATGTTCGATAATCTGGAGGTATATTTTGAAACTTAAAGGCGCGGAAATAGTTATAGAGGCCTTAAAAAAAGAAAATGTCGAGGTGGTTTTCGGGTATCCCGGCAGCGCTGTTATACCTATATTCCACTATCTCTTTAATGCGCCGTTTAAATTTGTACTTCCAAGGCACGAACAGGGGGGGGTTCACGCCGCCGACGGATACGCAAGAGCCTCGGGAAAACCAGGCGTTGTTATAGCCACATCAGGTCCCGGCGCAACAAATCTTGTCACCGGTATAGCTACGGCGAATATGGATTCTATTCCGCTTGTTATCATTACCGGTCAGGTAGCCCGCCCCATGATAGGCAACGATGCCTTTCAGGAGGTTGACGTATCCGGCGTAACACGCCCTATATCAAAACATAACTACTTGGTTCAGGACATAAAGGACCTGGCGAGAACTATAAAAGAAGCATTTCATGTCGCCATGACAGGAAGACCGGGACCGGTTGTGGTCGATATCCCGGTGGACATCACGAATGAAACTTACGAATTCGATTATCCTGAAACGGTGTCCCTGAGAGGGTATAAACCTACATACAAGGGGCATCCGAATCAAATAAAAAAAGCCTGCGCCATAATATCAAACTCAAAGCGTCCCGTAATATATGCAGGCGGAGGGGTTATCCTCTCGGATGCCTCGGAAGAACTTGCCGAGTTTGTAAAAAAAACAAAAATCCCCATAACCACTACTCTCCTTGGTCTTGGGGCATTTCCCGAAACAGACAAGCTGTCATTGGAAATGCTGGGCATGTATGGAACCTATTACGCAAATCAGGCTGTCGACAAAGCCGATCTCGTCATTGCCGTTGGCGCCAGATTCGATGATAGGGTAACCGGAAAAATAGACTCATTTAGTTCATCCTCAAAGGTTATTCATATAGATATTGATCCGACTTCGGTTAGCAAAAACATTGAGGCCGAAATACCTATAGTCGGGCATTGCAAGAGTATTCTTGCCGAAATGACCAAAATAGTAAAAGCGCCTGAAATAGATGAATGGCGCTCTAAATTGATGGAGCTTAAAGAGAAACATCCGTTCGCCTATAAAGACAGCGATACCGTGATTAAACCACAATTTGTTGTGGAAAGCATATATCGTCTTACAAAAGGCGAAGCCATAATAACAACCGAGGTAGGGCAAACCCAACTATGGGCTGCCCAATTCTATAAATTTACCAGGCCAAGGACATTTATTTCTTCGGGCGGTTTTGGAACAATGGGTTATGGGTTGCCTGCTGCAATAGGGGCGCAGCTTGCCAAGCCTGATAAACACGTCATAGACATAGCGGGAGACGGTTCCATACAAATGAATATTCAGGAACTCATAGTCGCATCCGAACACAAGCTGCCGGTCATTGTTGCCATTTTAAACAATGGATATCTTGGCATGGTGCGTCAATGGCAGGAAATGTTCTGGGAAAGACGCTATTCATATACCGATATAAGCTTTGCTCCGGATTTTGTTAAACTTGCCGAGGCCTACGGAGCAGTCGGCATAAAGGTAACGGAAAAAAAAGAAGTAGAACCGGCTATAAAGAAGGCGCTCTCTATAACCGACAGGCCGATTATTCTTGATTTTCACGTAGCAAGGGAAGAAAATGTTTTTCCTTTTGTACCTGCGGGCAAAACCGTTGATGACACAATCATGGGGGAAACAGAATGATCAGGCGCGTAATATCCGTTCAGGTTGAAAATAAACCCGGAGTTCTTTCAAGAATTACAGGGCTTTTCTCGGCCAGGGGCTACAACATTGATTCTTTGACGGTCAGCCATACATATCAGGAAGACATTTCTGTAATGACAATTGTCATCCATGGAGATGAAAAGGTTACAGAACAGATAAAGAAACAACTCAATAAACTGATTGATGTTATAAAGGTATCTGATCATACGAATGCAAAAACCATCGAAAGAGAATTTATGCTGATTAGAATATCCGTCAAACCATCCGAACGTTCCGAGGTTACAGCCTTGGGGGATGTGTTTAAAGCCAGTATTATTGAAATATCCCAAAAGAGTATGACGTTGAGCGTAAAGGCTGAGCCTGACAAAATAGACGATTTTATAGAACTTTTAAGGCCATACGGCATCAAGGAACTGATGAGAACAGGACTTGTCTCAATGCTTCGCGAAGGCGAAAACGGTGCAAATTAAAAACGCTGCTTGCAATTATGCGGCGGACGAATAT
>JGI24702J35022_10003102_pt1 | contig 10044 bp, 16 predicted proteins | sample TergutTh196P4_FD_35022 | JGI IMG/M metagenome (IMG submission 35022) | reverse complement strand
GGAGGTAGGCAGGGCCTCTTTTACCGCCACAACAATAATATCGCCAATCCCCGCGTAGCGGCGGCGGGTGCCGCCCAGAACCTTAATGCACTGGACGCGCTTGGCCCCTGAATTGTCCGCCACATTCAGGAAAGTCTCCACTTGAATCATTTTCCTTCATTCCCCTTATTTGGCGCGCTCGAGGATTTCCACAAGCTTCCAGCGTTTTTCCCTGCTGAGAGGCCGGCTCTCGATAACGCGGACCCGGTCGCCTGTTTTCGCTTCGTTCTTTTCGTCATGGGCTTTAACCTTTTTAACCCGCTTGACGTACTTTTTGTACAGCGGGTGCAGGGTAAGGGTCTCGACGGCGACCACGATGGTTTTCATCATTTTGTCGCTGCTGACGATCCCCACAAATTCTTTTTTCCCGCTTTTGGCCTTTTTCGGCAAAAGTCCGACTTCCTGTTCCGACATTATTTAGCCTCCGCGTTCTTTTCCGCGATTTCATGCGCGTGGATTAGGGTATTGAGCCTCGCAATCTGCCGGCGCATAATGCGCTTCTGCAGGGGGTTGTCCACATGGCCGATAACCAGTTGAAACCGGAACTCCATGTATTTTCTTTTCAGCTCGTCCCGCTTTGCCTTTAGCTCGGGGTATGAAAGGTTCTTGAACGAATTTTTCACGGCGCCTCCCTATGCCCCCAGTTCCATATCGGAACGGGCCACAAATTTCGTTTTAATGGGAAGTTTCGCGCCGGCAAGGAGCATCGCTTCCTCGGCCACGGTCCTGCTGACGCCGCCGCCCAGTTCGAACATAACGGTTCCCGGCTTAACGACGGCTACCCAGTATTCGGGGCCGCCCTTGCCCTTGCCCATGCGGGTTTCCGCAGGTTTTTTGGAATAGGGCTTGTCGGGGAAAATGCGGATCCAGATTTTGCCCCCCCGCTTTATGTGGCGGTTCAGGGCGATACGGGCCGCTTCTATCTGACGGTTGGTAATCCACATCCTGTCCAGGGAAACCAGGGCGTACTCGCCGAACACCACCGAATTGCAGCGCGTGGCGTTGCCGGGCATATTGCCCCGCTGTACCTTGCGGCGCTTTACACGTTTCGGGCTTAACATTTCACCTAACCCCTTCCTGCGGGAACACGCTCACGCCGTTTGCGGACAAGCGCCCCGGCGTCTTCCTTCTGTTCCTTGCCGAATTTCATGCCGTTGTACACCCATACCTTGACCCCGATGGCGCCAAATGTGGTCTGGGCTTCGGCAAAACCGTATTCTATGTCCGCCCGCAGGGTATGCAGGGGGATGCGGCCCTCTTTCGCTTCTTCGGTGCGGGACATTTCCGCGCCGCCAAGCCGCCCGGAAAGCCGCACCTTAATGCCCTGGGCGTTGCCTTTTTTAATCGCGTTGGATATTGCCTGCTTCATTGTCCGCCTGAACGAGGAACGGGCCAAAAGCTGGCGGGCGATATTCTGGGCGATAATCTGGGCGTTGCCTTCGGCGTTTCGAATTTCCTTTATCTTGATCTGTATTTTCTTGCTTACGCTTTTCTGAAGCTCCGATCCGATTTTTTCGATATTGGCGCCCTTAACCCCGATAATGACCCCGGGCCGGGCGGTATGGATGGTAATGGTGATCCGCTGGGGGTGCCTGACGATTTCCAGCTCGGCGATGTCGGCGCCCGCTGTTTCCGGCATTCCCAGAATTATTTTGCGAAGCCTCAGGTCTTCATGCAGGGTGTCGGCGTATTCTTTGGGATCAACGTACCAGCGGGAAGCCCAGGTCCTGTTGATGCCAATCCTTAGCCCGATCGGGTTTACTTTCTGTCCCATTATTTTTCCGCCTTTTTGGAAGCTTTAGCCGCGGTCTTCCGAACGGTTTCGTCGATAACAACGGTGATATGGCTCAGGCGTTTCAGGAGCATATCGGCCCGCCCCCTGCCCCGGAACCAGACCCTTTTCAGACGGGGGCCTTCGTCAACATAAACTTCGCGGACGTATAGCATGTCTTCGTCAAGCTGCTTGTTGCCGGCGAGGGCGTTGGAAGCGGCGGACACAACCGTCTTGCGGATAAGCTGGGCCCCCTTATGGGGCATATTTTCCAGCAGGGAAATTGCTTCTGGGTAGGGCTTGCGGCGGATAAGGTCTGCCACAGGCCTGATTTTATAGGGCGAGCCCATCAGGTACTTGCTTATCGCCCTGTAACCGGATTTCTTTTCCATCATACCTACCTATTTCGCGGCAGCTTTTTTGTCCGATCCCGCATGCCCCCGGAAAATCCGGGTGGGGGCGAACTCGCCAAGTTTATGACCGACAAGGTTTTCCGTGATGTACACGGGAACCCAGGTTTTGCCGTTATATACGGAGATGGTCCCTCCGACCATTTCCGGGATAATGGTAGAACACCGGGAATAGGTTTTTACCATTCTTCTTTCCCCGGATTTGCTCAGTTCAAGCACTTTTTTGTACAGGCTCTTTTCTATAAAAGGGCCTTTTTTAACGGACCTTGACATACTACCTTCCTACCTACTTTTTCCTGCCCCGGCTGACAATAAACCGGGAAGAAGGCTTGTGTTTCTTCCGGGTCTTAAACCCCTTGGTGGGCTGGCCCCAGGGCGTGACAGGGTGGATACCCTTGCTCTTGCCTTCGCCGCCGCCGTGGGGGTGGTCGACGGGGTTCATGGACATTCCTCTGACCGAGGGGCGCACGCCAAGCCAGCGGCTGCGGCCCGCCTTGCCCAGGGTCGTGTTCATGTGATCCTCGTTGCCCACGGTGCCTATTGTGGCGCGGCATTTTTTGAATACCATGCGCATTTCGCCGGAGGGCAGCTTAAGGGTGACGTAATCCCCTTCCTTGGCGGCGATAAGCGCGCCTGTCCCCGCCGAACGGGCCATCTGGCCGCCTTTGCCGTAGGTAAGCTCGATATTGCACACGGTAAAGCCGAGGGGGATATTCTCCAGCGGCAGGGAATTGCCCGTCTCGATGGGGGCGTCCGGGCCGCTGATCACGGAGGCGCCTTTTGCAAGCCCTTTGGGGGCGATGATGTACCGCTTTTCCCCGTCCTTGTAAAAGATCAGGGCGATGTTGGCGCTGCGGTTGGGATCGTATTCGATGGAGGCCACTTTGCCGGGAACCCCGGTCTTGTCACGCTTGAAGTCAATTTCGCGGTAGCGCCGCTTGTGCCCGCCGCCCTTGTGGCGGACGCTGATCCTGCCGTTTGAATCGCGCCCGGCCCTTTCGCTCCGGCCCGAGGTAAGGGTTTTTTCAGGTTTTGCCCCTTTGGTCAGATCGGAAAAATCCAGGCTTGTCCATTGCCGCATTCCCGCGGTTATCGGTTTATATGTTTTAATCGCCATAGTTTACGCCCCTAAACGCCCTCGAAGAGGCCGATCTTCTCGTCCTTGGGAAGCCGGACTATTGCCTTCTTCCAGGACGACGTGTACCCGGAACGGTAACGAAGCCGCTTGGGCTTGCCGCCAACCACCATCACCGTGCAGGAAACGGGATGCACATTGAAAAGGCGCTTCACCGCTTCCTTAATTTGCGGTTTCGTCGCCGAGGGGCGGACCTTGAACACGTATTTCCCCTGTTCCCGCATCAGGTTGGCCTTCTCGGAAAGCACCGGCTCTATAAGAATATCTTCGTAGTAGTTCGTCATTCAGCGGCCTCCTTTTGTTCCGCCCCTTCGGGCGCGGGCCCGTAAAAATCATTGAGGTTTTTCACCGCTGTCTCCAGCATCAGCACCTGGCGGCCGTAAAACAGGTCATGGGCCCGCAGGCGGTTGTAGGAAAGATAGCTAAGCCAGGGGATATTCGCGGCGGCCCGTTTGAGCATCGGGTCGTCGTCTTTCATGACAATCACCGTCCTTGTGCCGGGGTTGAAATTGTTCAGCAGCCCGGCAAGATCCCGTGTTTTCCCGGATTCCACGGTAAAGTCCTCGATAATTTTAAGGGTGTCGCTTTGGGCTTTCAGGCTTAAAATCGATTTAATCGCAAGCCGTTTGGCCTTTTTGGGTATGGAATAGGAAAAGTCACGGGGCTTCGGCCCGAAAATAACGCCGCCGCCAACCACGAGAGGCGATTTTTTGTCCCCCCGCCGCGCGCGGCCCGTTCCCTTCTGCTTGTAGGGTTTCGCGTTTGAGCCGTGGACCTCGCCGCGGTCTTTGGTGCTGGCGTTGCCCTGCCTCTTGTTTGCCAGTTCGTTGTTAATGGCGTACCAGATCAGGTCTTCGTTTACAGGAAGGCCGAAAACCGCGTCCTCCAGTTCGATGGTCCTGAGTTCTTTGCCGTCTTTTGAATATACAGTACAGTTCATCGCCGCCTACCTCTTCACCGCGGCCCGGACAAATACAAGGCCCTTGTTAACGCCGGGAACGGCGCCCCGCACCAGAATCAGCCGCTTTTCCGGGTCGATTTTTACAACCCTCAGGCTCAGCACCGTTACTTTTTCACGGCCCATCCTGCCCGGCAGCTTCCTGTTTTTGAAGGTCTTGTGGGGGTAGGTCGCCTGGCCGGTAGAGCCCGGTTCGCGGTGAAATTTGGAACCGTGGCTCTTGCGACCGCCGCCGAAACCGAAACGCTTCACGACGCCCTGGAAACCCTTGCCCTTGGAAACGCCGGAAACGTCCACGTAGCGGACGCCGTCCAGCACCTCCACCCCAAGAGCGTCCCCGACGGCGACTTCCTTTTCAAAGTCCCTCAGTTCCCTTATCTTCTTTTTGGGAGCGACGTTTTCGGGAAACTGGCCCAAATAAGGCTTGGTCAGCCGTTCCTTCTTCGCTTCGTCAATACCGACGACAACGGCATTGTAGCCGTCCTTTTCCCCGGTTTTTTGGGCGATGACGGTGTTCGGGTCAACCCGCATCACCGATACCGGCGTCAGGTTGCCGTTTTCATCAAAGACCTGCGTCATGCCCACTTTTCTGGCAAATAGCCCCAACATTCTTTTACTCCATGCCGTCATTTATAACAGCCGCGCACGATATTCCTCGAATCACGGGCTCACAGCCGCCGGTTCGCGGTCTTCGGAACCGTCTGCGCGATAATTTCAAATCCCGGGAAAACCAGGCAAAAACAACGTTATTGCTTGATCTCCACATCCACGCCGGCGGGAAGCTCCAGTTTCATAAGCGAATCCATCACTTCCGCCGTCGGGCTAATAATATCAATCAACCTTTTATGGGTCCGCATCTCGAACTGCTCGCGGCTTTTCTTGTTCACATGAGGCGAACGAAGCACCGTAACCTTGTTGATGCGGGTAGGCAGAGGGATGGGCCCGGTAACTTTGGCCCCGGCCTTCTGCACCGCCTGAACAATAGACTTTGCGCTCTGGTCTATCAATTCCACATCGAAACCGCGTAATTTTACGCGAATTCCTTCCTTAGCCATCATTCCTCCAGCCCTAACCTCATAAAACGCATGGTCGGATTATTCAATTACCTCGGTAACCTGACCGGACGCCACTGTTTTGCCGCCTTCGCGGATGGCGAACTTAAGCCCCTTTTCCATTGCGATGGGGTGAATCAGTTCGCCGATGATCTCTGAATTGTCGCCGGGCATGACCATTTCCTTTCCCTCGGGCAGCTTGACCGTCCCGGTGATGTCCGTGGTTCTGAAGTAGAACTGGGGGCGGTACCCGGTGAAGAAGGGGCTGTGCCGCCCGCCCTCTTCCTTGGAAAGGCAGTATATCTGGCCCTTGAATTTGCTGTGGGGGGTAATGGTTCCGGGTTTCGCGAGCACCTGCCCGCGCTCGACTTCTTTTTTATCGATGCCGCGAAGCAGCGTGCCGACGTTGTCCCCGGCCTGGGCCTCGTCCAGCAGCTTGTTGAACATTTCAATGCCGGTAATGACGGTTTTCTTGGTGGGCCGTATTCCGACAATTTCAACTTCCTCGTTGAGCTTGAGGATGCCGCGGTCCACTTTGCCGGTAACGACGGTCCCCCGGCCGGAAATGGTGAACACGTCCTCAATGGGCATAAGGAAGGGCTTGTCGGAATCGCGAACCGGGTCGGGGAAGTAGCTGTCCATTGTGGTAAGGAGTTCCTCGATGCACTTGGTGGATTCGGCAGAATCCTGGCCCTCCGAAAGGTCGGACATGGCCTTAAAGGCCGAGCCCTTGATTATGGGGATCTTGTCGCCGGGGAAGCCGTTGGCGGTAAGAACGTCTTTGATCTCTTCCTCGACCAGCATTAAAAGCTCGGGATCGTCAACCATGTCCGTCTTGTTGAGGAAGACGATAATGTTGGGAACGCCGACCTGGCGGGCCAGGATGATGTGCTCGCGGGTCTGGGGCATGACCGAATCCGGCGCCGAAACGACAAGAACGGCGCCGTCCATCTGGGCCGCTCCGGTGATCATGTTCTTGATATAGTCGGCGTGGCCGGGGCAGTCGATATGGGCGTAGTGCCGGTTGTCCGACTGGTACTCAAGGTGCCGCGTATTGATGGTAATACCCCGGGCTTTCTCTTCCGGCGCGTTATCGATGGCATCATAATTCATGATTTTGTCGCCATACTTCTTGCCGCAGTACATGGTAATGGCGGCCGAGAGCGTGGTTTTGCCATGATCGATATGACCGATGGTGCCGACGTTCATGTGGATTTTGTTCCTGTTAAATTTGTCCTTTGCCATTTTGTGTCCTCCTTGCTTTAGACACATTTATTCGATTCTCTTTAAGCGTACCGGGCTCATGGCCCGGCAGCGCCAAAACCCGCATACCGCAGGCTAAATTTTAATAAGTTGACAGATAGTAGGAAAATGAACAGAAAAGGGAGGAACCCTGGCGCCCGCGGCTTGAACCGCGAACCCCTGCGGTTTTCCCGGCGGCGAACCTGTGGCCCGCGCCCTCTAAACCGCTTTTTTCCATTAAACTCCACCTATCCCATCTTATCCGATGGTCGGTTTGGCCGCCATTATATATCAGAGAAGACCACTATAGCGATTCCTCTTTATAGTGTAAAGCCCCCTCATACGATTTAGGCCGGAATTTTGCAAAGCCGCCCCTCAATGGACAGCGCAAAATCCCCTGAACGAAAACCGCAGGTTTGCGCGCTACCAGCGGTAATGCGCAAAAGCCTTGTTCGCTTCCGCCATTTTATGGGTATCTTCCTTCTTTTTGAAGGCGGTACCGGTGTTATTATACGCGTCCAGCAGCTCTGCGGCAAGACGGTCGCCCATGCCGCGGCCCGAACGCGCCCTGGCCGCGTTGATTATCCAGCGCATCCCCAGGGCTTCGCGCCGCGTTTCCCGGATCTCCACCGGGACCTGGTAGGTGGCGCCCCCGACTCTCCGGGATTTGACCTCGATGACGGGCTTGACGTTGTCCAGAGCCTTGATAAACACCTCAAGCGGCTCCTTGTCGGCCTTTGTCTGAAGAATCCCCAGGGCTTCATGGACGATCCGGAGGCCTACGGAACGTTTGCCCTCCCACATCATCCGGTTGACAAATTTGGAAACTACCACGCTGTTGTATTTTGGATCCGGAGCTATTTTCCGGTCTATGGTCTTTTTCTTCCTTCCCATACCATTCCTACGCCTTCGGCCGTTTCGCGCCGTATTTTGAACGCCCGCGCTTGCGATCCGTCACTCCCAGGGTATCCTTTGCCCCCCGGATAATATGGTAGCGCACGCCGGGCAGGTCTTTGACGCGCCCGCCGCGGACCAGAACAACCGAGTGTTCCTGCAGATTATGCCCGATTCCGGGGATATAGGCCGTTACTTCCGTACCGTGGGAAAGCCGCACGCGGGCCACCTTCCGCAGCGCCGAATTGGGCTTTTTGGGCGTAACGGTCATTACGCGGGTGCAAACGCCCCGCTTTTGAGGGCAGGAATGCAGCGCGGGAGACTTTGTCTTTGAAGTCGCCTGCCGCCGCCCGAAACGGACAAGTTGATTGATAGTAGGCATTCGCTGAAAACTCCTTACATTTAAGACTGCGCTGTCAGCATGTGCCCTTCATTGGGCAAAGCGCTACGGAACACAAAAACCCATCATCATGAAAACAAGAGGATGGAAACTAAAAACTAGCAAAAACGGAAAAAAGAGTCAAGTGGCCGCCTCAAAAAAAGCGCAGCGTCAAGCCGTGTCTTTTGGTTTATTGCGGCACGGCAAAAGCCAGCCCTATACTGCTTCTTCCGAAAACCGGTGACAGTCACCGTTTTCCTCATGCGAAAGTTGTCTTTGCGCCCTATACAGGGTATGAAACCACGGTTAAACCCGCTTAATGATTACCTTTTTTATAAGGTAATGGGCGAAAGGGGCAGCGAAGTGCAGCTTCTGGGCTTTCTCAACGCCGTCCTGGGCAGCATAGGGAAAGACAGGTTCACCTCTGTGGAAATTCTGGAAAATAAAACCTTTACCCCGGAGGTTATTGGAAACAAAACCAGTATTCTCGATGTAAGAGCTGTATTGGAAGGCATCAGCAAAGTCAATGTCGAGGTCCAACTCCATAACCAGCACAACATGGACAAAAGGAGTCTGTTTTATTTAAGCAGCGAGTATGCCGGCAGCCTGGAAGCGGGGCATGATTATCGGGAACTGCCCGATGTAATAGGTATCAATATTGTAAATTTTGATTATCCGTCTTCACAGGATTTCCACAGCTGCTTTCATATGCGCGAAGACAGGGAACCTGATCTCATTTTAACCGGAGCGCTGGAAATTCACTTCCTGAATATGGTAAAATACTGAAAGAAAAGCAGGAAGGATTCCATGGGCGATCCCCTGCTCCGGTGGCTTGCCTGGTTTGACATCGGCAGCCCTCCGGAACTGGTAGCGGAGGTAGTGAAAATGGACGGCGCGATACAGACGGCTGACGAACGGATGGCATTTGTAACCGGCGACAAAGAAGCCATGCGCGCTTACAGAATGCGCCAGATGGCGCTTTCCGACTTAACCAGCTATAAAAACTACGCCTGGGATACAGGTTTTGAAGAAGGCAAGAAAGAGGGCTTAAAAGCAGGTAAGAAAGAAGGCTTAGAAAAAGGAATAAAAGAAGGCATAAAAGAGGGCTTGAAAGAAGGACGCGAGGAAACTGCCCGAAAGGCCCTTGCCAAAGGCCTCTCCATTGAAACAATTCGCGATATCACAGGATTCGATATTGAAACCATTAAAGGATTGAGCGGCAGATAATCGCCGGCAGCCAGGGCCATTGCCCTCCCTTTTGCTTAAAATGGTGACAGTCACCCTTTTTAAAGTTTTAACTTCTCCAGCCTTTGGCAGGCCTCTTCCACGTCGGGGCGGTGGCCAAAGGCGGAAAAACGGATAAAATTGGCGCCCGCCGGGCCAAAACCCGCCCCGGGGGTGGTTACTATCTGGCATTCTTCCAGTATTTCCGCAAAAACGTCCCAGCTGTCCCTGCCGGGGAAATGGGCCCAGACATAGGGCGAGTTGTCCCCGCCCGAACAGTCAATCCCGGTTTTTCCAAGGGCGCCTCGGATAAGGGCGGCGTTGCCAAGGTAAAAACCGGTAAGCTCGCGGATTTCCTTTTGGCCCTCGCCGTCGAGGGCGGCAAGCCCTCCGGCCTGGGAAATGTTGGACGCCCCGTTGAATATGGTGGAACAGATCCGGCTCCAGTCGGAGTTGACGCTTTCCCCCGTTTCATATTTAAGTTCCAGAGGGACAACTGACCAGCCGAGGCGCACGCCGGTGAATCCCGCGGATTTGGAAAATGAATTAATTTCAATGGCGCATTTTTTCGCGCCCTCAATTTCAAAGATGCTTTTTGGGATTGCCGGATCGCGGATGTATTCGCTGTACGCCGCGTCAAAAATGACAATGGAGTTTTTTTTAAGGGCCGTCTCTACAAGGGCGGCAAGCTGCTCCCTGGACGCCGCGGCGCCGGTGGGGTTGTTGGGGGAACAAAAATAAACCAGGCCCCTTGAGGGTATCCAGGAAATATCGGGGAAAAAGCCGTTTTCCGGCGTGCAGGGAAGGTAGGTAATGCCGTCGTAGACGGTTCCCGCCCCGGTGCTGCTCGCCCGCTGTATCGGCCCGCCGGCGGCGCCGGCAAGCACGGAACCGTCCACGTACACGGGATACGAAGGGTCCTGCACGGCGGCCTGAACCC
>JGI24702J35022_10003101_pt1 | contig 10045 bp, 6 predicted proteins | sample TergutTh196P4_FD_35022 | JGI IMG/M metagenome (IMG submission 35022) | reverse complement strand
TCGTTATCTCGAACTCTGTAATGCTCTCGTGCGCTATGCCGAGCAACTCCGATACCAGTTGCTTCAGCAACTCTTGGTATTTCACGAATAACATCTTGAACAGAACATCGCTCTTGAACGTGTATTTTAGCTTGGCCATTGCCCACTCTCCTCCATACCTGACTTTGATATGTGATTTGCACTGTGGTGTTTCATTTCAATCCCCTTGCGAGCGGGCGATTGATAATCGCCCCTACAATGTTATTCTACCACATATATCTGCTTTTGTCAAGCCTTTTTTTGCCTGTTTGGCAATTTCTTTGACGACAATTTATAAAAAGCACTTGAAAAAAGAACAAAAGCATTGTATAATATAGACGAAGCGATAAACATCAATAACAAAGCAAAGAGAGGAATTAAACTTATGGGAACAGAAATTCTCGACGACGGCTCGCTTGAAACCATCTATGTGGTGGGCCATTCGCACCACGACTATGCGTGGGAACGCGAGCGACAATGGCACATACTGCGCTACTGCCTGCTTTTTAACGAAATGCTCGATTGGCTAAAATCCAACCCAAAGGCCACGTGGCTTATCGACAATGCGATACACAGCCTGGCCCCTTTTTTTGACAACTATCCCGAGCGGCTCGAGGAGTTTAGGCAACACGTAAAATCTGGGCGCATCGAGATCGCCAATGGTGGGTACAGCCTGGCGCGCCCGTCGTATGTGGGCGAGGAGACCTTTGTGAGAAACCTTCAGGCAGGGGACGAATATTTTAAAAAGACGCTTAAAGTGGAGCGTATACCGCTTTATTACAACGTCGATACCGCGCCCGGACAGCGCCAGATGCCGCAGATACTCACGCTTGCCGGATTTAGGTACTATAGATTCCAGCGACCGGAAGTTACGCTCGACCAAAAAAAAGTGCCGCGGGCCTTTTGGTGGGAGGGCCTCGACGGCTCAAAAATTTTGGTTTCAAGGGGGGCGGGCATAGGCTTTTTGGATGCGCAGTACACAAACCAGGATGTCGGCTCGCAATGGGACAAAATACGCCGCGCCTTTTATACCGAGGAGCTCGCGCCGCGCCGCCCGGAGGGGCTTTGCGCGCACGATATCGAGCTGATTCCCTATGGGTGCGACGACAGCCGACCAAACCTCAATTGGTACGACAAAAAAATCAGGCTCGACGAGTTCGTGAGCGAATGGAACAAAAAAGAAAGAAAAGAAAAAGTCGCCATGAAGTTTGGCGTACCGACAACATATTTCAAAGAACTCGAAAAAAAGGAGCTGCCCATATATGGCGGGGCTCTCGACGAGTCCGAGCTCACGTTCAATCTTCCCGCAAAAGGCGATGCCTCCATGTGGCGCATGAGGGGCGACTTGGACAAGCTTTTGGTGCGATTGGAAAATATGTGCGCCATGTGCAGCCTTGTGGGAATACAATACCCCGAGGCCGAAATAGGCGAACTGTGGCTGCAACTCTTTGAGATCACCGGTCATGCCATCGATTGGGTGTTGTCCGAGGACAACGACGAGCTTTGGACAATCGCGCAAAACGCGAAGACCAAAGCCGAAATCATGCTCGGTCGCTGTTTGGACAATCTTGCAAAAGCGGTAAGATACAGCGCGGGTCAGCTCGCAGTTGTCGCAAACACGCAGGCTGTCGATCGCCATGAAACCGTTAGGATGTGCATAACCGGGCCATTGGGCGTAAAAGAGTTTGCCTTGCACGATGCATTCGGCAATGTGCTCGAATACCAGATCGTCGGGCGAAATTCCTTTTTTTGCGTGCCCGAGGCGATGCGAAGACAGGAGTATGTGTCGGTAGACGTGATAGCCCTTATAAAAGTGCCCGCTTTTGGCTACAACGCAATCAGCGTAAAATACGAGGACTCGCCCATTTTAAAAAATTGCGAACAGCTAAAGCTCGCAAGCCTCGCAGAAAGCGAAATTTTTGATGCGCCAGATGTCGAAATCGATGCGGGGGAGATTGTGGTGAGCCTTTCGAGAGGAAAAATAACCAAGCTAAAAAACAAGGCATCGAGAAAAACCATTTTGCCAGAGGGCGGCGGCTCGCTGTATTCCCTGCGCTGTGTTTTTACTGGGCCGTACAAAAGCTGGATGTATGAAAACGAAGTCGTGGGAGAGTCCGTTTTTTCCCCAACAGAATGGAAGCTGATCGAAAACGGCCCGCTATGTTGGCGCTACCGCGTCCACGGCTCATTTTCGGAGCAGGAGGGGCAAAATGCGACCCTCGACATATTGATAAAACGCGGCTCGCCCGCAATCGAGTTCGAGTTGGAGCTAAACACAAAGCCAGTGGACTGTTACTATACAGTCGATTTTTGCTGCAACGAGAGCACCCGCTCCTATGCCGATGTATATTACGGCGTAGAGGAGCGCGACACAAATGGAATGGTATACAATTATGGCGAGGCATACATCGAGGGGCAGATATATGCCCGAAATTTCGTGTCTTTTGAGCAGAGCGGCGAGCCGCTTGCGCTTGTGTCCAAAAATTGCTCGGTATACTATATCCACGAGCCCAAAAAGCGCAGGATGTCGCTTATGCTCACCCGCAACTGCGTGTACAAAAACTCAGATCAGGATTGGGTGCGCAAAATGCCCGAGGCATTTTCGCTGGATGGCAAAAACCACTTTTGCTTTGCGCTGATGGCGGCTGAGACCTACGGAAAGTTTGGCGATGTGCAGCAATATGCAAAAAAATACCACCATCCGCTTTTGGTCGGCAAAAAATACAACAAAAACACCGAGGGCGCACCGGAGTCATGCTCGTTTATATCCAATTTGAATGGCGCTTTGGTACAGTCCGCCATTTACCGCAAAAACAATCGGTTGCATATCCGCTTGTTTGAAACCAACGGAGAAGAGGCGGAGCTGTCGCTTGGATTGCCGGATTCTGCGGTTTTGGTGAAAAGCGTTGATTTTTTGGGGAACGAGCTCGAGAGCCAATTCGACTTCGATCCAAAGACCCATAAAGTGACGGGAAAAATCGGGCCATTCAAGATAATGACGCTTGAAATTTTTGGGTTATAGTTTCATCACATTCTCGGCGGCCCGCTCAAACTCGCCGATCACGTGCTCGCGCTCGTTTGCGGCGCACCAATACTGTAGGATCACATAAAAGCGCCCGGTTTCCCTGTCGTAGGAAGGCTCGAGTATGCGCCCAAAATAGTCCGAGAGTTCTTCCCCTGCTTGCCGGTTTATCGCGCCGATGTATAGCTTTTTGCTGTCGCGGCAGCGTTTTAGGACTTCGGTCATGTCGTGCTTGTCGGGGTTGCCGAAGTTTATCCCGCAGGCCAGCGGCTCTTTTAGCAAAACATCGAGGAGGTAGTCGTTTTTGCCGCAGTAATGCACATATCCGCCGTTGAAACGCCCGAGCATCTCGTGCAGATAGGGCTGCGCGAACTCGTCTATGAGCGCAGGGGAGAGCAGGGTGGTGGTGTCCTCGCTTATCTTCACCGTGCCCACGTCCGAGGGCAGGACAAAGGCGTTGTAGTGGGTTACAAGCTCGTCGCTTTGGTCCATGCGCTTAAAACATTCGTCCATGGCAAAGTACACGGACTTGTTGCTCAGTTTCAAGAGGTGGTGGGCAAACTCCGGGTCATCGTAGAAATCATAGAATATGGTGTCGCCGTAGACCAAGTGCGCCGAGTCTATCGGCCCCTGCAAGTCGAGGGGATAGACAAAGACTTTCCCGTCGAGGCCGCCGTCGCGCAATTTTTCCGTAAGGTAGTCCATGTGCGTCATGGCGGCAAAAAACTCCTCGCTGCCGTTTATATTGAAGCTATGGTCTTTGCTCATGCCTTCTATTGTTTCTTTTTTTACATGGTCGAGAAGCCAGGGCATCTTGTCATCGAACAATCTCTGCTCGTTTCCAAAGAGCGAGGGTATGATCCCGCAGCCCATGTTTGCGCGCATGGAGGGAACGGCCCCGCAGTTCCCGTTTATCGCCGTCAAGACATCGCGAAGCCCGTTGGCAAACATTTTTTCGCTGTCGAAATGTATTTCTTTTGGATTGTACCCGGGCAGCCACTTGTTTTGTTCCTCTGTGAGCGAGCAAGTCAGCGTTAGCACGGGCATATCGTTTTTTTCGCCCCGCCACGCCGAGATCTGCGCATCTTTCGCCTTTTTTATGTAGGCATCGTTTGCCTTGATATAGTCAAAGACTTTTTCTATTTCGCCAATCATGATTTTTTCCCTTTCGCTATTTTTTTTGCGTTACCACTATATATATTATACTGCGTATTTTTTGTTGTGTCAATATTTTTTTGATTTTTTTCTTGACAAATCCAATATTATTGGCTATAATAATAATCAAACAAAGATTGATTTCGGAGGCTTTGCGTATGTTTGTTTTTGAAATTACGCCGTATGACAAAAAAATATATTGCGAATACTTGGCGGATTTCCTGCCTGAATCTATCATAGACGTTCATACTCATATCTGGAAAGAGCGTTTCGTGAAATCTGCCGAAGCCAGAGGCTGTGTCACATGGACAAACCGCGTCGCCAGCGAATGTGTTTTTGAAAATCTCGAGGCTGTCTACAAGCGGGTTTTCCCCGGCAAAACCGTCAAGTCCATAATTATGGGAAATCCTGCCGCAGATTTGGGCGAAACCAACGTTTACGCCGCTGAATGTGCAAAAAAATCCGGCCTGCCCGCTATTTTCTGCACTTCGTACAACACGCCGGGGAAAAAAATACGCCAGGCTCTCACATCCGGCGGTTTCGCCGGAATAAAACCATATCTGAGCAATTCGCCAGAGTATATCCCGCCTGATGAAATACGGATTTTTGATTTTTTGCCGAAAAAACATTTAAAAATCGCAGACGAACTGCAAAAGGTCGTCATGCTCCATATACCTCGGCCCGGGAGGCTTAAAGATCCCGTAAATATAGCCCAGCTCATGGAGATAGACGAGCGCTACCCAAACGCCAAAATAATAATCGCGCATATCGGGCGGACGTATACGGAAGAGGACATAGGAAACGCTTTTGAAACCCTGCGCCACTCAAAAAACCTGCTGTTTGATTTTTCGGCAAACACATCGGACAAAGCCATGATCGAATGCATAAAAGCGGTCGGGACAAAGCGGGTCATGTTCGGCTCGGATATGCCGATCACAAAAATGCGAATGTACCGCATATCCGAAAACGGCCTGTATAAAAACATCGTGCCGCGCGGGCTGTACGGGGATGTGTCGGGGGACAAAAACATGAAAGAATCGGATGAAAGCGATATCACGTTTTTTATATACGAAGAATTGAGGGCTTTTCGCAGGGCGGCCGAACATTTGCAGCTGACAAAAAGCGGCCTCGCCGATATTTTTTACGGCAACGCCGCAAAATTATTTGGAGTAAATATATAATTAAAAGGGGACATATGTTATGATAAAAATAGGGCTGTTGCCGCTGTATATAGCTTTATACGACGAAAAAGCGCCGGAACTCCGGCCATATCTCGAAAGGTTTTACGAAACGGCGGCGAAAAAACTGGAAGCCTGCGGCTTTGAGGTGCTGCGCGTCCCGTTCTGCCGGCTAAAGCCGGAATTCGAAGCGGCGGTATCCTCATTTGAAAAAAACGGCGCAAAGTGCATCGTGACGCTGCATATGGCCTATTCGCCGTCTTTGGAATCCGCAAGGGCCCTTGCGGATACAAAACTGCCCGTCGTGGTTTTGGATGCGACCGATATTTTTGATTTCGGCCCGGCGCAGAACACAAGCGCCGTCTCGTATTGCCACGGTATACACGGGGTGATGGATATGTGCAGCCTTTTAAACCAAAACCGCAAAAAATTCGCCATAGCCGCAGGACATTTGGAGTATTCCGACGTTGTGCCCCGCGTCTCGGGATATATAAAAGCGGCGGTTGCCGCAGGTTTGATGGATGGGATGGATGGCCTGCGGGTCGGCTCTGTCGGAGAGGCGTTTTTGGGCATGGGGGATTTTGCGGTGGAAGACGGCGAGCTTCTCGAAAGGTTCGGCGTGGAAACGGTCAAATCGACCCCGGAAATCCTGCGCAAACTGAGTGCCTCCGTGACAAAAGAGGAAATAGCCGCAGAAATGGAGTCGGATAACAGATTGTTTGAGCGCATATGCGATTTTTCCCACGAGGCCCATGTCGGGACAGTGCGGGACGGGCTGGCTGTGCGCAAATGGATAAAGCAAGAAAACCTCTCGGCTTTTTCCGTGAATTTCATGAAAATAGGGGAAGATACCGGGCTTTCGTATATGCCCTTTATGGAAGCGTGCAAGGCTATGGGCAGGGGGATAGGCTATGCGGGAGAAGGAGATGTGCTGACAGCTGCGCTCGTCGGCGCGCTGCTCAAAGGGTTTGCGGACACCTCGTTTATCGAGATTTTTTGTCCCGACTGGCGGGGAAACACTTTGTTTTTGAGCCATATGGGCGAAATGAATATACGTCTGACGGCTAAAGTTCCGGAAATTTCGGAGAAAGACTTTATTTACGGGAATGCCGTTAACCCCGTGATATGCTCGGGCTGCTATAAAAGCGGGGAAGGGGTGTTTGCAAATATATTCAAAGGAGCTGGCAATGATTTCAAGCTGCTCGTTTCCCCCGTTACAATGGAGTCGGAAGAAAACGGAGAAAGCAACTTCAAAGGCACGATACGCGGCTGGATGAAACCCCAAAAGCATATAGGCAAATTTTTGGAAGATCTGAGCAGGGCGGGAGCCACGCACCACAGCGCGCTCATATACGGCGCAACTGTCGAGCAACTGTCATTTTTCGGGGAGCTTCTCGGCTTGGAAATCATTGAAATTTGAAGTCAATTAGCTCTTTTTCTCCAATTTTTCGAGGTATCTTTTGTATTTTTCTTCATAAAAATCGTACTGCGCAGTATCCGTAAGTTCGAGCGTTTCGCATTTCACGAACTTTTTTGCGCAGGACTGTAAATTTGGGTATGCCCCTATTCCCACGGCGGCAATCATCGCCGCGCCGACGCAGGCGGAATCCGGTTCTTCTGTCATATTCATGCCGCATCCCAAAACATATCCCGTAATCTCGCGCCACAGCTTGCTTTTTGCCGCTCCTCCCGTCATGGTCAGTTTCGTGAGTTTTTTTGTCTTTTCGCCCATGCCGCATTGCGCAAATTCCTCGAGCAGCAGCCGCGCCTCGAATGCCACGCCTTCCATAAGGGCGCGGGCGATATCGTATTTGTCGTGCATCAAAGTCATGCCGCAGACCGCAGCTTTTTCGTGCGGGTCGTGCAAAAGCCCTGCGCCCGCGACATAGGGATAAAACAGCAAATCCGCCGCGCTCTCCATGCGGGTTCGGCCTGCCGCCTGCAAATCGATAACCGCATAATCTTCGCCGATGATGTTTTTCCACCATTTTAGTGCCGAGCCTGCGCTCACCAGCGAGGCGATTGCGCCATAGCACCCGGTCAACGGGAATATTCCCGGAGACAGGCGCGATTTTGAATAAAGTGGTTTTTCGGTCACGCCGAAGGCTACCCATGTCGTCCCAGTGGCGAGCAAAACGTCGCCGGGCTCGAGCGTTTTGCTCCCTATTGCCGAACAGTATTGGTCGTGCGCCCCGTTGTATACTTTCACGGACTTCGGCAGCCCCAGTTCCTCCGAGGCTTTTTGGGTCAGCTCGCCGATAAATTCCCCCGAAGGCATTATTTTTGGCAGCCTGTCTTCGGTTATTTTTAAAAAATCCAACATCCCGCCGTCCCAACGCCCTGTTTTTATATCCATGAGTTGGCGTATTGAGGCGCACGTGGGGTCGATTATATTTTTTCCGGTCAGTTTTATGTTGATAAATTCAAGCGTGGATAGAAAGCTCGCAGCCGAGCTGAAAAGTTCGGGATCGTTTTTTTGGATCCACATGATTTTTGAGGCATCGAGAGACGGCGAGGGACTCCAGCCCGATTTTTCGTAAATCGTTTCCTCGCCGAATTTTTCTTCCAGTTTCGCCGTTTCTTTTTGCGCTCGGGCATCCATCCACGTTATGGCGGGACAAAGAGGGGAACCGTTTGCGTCTGCGGCGAGCATGGTCGCGCCCTGCGCCGAGACGCAAAGCGCAGCAGCGGCATTTTTATCGCGGACGGATGCCAAAGCCGCGTGGACGGCACGGACACAGGCTTCCCACCAATCTCCGGCATTTTGGATCACCCAGCCGGGCTTGGGCGTGTCTACCGCATATTCGCAGTACCCGCGCCCAATGATTTTCCCGGTTTCTTCTGCGGCGATGGCTTTGGCCCCGGTTGTGCCGATGTCAATTCCTATGACAATCATTTTTAAAAAAGAAGCCTTTCTATAGTTTCGACAATAAAATCCAATACCGATTCCGACGAAATAACCGGCGGTTTGAGCAGTACGGCGGGAGGACAGTTGCGCTTGTAGATCTGCGCGCTCGCATCTATGCAGCAGTCGTTTAGTTTTTTTGCGAATTCGGANGCCCGCTCGACGGAATTAAAATGNAGCGCGGCAAGATGCCCCAGACCTTGCACGCAGGGGATAACATCGGGATTTTTGCGGCTTATTTTATTCAGCCTTTCTTGAAAATATCCGCCGAGTTTTTGGATAAGCCCGCCGTTTGCCTGAACAAACGCCATCGTGATCAAATACGAGAGAGAAGCCAGTTCCTCCTGCCCGTTTGTTACCAGGGCGCCAAACTGATTTAGCGTGTCCATTTCTGCTGTCGTTATTATTTTGCTGGCGGGGTATTCCCCTCCGGGAAACCCTTTGCCCAGGGCGACAAAATCGGGCTTTAGACCGTACTGCCTGAACAAAAACATTCCGTCGTACCACATACAGGACTGTATTTCGTCGACCAGGACAGGCGTGTCGGTTTCGCGGCACAGTTCGTAGGCCGCCGCAAGATACTCGGGCTCAAGCCTTGCGCCTCCGTAATTCATCAAAATTATCTCGTGCAGAAACCCGGCGGTCTTGAAGTTTTCTTTGTTGTATATACAAATTTTGCTTTTGAAGTCTGCAATATCGTTTATTTTTACCGGAACCGTTTTGTACAAACCCGCACTTTCGGCGGCTCTATATAGTTCGCCCCAAAGCCCCCTGAACGTTTGGGTCAAAACGGTTGTCCCGTGGTAATTCGCCTCAAATCCGCCGTTTTGGTCAGCCATGACAAAAAATACCGGAATTTTGCCGTGATATTTGGGCTTGGCAAAAGAATCGTCCAAACGGTAAAAACGGTTGAGCATCATTTTTACCCCGGCCTCTGCGGCAAGCGACCCGGTTTCAAGGTTTATGACCCTGTTGAATATTTTTGGCCCGCGGGTATTCAGGATGTTTTCGGCCTCGCCCCCCTTTAGCCCGTTTGCGGCCTCGACAAGGCGCATTTCGGTCAAACGGGTGATATATCCGCGCGTGTTGTTGTGCGTGGGATTGACGATGCCCAGTTTCCGTGCTTTGTCTATAAGGGCGTAGCCGTTGAAACGGTGACCCAGCGGCGTATGGTAATGTTCGCTTTTTCCCAACAGATACAATCTGCCATCTTCGCCGATGCGAAAACAGCCGAACCCGGTGAGCGGCGCAGCCGAAGCGCAAAACGCGCGGCTGAACGAATCTGTGCCCGCGCCTTTTGCGGAAGCGGACAAAGGCGGGGCAACCTGACATCCCACGCTTTTAAGAAGCGTGTCGTTTTGGAGCTGTTTTTCGGGCGGATAAAAATCCACGGGCTCGACGGCCTCGCTAAAAACCGAGCCGCCGAAAACCGAGGCCGCCTCGGCGACTGCTTTTGTATACTGTTGCCCCAACAAATCGCTTAGAGACAAAACAGGCGAATAAAACATAAAATTTCCCCTTATTTAAAAATCTTTTTTTGCATATGCATATCATTCACTCCCTTTGCCACCATTATACACCGATTGCCTAGGTTTGTCAAGGCGTTAAAATCTCTGTATTGTTGCCAAAATCATCTGTTGCCACCTCAATGCTTGTCACTTCCTTTTTCGATAGGTCGTATATGTATCGTCCCAATAGAACCTTTCTGAACGCATGGGCAGTAAAGCTGAACGCTATGGCGATCTTTGCCTCGTCACCCGCAACCCA
>JGI24702J35022_10003100_pt1 | contig 10050 bp, 7 predicted proteins | sample TergutTh196P4_FD_35022 | JGI IMG/M metagenome (IMG submission 35022) | reverse complement strand
TCTCAGTTCTCAGTTCTCAGCTCTAAGCTCTCTAGTACACTTCCGGAATTACGCTATCGAATAGGACATCAAGTATACTTTGCTGCAAATCGCCTTTGACGTCTGAATCGGACGAGCCTGGACCAACTGCAATATTTATATTTATATTGATCCTTTTCTTATCTGTATTGCCTTCTTCATTCGCGGTTTTTCCCCATTCATAAACACCCGACATTTCCCTGTCTATCTTTAGGTTGCTGAAAACAGGATTGTCAAAGCCTCCTTGCAGGACAAACGTGACGTCATTAAAAGTTTTTCTTTTGATACCAAGCACTTTTTCAGTGACTGCCCGGGCAGGGTTTGATGTTGCGCCTCCGCCGCTTGCAAGGCTTATAAGCCCTTCAAAAGCTTTTATAAGAATTTTTAAGATTTCTATGTCTATTCTTGCTGAAAAATTAAGTTTCATCCCCTTTCCATCTATCCCAAGCGGTCCCGAGAGTCTTATATATTTGTAAAAATTATCGTTTGACGGAGCGTTTATTGAAGTGCCGGCAGTTATGCTGACATCCTTGCCGTTAAAAATAAATCCTCCGTTTATCGACCCAAATTCAAACTTTCTTTCCTTGTTTAACATTTCCATTCCTTCAAGTCCAAATAACGCGCCGTTTGACGCTGAAAAAGAACCAGTTCCGAAAACGCTTGGGAACATTCCAAGTTTGCCATTAAGTTTAAATTGGCTCTCTCCTCTGCCTGTCAGTGCCCCTCCCATTGGAGAAAGTATGCCCTCAGCAAGCTTTTCCAGAAATATATCCTTAATTGAAAAAGAAGCTTTCCAATCGTTATTGATTAAATCTATGGCGCCTTCCCCAAAAATCAATGCGCCGCCAATATTTCCACGATCAACTATAAATCTGATTTCGTCGCCGCTGAATTCAAACGGAACACGGAGCGCGTTTACGGTAAAGCCGAACGCTTGCAGTTGCGGCGTTTCTAAAGTAAATGCCATTCTGCCTTTTGGATATAGTTCAACATCGGCCAAAAGCTTGACGGCGCCCGCAAAACTGTCGCGGAGAGATGGAGAAGACATTTGCACAAGCTCATCTACATTTATATTATTGCTTACTATGCTTAACGCGAACCCTTCTTTTTCATGCCGGATTACGCCGTTAAATTCCAGGTTAAGGGCGCTTCCAAGCAAAGCTTTTGCGTTTAAGTCAAGATTTTTCCCTTTGCCCTCAGTAAGCGTAATGCATAATTTATCCAACAACATCTTATTCAACGTAAGAGGGTATTGAGTTGTAAGCTCAACAGAAGGCGCGGCTATAGTTCCCCTGGCTTTTATGTTTCCTGTAAACATCCCGCCTATTGGAGAACTGATATTATAAGCTTCGTAAAGAGAACTCATTCTGATGTTCACCGCACTGATATCTGCGTTTATGGCTGGTGAGCCCTTTGCCGGAAATTTAATGCTGCCTTTGCCGCTCAAGCTCCCTCCAGCAATTGTGGTATCGTTGATTTCAAAAGCTATAGCTTTTGCAGTCCCTGATATTTTAACGTTAAGATTGTCCCCGTTAGCGGCGGGAGCGTTAAAATTGCCGGTTATAGCGGGATTGGAAACAGCGCCGACTATTTTGAACTGTCCGTTTGTATTTCCGTTTATACCGTAACTCTCAAGCGAAAAATTCTTAACTGTTCCATAAACGTCAATTACCGGTTCAGCTCCTTTGAGTGCAACATTCCCCTTAACCCATATGAAGCTGTTTGTATCCAGCTGAAAACTTGAATCTATTATTCCAAGCGTTCCAGCGGAATATTTTAAAGAAACCGAACTCTGCATTAGTCGCACGCCAAAAGCATTATTGTTCCTACAACTTGCCTTAACTGTAACAACGGGATTGAGCATATTTCCGGAAACCTCGAAGTTTGAATTTACTGTTCCGGTTATCCCGGATCCCTTCAAAGCAGGAACTGACGCTACGTTAATTGATACGTTTCCTTTGCCGCTGACCTGTTGCTTTGAAAAATCTACCTGGCCTGACGTATTTAAAACCACACCGCCTGAAGAAGTAATCTTATAATTTATTAATCCGGATACATCAGTGCTTATAGTAAGAGATGGTTTTTGAAAATTTAATCCATAAATGGAGAACATGTCGGATGTTACATTTCCATCCGCCTGAATTGTATCAGGCGTTCCGTCAATTTTTATGTCGGCGGTGATTTTGCCCTGTGGTAAAGAATCTGCAATTGATGGAACAATCAACACGAGTTTTGAACAATCTAACCCTGATATCGTTGAATCGAGGCTCATTTTGTACGGAGGTTCCATATTAAAATACCCGGAACCTTTCACTGGGGCGCCAAAAAGGTTTGCTGCAAAGCTGCCTTCAGCAACTCCATTTTTGATGCTTGCGCCGATGGAAACGTCGTCTATTTTTTGTTTTTCAATAATGACTGAAGGGATTTTTATGCTAATATCTCCCGAAAAATTGTCATTATCAAATTCCATTTTTACGTGAAAACTTCCGTTTTCTCCTTCAAGTGGGTATCCCAGTTTAAATGTTTTTTCAATCTCGGAAAGCGACAAATTGTCGCAGTCAAGGTAAAATGAACCGCTCATACTTTGGGTGTTCACGAAAGCCCAGCCTCCTAAGTTTTCAGTCTCACACAAAGTTGCGTTTATTCTATGGAAACGCAGAATATTATCTGAATCATTGAAACTCCAAGGCGAAGCAAATGAACTTACCGGAATTCCCGAAACTTTAAGCTCGTTAAACCTTAAATCACCGGACGCGCTCACTCCGCGTTCTCCAATCTCAATATAAGCGCTGCCTGCCGTATTTCCGTCAACATCAAATGAAACTTGGGACGCGCCCAGAAGTTCCGCAATTTCAAGCTCGCTGAAATCAACGCTGACGACCGTTAGCGGGGCTACCGCAAGGTCAAGGTTAATTTTCCCTGCGGAACCTACATTTATATTGACGGAACTTATATTCATTTTAAGGTATTGTTCAATCGGTATTACCTGGTCAACGTTTATATTTACATTCCCTACATCTATATCCAGTTTCAGGTCTCCCTTACTTGAAAGGGATATCTCGGAAATGTTTACGGGGTTCATGTCCGGAATACCGGTAATATCGCTTGATTTAAGGATAAAGTCCAAAAGTATAGGTTCGCCTCCTCCTCCCAAACTTGCGGCGTAGTTTATAAGCGAGGATAGCGCGTCAAAGTCTGACGAGGCGCCTTCTATTATAACTCGCTCGGGTGAAATTATGCTTTCCCGCGAGAGGCTGAATCCCAGGCTCAGTTTGTCAACCTTGAGTAAAACATCTGTTCCTCTTCCTTTTACCGAACCGGTTCCCAATATAGAGNGNCCCGACACGAAGAGGGAGTCGCCTGAAGTCACTGTGATATCCGATATGGTGAATCCACCCAACAGCGAGCCGNGGACGGCGCCAAAATAAATGTCGAGCGGCATATCGAACTCGGACTTGTCAATAAAATTGAGCGCTATAATCAAACCGCTCTCTGTGCTTGCGAACCACGCCACAATGGCAAGAGCGGCTAATAAAATTACAATAATAATTAAAACCAGTCTTTTTAAATACTTAATAAGCATTATTACCTCTTTTTCCACAGTGGCAATTATCGTACATAAAAATTCGCTATTTCTACATGTGGATAAGTGGAAAAGTCTGTGGATAACTATTTAAAAATATTCTCTGTTTTCAGCTCTGTTATGGGATTTGTGGATAAGTGCATATTGCGAATAACACGCAAAACACTTATGAACACTAAATAAAAGTATTTCCAAAACAAGTATGCAAATCTGAAATACAAAAATACTTCTAACTAATTATCAAAGCGGACAATCATTATTCTGTTTTCCTAAAAAAGAATTGTCCGCTTTGATTAGATTTGTATAGACACAGCTTCTCCTCTATATAAATCGGATGAAGTCAGCAGTTTTTTACTTTATGTCGACCCGCGCTTACCCGAAATAATTTACGCTATTTTCTCTTTTTCTTTGAAGCCATGTAAATGAAGAACGCAAGAGGCGCCATTAACAATGAAAACGTGTCCGCGCTGCATCCGGCGGCGCCTTGATGATAAATGTCGAGAACATGAAATACCTTCCTTGCGCTTACAACATTTTTATTGAAACCTTCATAAGTGTATATAAGTTCAACTTCTCCGATGCTTTTATTTACTATAACAAAATCATCACCCATCAGTTCTACATGTGCGCGTTCATAAGGCTTAGTGGACCATACTCCGGGCGGGTCGGGGAAAACCGAAACCGGGATAGTACTATCAACTATGGTATTGCCATGTATAGTTATTTCCAAAGCTATTGGACGTTGCTCCTCGATTGATGGTTCGGGTATTATTGGAGTTACCGGGTTGCTGTCAAATTCAAGGTATGCTTTTCCAACGTTTAGCGCTCCATGTGTCCAATATTCCCCTTCTCCTCTGCCCGAGAATGTATTGTTCAGTATGGCGTCTTTTATTTCAGTCGCGCTTCTTTCCGGAAAGAATGAACATAAAAGAGCGGCTGCGCCTGCCACAAAAGGCGCTGACACGGAAGTTCCGCCGTAATATTCATATTTATTCCCGGGGACGGTGCTCAGTATATATTCTCCCGGCGCGGTCATGTCGACAAGCCTTACTCCCAGGGGATTGAAGTCTGTAGCTCCCCCCCCCGAATCGAAGTTGGAGAAATCGCTCTTTTCGCCATCTATTGGGCTTATTGAGCCTACCGTAATTTTATTGGCAATCATATGAAAAGAAGCAGGAAACGGCAAAATATCACCGCTTTCAGAAGTAGACGCCTGGGCGAGATTCATATAATCATTGCCTGCCGATATGGTCATTATCACTCCGGCGTCGCTGAGTTCCTGTAAAGCAACCTGTAATGCGCTGGTTTTTTCTTCCGCCGATGAACTGAATCCACCGAAGGACATATTTGCCACCCTTATGTTAAGCCCATTTCTCTTCAGTTCCTTAACATAATTAAGTCCCTTGATTATGTCGGCGTCCCACATGCCATCACGCGGACCGTCGCCTGTACCTAAATTTACGGGGATTATCTTGATGTTTTGATTGTGAACGCCTGCTATACCTATTCTATTGTTGCCAACCGCGCCGATTATACCGGCAATATGCGTGCCGTGACCCTGCGTATCCATAGGGTCATTATTCTCAAACGAGCCGTTACCGTAAAAGGATTTTCCTATAACCCTGCCATTGCTGTCTTTGGCTATATTATCCCTTAAGTCCGCGTGATTATAATCTACGCCGGTATCAAGAACAGCGACATATACCACTTCTCTTAGCTTTGCATAGTTGTCCCAGGTTTCAAATATATTTATCCTGCTCAAACCGTATTGTCTGTTTATTTGAGCATCATTCGTAAGAGCGTACGTCTGCATGGGATCATCACATAAAGTGCGTTTATAGTTTGGCGACGCCGACAAAACTTCCGGGTCATCCCTGAGTTCTTCAATAAGCTGCGCGGTCGTTTTTCCGGCATCTCTCAAAAAAGCTATACTTAAACCGGAGCTCTGAGATAGAGCAGCATAAGAATGAACCACGCTCATACTTTTCATATGCGCAAATGACTCAACCTGAGATTCAAGAGCCATAGCGTAAGAGGAATCGCTCATAGCGCTGAACGCTCCAGCTGGAGCTTTTAAAACTACAAGAACCTCTCCTTCGTTGAATTCTGCCAAAGCAGCCAAAGAGCACCCGGCAGATAAAATTACAATTAAAAACGCAAAAACAAAACGACTGAACATCTTATTCATTCAACACAAACTCCTTTTCAAATAATTTATTTATATTTTTGTTTATTTAATATCAAACTCTACAAGCAAAATAGTTGCTTTGTCAATAAAACTGCAACAAACCTTAATTATTTGAAACTATATCAATTCACACTATGGACTTTCCACACAAGTTCGTCGTCATTCCAGGCTTCCTGTCCAACCGCAAGCCGTGCGATTACATCCGACGGGTTGATTTTTGGAGTAGCTGCGTGCGGAAGAATAAGCCAGCTAACGCCAAAATCCCGATAGCCATAATCAAGCCAGGCAACTCCGCCTCCTTGCAAAAACACTCCTTTCATCATTGACAGTTTTTCCTGCAGCTCAAGAAAAGCTCTGTCCCTCATAGCTTCAGCAGTAAGCCATACCCACGATACATTATCAAGTTGCTTCAACATTTCGCTTTCTGGATATACATTCGGAGATTTTCTTTTAATGCTATAGTCGTCAAAAATCACAATTTCCCAATTCCAGTCCTGCAATATAGGAATTACGGAACGATGATATCCAAGAACAGCAACTTTTTCTCCTTTAGTAATGTACCTTATTGAATCCAGAGGCAACCCGCTTCCTTCAGGCGGAGGCAACAATGCTGAAACAGCGGCTGAAGCCGCCGCGTATTCCTGCGGGAACGGTGAAACTATCAATTGAGCAAGAGCATGCGCCCCCGCGCCTATAATATTACGCGTGTGTTGTTCTCTGACTATATGAGCTTCCTTGAGCGGATCCGGGACAGCCCCTAATCCCCATCTCCCATCCTTAAGAAGGATTCCGCTTGCGTGCCATCCAAGCACAAGCGACGACACTTCACAATTACTCTGTGACAACGCCGCATTCACTACCAACTCATAAAAATTCATGCAGAACACATTCCTTATTAAGTGGCGTTCAGATGGTACTAATTATATAATAATATCAACTATTATGTATAAAATATTATTATCATAGGAAGTGTAATTTAATTGATAATTTCTGCATGGGAAAAAGAAAGTAAACTTGAAAAATACCTTGATCTCCTTATGTCATGGGTAGGGAAAATCAGGCTCACAGGGGCGCAAACTCCGGGGGCGCTGAGAGAACATATACAGGAAGCTCTCTGCATCCTTCCGTATTTACCTGAAACGGGCAACGAGGGAATAATCAGAATAATTGACGTGGGAACCGGAGGAGGACTACCCGGAATAGTATTGGCTATAAGCAGACCGGACATTAAATTTACGCTTCTGGACAGCGTTCGTAAAAAATGTATGGCTGTAGGGCTGATGTGCGAAGCTCTTGAACTTAAAAACACGACGGTTGTGTGCGCAAGGGCGGAAGTATACTGCGCGGCAAAAAATGTCCGCGCAAGCTTCGATGTGGTAACTGCAAAGGCAGTTGCAGCAATTCCGCAACTTTTAGAATGGCTTTTTCAGTTTCCTAAAAAAGGAGGGCTAATAATTGCTCCAAAAGGGCCTAAATATCGCGAAGAAATTGCTTCAATAAAGGACAAAACCTTGACAGAACTAAAACTTTCAAAACCCGAGATCATAAAATATGGTCCTGACACCAGGGAAAATTATTTGCTTATTTGGAAGAAATTATAAAGAAAGGCGGAGGCAAACATGCAATATCTTTTTGCAACATGGAGGATGAGTTATATACTCGCGCCCAAACATGAAGGATGTATATTTTGTGATTTTCCAAAGGAAAACAATGATGACGCCAGATTTATACTGTACAGAGGCAAAACATGCTTCGTGATGATGAACCTTTATCCATATAACCCCGGACATGTAATGGTCATTCCATACCGCCACACCGCAGATTACACGTCTCTCTCAATTGAAGAGCTGACAGAAATTGAAACTTTATCCGTAGAATGCATAAAAACACTTAAGAAAGCTTTTAATCCCGACGCGTATAACCTTGGCGTAAACCTTGGCGCCGTAGCGGGGGCGGGAGTGGCGGATCACGTGCACAGACATATCGTGCCGCGCTGGAACGGGGACACTAATTTTATGCCGGTGATATCCGATATACGGGTAGTGCCGGAGTCGCTTGAAGCTACTTTTATAAAGCTAAAAGAAGCGTTTGCCGGGGTTTCTAAAGAACAAAAACAAAACTACTGATATGAGCGGTGATTTTTATTTTGAACCTGAGGGAAACGCAAGCTATGAATCGAACATAAAACGTTCCCGATTCATAGCTAATGTTATTCTTTGCAGAAATGAAGCCGCTGCGAAAGAACGGCTGAAAGAATTATGCGTCGTCCACAGGCAGGCAAACCATAACTGTTGGGCTTACGTTCTGGGAACAGAACCGCTCACCGAGCGCTCGTCCGACGCGGGAGAACCTCAAGGCGCCGCTGGCAGACCAATAATGGGCGAAATTAAGCGTTCCGGACTAACAAATGTGCTTGTCGTTGTGACGCGTTATTTTGGCGGAATAAAGCTTGGGATAAGAGGGCTTATCGAAGCCTATTCAATGACAGCCGCACAGGCGCTTGCTTTATGCCCACGCGCCGAACGTATGAGAATGCGCGCCATCAAAGTGTACTTTCCTTATAATTCAATGGGCAGCGTCACCCATTTGCTCGGGGCGGCGGGAAATGAAGGGGAACTGAGATGGGATTTTTCACCGGAACAATGTGAAAACTGCGTGGAGGAAGTTTCAATAAGCGCTGACTTTAAACTTTCAGCATTTCCGGGGCTTATTCCAAAGCTTGACGAGATGAAGGACAGAAAGATAATTACCGAATATGAGATTATGGAGACTAAAGAAAATTTTACGATATAATAAGAGTTGTGTAAAATAAGAATATTATTAAAATTGGGAGGGGATTTTCTTGTGGTGTGAAAACGAAGTTATAAGACATTGCGATTTAGATAAGATCAACTGTTTTTTGCAAAATCCAAACAATCATCTTATAAGGAAATTGGAAAATCTGGTTGGCAAATACGGAACCCCTGCGGAAATCAACGCGCGCGCCGCCGAGGCTGGAAAAGTTGAGAACCTCATAAAACGCCTCTCTGATATGGACTCGCCATATCTTCCGGATCTTGAATGGCTGATAAAAATCCGTGACAAAGGAGCTTTTATCACTCTCAGCGATTACCGCGCGCAAATTGCAAAAATCGCAGCAGATGAGGGAAAACCTTTTTATCAGGAGATAAACGAATCCAATGCCGTTACACTTGAAATAAGCGCCTTTCAGTATTTCCCATGGCTTATTGCGGAAGCGAAACAGTCAATAGATAAAAAGGAGATAATGCCCGGTCGTTACATCAGGGTAAGAAAAATGAAGGAGCAGGAGCATGATTACGGCGACATCATGGCTGTGTCAGCCGCGATGAAGATAATCGGCGCAAGCGGGGTTGAAACGCTGGACACCAAGGGAACGGACGGCTCAAACATCCACCTTAATGGTCCTGACACGATAACGGGATACTTTGGCGGAATAGGGCAGCCAAACGATCATCCGTTGCTTTGGTTGGACGAGGTGCTTTACTATTACACGAACTACGGGGTAAGAGAAGTGCTTAACATAAACCCGGGAACAGTGCTGACGGCATTTATGCTTTACAGAATGGGAGTTGACATCAAGTTCAAAATTTCCGTTTTCATGGGCAACGATAACGTTTTCTCCATACTATGGGTGCTTATGATGGCGCGTTTTTTCTCTCGTCCCGATGGTTCAACGCCGCTTATAGGCTTTAATATATCGAACTCGGTAGACGGAGCAACCCTAAAAGCAATGGCCGAATTACGCAGACAACTTGGATTCGAAAATCAGGTGCGTATCGAACACCATGTCACGGAAACATATCGCGCAATTGTAAAGCAACCTTATAACCGCAGGGACGATTTGGTGGAAGTAGCGGCGCTTTACCCGAACATTTCGGCCAAACACGAGGGCGGAGAACCTGAAACCGAAGCGACAAGGGAACACTCTTCATCAATTCTGGATTACTTCCGCGATAAAACTGAAATAGAATCTTCAGGCGAAATGAACTGCCTGCTTCAAAACTATCTGGATAAACACGCGTCCGTGAACATTACGGCTGAAGCGTTGACAAAACGCGGAATAGGAATTATTGCGGCGACCCGCCTGCATAATAGATAGGGGTTATAAAACCAGACCATCGCCCCATAGAATCGTAGGGGCGGCATTCTGCGTGTGACGGCCACTGAGCGCGTAGCGCGAAGGGCTGCCGGAACGGTCCCACCAGGGGCCGCCCAGTCTGATAACCGGAACGCCCTCGTA
>JGI24702J35022_10003099_pt1 | contig 10052 bp, 6 predicted proteins | sample TergutTh196P4_FD_35022 | JGI IMG/M metagenome (IMG submission 35022) | reverse complement strand
CAGTTGGTTAGAGCATCTGACTGTTAATCAGAGGGTCCGAGGTTCAAGTCCTCGAGGGGGAGCAAACAAAATCAGGTATTTACAAGTTCATTGTAAGTACCGGTTGCCAAGTTGCGACTATGGTATTTTGCCGTCATCTTTCAATTTTTGTGCAGTACACTTTGCGCAACCAATATGTTTGGCAAGTTCTCGCAAACCAACAAGTTTTTCGCCACGGTTGGTAATTGTGGATTCAAATTTTGGCATTGTGTTCATGAATGAGGTTGACCGAACACCAAAACTTAGTAAGCAAATGCCAAAAATTATTAAATGAATATGAAGAAACATTGGCAAAACAAAATACTTATCTTCAACAAATACAAAGTTCAATAGAAAATACACAAGAAACAATAAGGAATTAAAAAATCAATTGATATTCTTAATGAGAAGATTTTGCCATAAGTAGTTAATTTTACATTCCGGTTCAACCAAAGATTATTTTGTTTATATTTGCAAATTAAAACAATGACAATGAAAAAATTTGATGAATTTATTGTTTCTTCAAAAGAAGAACAAGAGGAATCAATCAAAATTATGGCTGAAAATCTTGAAATACAGAATGAACCAAAAGTTGGTATTTTTTGGTATGACCCTCGTGAAGATGAATTATTTGGAGTTGTCCCTGAGATTTTAGATAAAAGCAAAAAAACAATTCGTCCTAATACGATTAGTATTTTGCATAAAGATTATTGGAAAAAAGAACATCACAAACGAAAGGCAAAAAATAAACCGTTAGGACAATTTGCAGGAGATTTTAAAGATACACCAAGAGGGCGAATTTTTTGGGATGAGAAGAACGATATATTTCAAATTAAATTAGGTTCTTGGATTAAAGATTATCCGGAAGCAAAGAAAATGATTATTGATGAGTTTGATTTACAAAATAGCAATTATGAATTTAGAATTGAAAGTCATTGGGAAGTGGGTGTTGGTTGGGAGGGATATTAATCTTATTGTAAGTCCGGCAATATTTCGTTCTTCGATTGATGGTGGATTATATCTTTCATTGTTGGGGTTTTCATCTGTGATTTTCTTTTTGGATTGTTTTTTTGCTATTTTCGCGACCATATTTAGTGTTTAAAAAAGATGAATAAAATTTATGGATTGGCTACAAGCACTGATTCTCGGAATTATTCAAGGATTAACGGAATTTTTGCCCATCAGCAGCAGCGGGCATTTAATCATTGGTAAAGAACTGCTCGGTTTGGAAATTACCGACAACATCGCCTTTGAAACGGCTGTGCATTGCGCCACCGTATTAAGTACAATTACTGTTTTGCGTAAAGAGATTGTGCAACTTTTCTTTAAACTCTTTAAATTACAATGGAATCCCGAAACACAGTATATCTGTATGTTGCTCGTTTCTATGATTCCCGTAATGATTGTCGGTCTGTTTTTTAAGAATACTGTGGAACAACTTTTTGGAGAAGGATTAACTTTAGTGGGTGTGATGTTGTTGGTTACTGCTTTTTTATTGTTATTGTCATCGTTACGAGTTACGAGTTACAAGTTACGAGTTAAAAACAACTTTCAACTTTCAACTTTCAACTCTCAACTCAAACAGGTTGGTTGGGGGAGTGCCTTTATTATAGGTATTGCACAAGCCATTGCCGTGTTGCCGGGATTATCCCGTTCTGGAACTACCATTGCCACAGGATTGTTGTGCGGCGTTAAAAAAGAAGAAGTAGCAAAGTTCTCATTCTTAATGGTATTAATTCCAATTTTGGGAGAAACCGCGCTGGGTGTTATGAAAGGTAATTTTTCTGCCGCAGTTTCAGGCATCCCCACAAGTTCATTATTCATCGGGTTCTTCGCTGCTTATATTTGTGGTTGTTTTGCCTGCAAATTCATGATAGAATTGATAAAACGCACCAACTTGATTTGGTTCGCCATTTACTGCGCACTTGCAGGTGTTGCCGCATTAATCTACACACTATGCTAAAAAAGATGATTCACCAGGCGAGATTCGAACTTCCCGAAATAGATATGAATTTGGAAGGCGATCTGTTGGTATTTGATAAACCTTATCAATGTACCTCATTTGATTTGGTAGAAAAAGTGAAGAAGTATATTCGTTTAGGAGAAAGCAGAAAGCAGAAAGCAGAAAGTAGCGGCATCCCTTGCGGGTGCCGGCAGAAAGAGGCAACCTTAACGGTTGCCTCTCAAAAAACAAAGTCCATAAAAAAAATCAAAGTTGGTCATGCCGGCACGTTAGATCCCTTAGCAACCGGAGTAATGATCATTTGCATCGGTTCGTTTACCAAAAAAATTGAACAATATCAAGCGCAAGAGAAAGAATATACAGGTACTTTTATGTTAGGTGCCACGACCCCAAGTTTCGATTTGGAAAAACCTGTGGTTGAAACATTTCCTATTGAGCATATTACTGAAGAAAAAATATATCAAGTAGCGCAAACATTTCTGGGAGAACAGGAACAAGTGCCTCCTCATTTTTCCGCTGTGAAAATTGACGGGAAAAGGGCGTATCTGTTGGCACGTCAAGGAAAAGAACCGGAAATAACCCCCAAAATCATTACCATAAATGAATTTGAGATTACAAGAATAAAACTACCTGAAGTTGATTTTAGAATTGTATGTTCCAAAGGCACTTACATTCGTTCTATTGCGCGAGACTTTGGACTAAAATTGGAAAGTGGATCATATTTGACAGCGTTACGTAGAACAAGGATTGGAGAGTTTAGGGTAGAGGAAGCGATACAGGTAAAGATTAAAGTATAAATTGATAAATTTCTTTTAATTTTTTCGCTACGTGTTCCCATTTTAAATTATCCACATCCTCTTTTCCTTTCACAGCGAAGAAGTTAGATAGCGCGGGATAGTTAATAATTCCGTAGATAGCATCTGCCATACCGTCAATATCCCAAAAATCCACTTTAATAGCGTGGGTAAGTACTTCGGCAACCCCCGATTGTTTTGAAATAATGGTAGGCACATTTGCACGCATTGCCTCTAACGGAGAAATACCAAACGGTTCTGAAATAGAGGGCATTACATATACGTCGCTCATGCCAAACATCAGGTCTATGTCGGAGCCACGTAAAAAACCGGTGAAGTGGAATCGGTCGGCGATACCTAACTCGGCAACTCTGCTAATGGTTTGCGCCATCATATCGCCATCGCCGGCAAGTACAAAACGCACGTTCGGAACTTTTTCCAACACTTTTTTGGCGGCTTCCACAAAATATTCAGGTCCTTTTTGAAATGTTACACGCCCTAAAAAAGTTACAATTTTTTCATCCACATATTTATTACGAACGACCTCTTTGCCTGTGGGTTCCACCGCATTGTGCAGCGTAAATACTTTTTCAGCAGGAACGCCATACTTTTGAATGACAATTTTTCGGGTTAGTTCACTCACTGCACACACAGCATCTGCTTCGTGCATTCCGTATCTTTCCAACCCGTAAACGATGTCGTTTCTATTATGCTCTCCGGAGCGGTCAAACTCTGTAGCATGAATATGTACTACTAACGGTTTTCCGCTTACTTTTTTGGCGGCGATACCGGCTTTATAAGTAAGCCAGTCGTGCGCATGGATGATGTCGAACTCGTGAGTGCGTGCAATTTCCGCAGCCACAATAGCGTAGTGTTCCACTTCATTCATCAAATTGTCGGTATATTTTCCTGAGAATTGATACTTTCGTTTTTCACCTATCTCTTCTTCTTCCAAAATTCCGCTATTCAACTGGTCAACAATGCGAAAATATTCATCCACACCAATATAGGGTACCAATTTTGATTCTACTTCCAAAAACTGCACATTTTCAGAAAATGTTTGCAAATGGGTGAAACGTGTGTTTACTTCTACATCACTGGCGTTGATAATTTTCACATAAGATTCATCTTCATCGTTAGAAGCTTTGGGCATTACAAAGAGTACTTCAACATTGTTTTTCGCCAATCCTTTTGTGAGACCGTAGCAAGCAGTTCCCAAACCGCCTGCAATGTGGGGAGGAAACTCCCATCCAAACATTAATACTTTCATGGTGATAAATAGTTAGTTTTTGATACAGTAAGTTAAAATTTTCAAGGCGCAAATTAACATGAAATTTTAATAATTTCACAGTCCATTAAGAGTTTAATCAAAATTATCTTTTAATACCCTAAAATTTTTAACATAGATTTGTAACTTTGTTCTTTGGCAAAAAGTTTGGTAACAATTTCCCCTTCTTCATCTAATGTAATGATAATATGTTTCGGCGCCGGTGTTAAGCAATGTTGAATACCGCCGTATCCACCCACTGATTCTTGATATGCGCCGGTGTTGAATAAACCGATATACTGAATATCTGATTCATCGCGTACTTCTGTACTACTCTCAATAGCGGCGCTATTTTCAAAAATTTTGGGTAAAAAAACAGCGTTCAAATGCGCCTCAGAGTTGTAATAGTCGTGGCTGTCGCAAGTAAGTCCTCCCAGAAACACACGTTCATATTCGCGTTCCCAGTTGTTAATAGCCAAAATTATAAATTGTTGGTTAATTGCCCACGTGTCGGGCAGGGTAGTCATGAAAGAACTATCCACCATATTCCAAAGTTCTCTATCATTTTGTCTTTTTTGTTGTAAAATAGAAAACAAAATTGCGCTGGATTCACCTACCGTATAAGAGCCAAATTCTGTAAAAATTTCAGGTTCCTGTACTTTTTCTCTATCACAAATTTGTTTAATCTGCGATACAATCTCTTCCGCCATGTACGCATAATCATAGCTGAATGAGAGTGAATTTTTGATTGGAAAACCGCCGCCAATGTTCAATGAATCCAATTCAGGACAAATTTTCTTTAAATCACAGTACAAATTAACACACTTACTTAGTTCATTCCAATAGTATGCCGTATCGTTTATTCCTGTATTAATAAAGAAATGTAACATCTTTAGTTGGAACTTTTTATTTTTCTTTATCTTACTTTCATAGAATGGAATAATATCATTATATCTAATTCCTAATCGGGAAGTATAGAACTCAAAGCGTGGTTCTTCCTCTGCTGCAATGCGAATACCTATCTTACATTTAGATTGAAGTGCTTCATCAAGTAAAGTAAGCTCATGCTTATTATCTAATACAGGAATAATGTTTTTATATCCGTTTTCCAAAAGATTTACAATATTTTCAATGTACTGTTGTTTTTTGTATCCGTTGCAAATAATAAATGTATCTTTATTAAATTGCTCTGTTTCATTCATGGTTTCGATGAGGTTAAGATCGAATGCAGATGAGGTTTCAATGTGTACGCCATTTTTCAATACTTCACTCATAACAAATTCAAAGTGAGAAGATTTTGTACAATAGCAATAATGATACTCGCCTTGATAATCGGCTTTTGCAATAGCTACATTAAACCATCGGCGCGCCCGCTGAATGTTTTGAGAAATTTTAGGTAAATAGGTAATTTTTAATGGTGTTCCATACTGTTTGATAATATCCATTAGAGGAATGTTGTGAAAGTACAATTCGTTATCTTCCACGTGAAACTCTTCTTGCGGAAACTCATACGTTTGTGAGATTAAATCAAGATATTTGGTTTTCATAATGATTAATGATTAGTGATTAATGATCAATATTTAGTATAACTGTAATGGCATTGCAAAAATAGAAAAAAATTAATTCAATAGTGTAAATTTTTACAATTTAACTCACTCGAATTGCAAATATATCTGAAATGTAAGAGACTTAGATTTGAATAATATACAAAAAAAGGCTGCCTTTATTTATAAGACAGCCCTCATTGTTAAGATTAAAGAAACTTTATTTGCAAGACCAATTTTGATCTAAACCAGATGAAAGTGAAGAAAAGTGATGCTATTTTTAGTGATTTTGTCCTGGATTTTTCCTCTTTTACTTTATTATTATCCAAAAAAAAGTTTTCTTTGCCAAATTCTTAAAACAGAAATGGATTTTCAAATATTTTCTTCAAAAAAAACTATTGATGCTTTGAAACGAAATGGTAATAAATTATTTCTATTGAAAAAAATATTGTTCTTCTCATATTTCTTTTTTGTTTTTACAGGCACTGTTTTTTCACAATTTTACAACGGCTCACAACTTACTTTCGGAAAAAGTCGTGTGCAATACCAAAATTTTAACTGGCAATATTATCGCACACCGCAGTTTGATGTGTATTATTACCCAAACTCCCGCCCATTAGCCGATTATGTATATACAGTTACTCCTGATATTATTAAAGAGGTAGAAAAATATTTCAACTTTACGTCTGTGAAAAAGTTGCAGTTTATTGTGTATCGCAATCAATCAGATTTTAAGGAGTCGAATTTTAATTATGATAATGATGATTTTTATAATCAAGCGGGAATAACCAACATTTATGGTTCCAAGGTGTATCTTTTTTTCGATGGCAATCGGGCAAATTTTAACAAAATGATAAGAGGAGGCATCGCTTCGGTGTATGCAAGAGGTGTAATACAAGGACAAACGCTGCGCGCCAATATGGCGTCAGAATATTCAATGGATGAACCCAACTGGTTTTATAGCGGATTATCATCTTTTGTTGCAGAAAATTGGAACAGCGAATTGGAAGCACAGGTAAAAGATGGTATTTTATCCAAACGTTTTAGAAAAATGGATAATTTATCGCCGATGGACGCTACTTTGGCAGGACATTCGTTTTGGCGATTTGTGGTAGATAGATACGGCGACAACGCTGTCGCCACTGTTTTGCAAGCCTGCCGCGCAGCACGAAGCGTAGAAAAAGGATTTGCCTACGCCACAGGTATGCGTTTTAAAGACCTGTTGGAAGATTGGTATAGATATTATGTGGTAGCGTTTGGAAAAGATAAAAACCGCGAAAAACCCGATTCGTTACCCTTACTGAAAAAAACAAAAACTACCAGAAAATACAGCGAATTAACGCTTTCCCCCGATGGCGAAAGTTATGCTTTTACTACCAACGAAGCAGGACAAATTAAAGTGTGGCTGAAAACCCCCGAAGAGAAAAAACCAACCGTGGTTTTTCGCAAATATGCCAAAACTGAAGATAATCCCGATTTTACTTTTCCTAAAATATCGTGGCATCCCTACGGCGAAATAGTAGGATTTACCACAGAAGATAAAGGACGAACCAAAGGAATTAAAACCGTAAAATGTTACTATTATCCGGTGGTAGTAAAAACAAAAAAAAGAGAACCGCGTATTTTGGTGGAATTGGATAAAATTACAGATTGGAGTTATACTCCCGATGGAAGCGCATTACTTCTTTCCGGCGTAAAAAACGGTCAATCGGATATCTATTTGTATCACCTGCAAGCCATGGGATTGGAAAATATTACCGAAGATATTTACGACGACCTCAACCCCAGATTGTTAAATGACGGAAAATCTATCATTTTCTCTTCAAACCGCCCCAATGATTCATTAACATCCAAAAGATTTCTTGAAAAAGAGTCTTTGAATACGTATGATCTGTTTGTTTTTAATCCGAATAAAGATGATAAACAACTGCTTCGTGTTACCGATACGCCCAACGCCAATGAACGGGATCCCCGCGTGATGGAAAACGGCGAAGTGTTGTTTTTAAGCGATGAAAACGGGATTACCAACCGTTACGTAGCCAAAATTGACAGCGCAATTACCAAAATTGACACGATAGTGCATTACGCCCATTTTGCCAAAACTGCGCCTCTGTCCAATTATGTGTATTCCATTTTTGAACAGGATTACCGACCCGAAACCAATATGCTGGGAGAGATTCTGTTTCACAAAGGAACTACGCAAATGTATCAATTTCCTTTTGAAGCGAAACCAGCCCTTTCACCTCTTACGCCATCCAACATGCTGCAAAAAACTATAACTGCACAAGCAAAAAAAGACAGCGTCAAAACCCAAACTCCAAAAATTCTTCTTACTAAAGATGGAAAAAAGAGAGGATTGCGCCAAATGTATCGCAGCGATTTAATTCCTCCATTATCTTTGGTTTCAGGGGATAGCATTACTTCTTACAATAATGTTATGGGCTGGCAACCTTACCCCATCACTGATGGAATGGAATTTAATCAACAGGTAGGACGCAATTATAATGTGCAATTCACTGTGAACAAGATGATAACCCAAGCTGATTTTAGTTTTCTAAACACTTCTTATCAGCAATTTACCGGAGGAACATCCCCCATCTATTTAAATGCAGGTATTAATGCTTTAATCATGGTTGGGATTAACGATTTATTTGAAAATTACAGAATTTCAGGAGGTTTTAGAGTATCGTTTGATTTGTCCGGCACAGAAGTGATGCTCAGTTACGAAAACTTGAAGCGCAGATTAGACCATCAAGTAGTTTTATACAGGCAGGCTATCAAAGAAGAGATAGGGTGGGGAATTGTAAAACAACATTCCAACAGTGTGTTTTATATCATGAAATATCCGTTTAACAGACACCATGCCATGCACTTTACATTTACGGGAAGGTATGAAACCTTTATTTTGGGTTCGGTTGAAGACAGAACATTGAGAACGCCTAACGAGAATAAAGTTTGGGCAGGATTTAAAGTTTCTTATATTTTTGATTCAAGTAAAGAACTGTACACCAACTTGTGGCGTGGTTCTAAAATAAAACTTTGGGCAGAATACAACCAATGTTTGGCATCCTATTTTGAGAAGTTAGAATATGGAGAAGTAAATCTGTTTGTTGTAGGTTTTGACATTCGAAAATCGGTGAAAGTGTATAAAAACATGACTTGGGCAACCCGTTTGGCAGGGAGTACCAATTTTGGTTCAGCCCGACTTGTTTACTACATGGGCGGTTTGGACAACTGGGTTTGGGCTAAATTTGACAGAGACAACTGGACTGATTTATCCAAAAATTATGCTTACCAAACGTTGGCTACCAATATGCGCGGTTTTCCGCAAAATATACGAAATGGAACCTCTTTTTTGTTGATAACAACTGAATTGCGTGTACCTTTTGTGCAATTGATTGCCGGAAGACAGTTGGCAAACAAATTTCTTAATTCTCTGCAATTTTTGGCTTTTGGTGAAATTGGCACTGCCTGGACGGGGACAACTCCTTACTCGCCTGACAATTGTTTATATACCCGTTGGATTTACGATGGTAATTTTACCATTAAAATAAATCGTCAGGTGGATCCGTGGGTACAAGGTTTTGGAATGGGATTGCGCGCCTCGCTGTTTGGTTACTTTTTACGTTTAGACTACGCGTGGGGATTGGAAAACATGAAGATTTATCAGAAAAATGGAATGCTGATGTTTTCTATAGGGTTGGATTTTTAAAAATAAAAAATCCGCTATTCCTGTAATCCTGTTTTTTATAGATAAGGGCTAAATCTTTTTTTTAGTGCTGGAAAAAAATAATTAAATTGAGAAGATATTATTTTAGCCCTATTCGCCGCGAGGCGAGTAATTATGCATAACCGTGGGAACAGATATTCCCAAACAAAAACTACATTTAAGCGACGGAAATATGTACATCTCCAAACCATTAAATTCTCCTTCTACTCTTCCAAGTGGCGCCTTACTCTTTGGCAACAATAATAATGACAATCCTACTTGGGGCATTGAGTATGTAAATAACGACAGCGCAAATAATGGGATTAATTTTTGGCATTATACCATCGCTATAATGAGTAGAGACGATACCTTAACAATATTAGGAAATTATAAGTATTATGTTTCACGTTTATTTTTGGGTAGCGATGGCAACGTGGGTGTTGGAACAAAAAACCCAACCGCAAAATTGGATGTGAATGGCTCGTTGAAAGCAACCAGCGCAAATATTGCAGAAACACTGACCGCAAATGTATTAAATGTTCAAACTCTGAATTTTAACTATATTGATACGGTAAATACAAATGTTTTGAATGCACAAACTGCAAATATTGCAGGAAACACTTATCTTAATGGAAATGTAGGAATAGGCACTGAGGTTCCGCACCAAAAACTGCACATTGTGGACGGAAATATTCTTATTTCAAAAACTTCTTCAAGAGATATGGATGCGCCGGGATCTACCAATGGTTCTATCCTC
>JGI24702J35022_10003098_pt1 | contig 10054 bp, 8 predicted proteins | sample TergutTh196P4_FD_35022 | JGI IMG/M metagenome (IMG submission 35022) | reverse complement strand
GGCTTAGAATCTCTCCGTGCGTACGCGCGTCAAAGTATTTCAAAGGCAGTCTGTCAAGTTTCTCTTTTATCTGATTACGCATATCGAAAACAATGGTTTGAGAAACGCCGGACATCATGTAAGACATTATAAAGCTCAAAATGGCGCTCAATATATACAGCCCGACTAAAAGCAAGAGTATCATACCGATGTAATGCATGTCATACTTGGGAATATAGGCGTTTCTGGCCGCTTCTATTGCAGATCGCGGCTGCTTGGTGTTTATCACGTACATAAGACGGTAAACGTACATAACAACCGCAAGGAAGCCGTCAGCAAGTTTAGTCGTAGCCTTACCCATAATCTTAGGCCCTACGATGGAAAACACCGTACTTGCAATCGCAAGTATAAAGACCACTGTCAGTTTGAAGCGCTGCGGCAGTAAGTATGGCGTAAGCCTTTTCAGCGTGCCTTTTACGTCTTTAGGCTTTTCCGCGGCCCCGCGCATCATAGCTCCGCCCGGGCCGCCTCCCATCATTGGCCCTCTTTTTGACCCGCTTCCCGGTTTTCTTTCACTCAAGCCAATTCCTCCTCCGACAACTGTGAAGAACAGATTTCGCGATACACTTCACAGCTCTGGAGCAGCTCGCGATGAGTGCCCATACCTACTATCTCGCCCTCATCCAACACAAGTATCCGATCCGCGTCCATAACGCTTGAGATACGCTGAGCAACAATGATTACCGTAGCGTTTGAGATCTCATTTTTCAAGGCTGCCCTAAGCGCGGCGTCTGTTTTAAAATCCAAAGCGGAAAAGCTGTCGTCAAAGACATATATTTCAGGCTTACGAACAATCGCACGCGCAATGGATAACCTTTGTTTCTGCCCGCCAGACACGTTTGTTCCGCCTTGAGCAATTTCTGTTTCAAACTTATCCGGCATGTTGGATATAAAATCGTATGCTTGCGCTACCTTAGACGCGTGTTCAATTTCTTCCTGAGTGGCGTCTTTCTTTCCGAACCGGATATTGTCGTTAACAGTGCCGGAAAACAGAATAGCCCCTTGCGGTACAAATCCGATTTTAGAACGCAGTTCTTTCTGAGTCATTTGGCGCACGTTTACGCCGTCCACCAAAACCTCGCCATCCGTGGCGTCGTAAAACCTCGGTATAAGGCCAACCAGAGTAGACTTGCCGGATCCGGTGCCGCCTATAATTGCGGTAGTTTCCCCAGCTTTTGATATAAATGATAAATCTTTAAGTACATGGCATTCTGCCCCAGGGTATGAAAAAGAAACGTTTTTAAATTCAAGAAAAGCAGATTTCACCGCCGGTATTATGGGCTGTGCCGGATCGGACACCTCTTCGGGCATATCCAGCACTTCGTTCACGCGGATCGCGGAAGCCTGCGCTCGCGGAATCATTACAAACATAACGGCGACCATAAGCACAGAAAACATAATCTGCATAGCATATTGTGAAAAAGCCATCATATCGCCTATCTGCATTTGCATAGTGCTTATGCGCTTGGCGCCAAACCAAATGATAGCCACGGACGTTCCGTTCATTATCAGCGTCATAACAGGCATAAGGCTTGCCATCAGTTTGTTGACGCGGATTGCTATGTCGGTTAAATCTCGGTTGGCCTGTGTGAAGCGCCGTTTCTCAAGCTCCATACGGTTAAATGCCCTGATTACACGAATACCGGTCAGGCTTTCCCTAAGTGTCAGGTTCAACTGGTCGATTTTTTTCTGCATCGCTGTAAAAGCAGGAACTACTAAAGACGCCAAGCCCATCATGATCAACAGCAGCAGCGGCAGCGATACAAGCAGAATGACCGCTAAGTGTTTATCTTTGGAAAGCGCCATTATAATACCGCCGATACACATAATAGGCGAATAGAGGATAAATCTGAAACCCATTACTAAAACGGTTTGAATTTGTGTAATATCGTTTGTGGTGCGTGTTATCAGGGAAGCCGCGCCGATCTTTTCGTATTCGTGAAGGGAATAATTCTCTACTTTTGTGAACACGGCATTACGGACATCTCTGCCGAAGCCCAGCGCCAATCTCGCGGCAAAAAAGCTGGCGATAATTGAACAAACTGTGCCCGCGAACGCCATGACCAGCATTTTTACACCGGTACGATATATCATAGGCATATCGCCTTGCAGCATACCTTTATTAACAATGTCGCTCATGAGGTTCGGCAGATTCAAATCCGCCATTGCCTGGCCAAACAGCACAATCATTCCCAGTAAAACTAAAAAAATGTATGGATTTAGAAATCGCAGGATCTTTATCATGACTGGATAGGCATTTGATCAAACAAAGTATTCACATTTGAAACAGCCACAGCCTCTCCTTCATCCACACCTCGGAGAATCTCAGTTTCCGAATCGTTTTTCAAACCTGAGACGATTTCTTTCTTATACGCGATATTGCCATTTATAACAAATACATATGTCTGCCCGTTATTCTGAACAACCGCGGAATTGGGCACACATATATGATCGCTTCCTGTAATGTGAATGGCCGCGTGCGCGGAAACGCCTGCAGTAATGCCATCATCCGGATTGTCAATGGTAATCTCACAAGGGAAATATGATCCCGTGCTGACAGCGATAGGACCAACTCCGGTTACTGTTCCCGGGAACGTTTTATCTGGATAAATGTCTATAACAACGTCAACATTCTGACCTTCCTTGACAAACGGCAGAGCGTCCTGCGAAATAGTGCCCTTTAATTTCAGCTTGGAAACGTCGGCAAGCGTAAATAGCGGAGTACCAGCCGCCGCGATTTCACCCTCATTGATATTTCTATTAACCACTACACCGCTGATATTTGCGGATATTTGAGCGTTAGGCAGTTGAACCTCTATTGCGTTGACCGCTGCCTGCGCCTGCTCCAGCGCTGTAGAAGAGCTTACTTTGTACTGTTCCTTAGCTGTATCCACCCTGCCTTGCGCGGTAACAATTTGGCTTTGCGCGCCAGAGCCGGATGCTTGGTTATAAGACGCTTTTGCGCTGTCATACTTGGATTGAGCAGCGTCCTTCGACGCTTTGCTGCTTTGTACCGCCATGTTATACGCGGCTTGTGCTGTTTTAAGGGCAGTTTGCGCCTGTTCAAGGCCAGACTGAGCGGCCCTTACGCCAGCTTGAGCCGTATTCAAACTTGACTGAGCAGAATCCAGATTAGCTTGCGGCGATACGTCCGACTCTACCAACTGCTTAGTCCTGTCGAAATTCTTCTGCGCCGTGTCTAAGGCGTCATTTGCGCTGTTTAGATTATTCTGAGCGTTTTGAATGCCAATCTGCGCTTGATCTATTTGAAGCTGGCTTTGCTGTAATTGAAGATTAGACTGTTCTGTTGCGGCGTCAAGAGCTATTTTTGCGGCGTCCAATCCGATTTTTGCCGCGTCAACCTGATCGTTTACTGCTGAATGTGTCACATCTAAACCGCTTTGCGCCGCATCCAAGTTTACCTTTGCCAAATCCGCCTGGCTTTGTGTGGAATTATAAGCTGCTTTAGCAGAGGCAAGTTGGGCGTCCAGTTCCTTGGTATCCAAACTTACCAATACGTCCCCAGCCTTTACTTTCTGGCCAACTGACGCGTTCACCGCGTTAACTGAACCGGATAGTTTAGCAGAAACGACAGCAGTATTGTTAGGCGTCAATACGCCCGCGACGTCAACAGTACTTTCCAATTGTTTTCGGGACGCCTTAACTGTATCTACGGAAAAATCCGAAAATTGCTCCATCGCGTAAGTATTTCCGCAGCCGGGCAGTGTCAAAAGAAGCGCGGATAAAATCCCAATATATAATAATTTTTTCAAGTTAAACCTCCTATCTATTCCCAAGCAGCGTGAATAAATTCTCATTATTTACCCTGATTTTCACTGTAGCGTTCATGCCTAGCATGAGCGGCAGATTCTCATTGTTAACCAGACTAATCTTCACTGATATAAGCTGTGTGGTTTTGGTATATGTGCCGCTGGTATTCAACGATGGCATGGTGGAGAAAGCCGATTGTGTAGCCTGGCCGACGCTTTCCACAAATCCTGAGAATACTTTGTTAGGGTAGGCGTCAATAAGGACTGTCACTTTCTGGCCTTCCTTTATCCTGAAAATGGATGTCTCCTCCACATTCGCCTTAATGTACATGTTATTGGTATCAGCCACCACAGCTACTTGCATTCCCGGAGAAACAGTCTCTCCCTGAACTACGTTCGATTGTACTACCTTACCGTCTATAGGCGTTTTAATATCCGCCTTGTTAATCAAAGAATCCGCCGAAGCGCTTAGTGACGAGGCGTTTACCGCACTGCTCTGCACCATAGAGCCCAAATCCTGTCTGCCAAGTATATAACCGCTTTTGACTTCATCTCCCTCTTTCACATTCCAGGTTAATACATTGCCGGTTACTAAAGGTGTGATAGTAACCATGTTTGCAGTTACAGACGCATTATCTGTCGTAAAGTAATTGACACTGTCCATCCAAAAGTTATACAGCCAATATCCGCCGCCTGCCAGAAGAAATAACAGGATTAGGAAAGCAATCCATTTCTTTTTCTTCATTTTAAAACCCCCGTTTTTCTGATTTATACTCGCGAAAGCTGAGATTTGCCAAGCGCGAATTGAACGTTTGGCAAATCTCAGCGCCGCTAAAACCCGTACAGCGCCATACGATTCGTATGCAAACATACGATTCGTATGCAAACATACGATTCGTATGTTTGGCAAATGATAGCGTTGTGCGGTATATATGGTTATTATTCTGATTCGTCTTGTAACTGTTCCCAATGATCCGCAAACTCATTAAGCATTTGAGTCAGCGCTATTATTTTATTTTCACCAAAACTTGATATAATTTTCTCGATAGTTGTATCCATCTTTTTTTTCATTTCATAAGTAACTTGTTTGCCTTTATCCGTAAGCGTAAACCGATATTGCCGCTTATCGCTCTCACTTATAGTACGGCGTACATAACCCTTCTTCTCAAGAGATGCTAAAATCTGAGAGACTGCGGAATGAGTTACACAAAGTGTTTCACCGAGTTCAGCCGCAAGAAGTGATTTTTCATTTTTAACGTATTGNCTGTCTACAATAATCATAGCAATCACTTCATTCAAGCGTATATCCTGGTCAATAGAAAAATGAACGGCGGCTTTTCTAAACTTAAAAAGCGCATATAATAAGTCTTTATTCAGATTATTCACAATATGCACCTTCCTCTATGGTATTGCAGAACCGATATACTTTGCCGCGATATTCATAACGCAAACTCATTTCAGCCGATATACCTTCCCCGTGCGATGGTATTGTAACAGCTTACAGTATAATCATATACGTCAGCAGTAAATATGTTAGCACTTAACTATTTTTCCGTCAAGGATTTGAGATTTACTTCAATAAAACAACCGCCTTTTCAGGCGGCTGGAATATTTAAAAATCTCTTATGAAAAAGATTTTTTTGTTAGGTGTATTCTTAAGATTGATATCATCATGTAAAATAATTGTATCCACAAATGGATCATTTATAGCCAATTGTAAATCTTCCTCAGAATAAACGTCAAATGTTTGTGAACCAAACGAAGCGGCATGGTATATAAACATAAACGCTATTGTAACAGCAAAAACAGAAGCTCCAAAAACGGCAAAATTCCTCATTGCTTTAACACATATAGTTAAATCGCCTCTCCAGTCATGAGGCGCGTTTATATTCAGCCTCAGTAAACGCATTTAACATCCCCCTAGTTTTTTGTTATATCTATATAAAGAGTTTGCGGAAAAATATTGAGCATATACGGGTTAATTTTATCCAAATAACCACTAATTGCATTAGACGCTTATTAAGTGAATTCTCTTTACACATTGAGATTACTCATCGCAAATATATTGACATATATACTATTTTGGAATATTATGGGTAAACACCGATAAAAATCTAGGGGATATAATATGCTGCCACAAATAAGTAATCCAACATCACTGATCAATTGCTGGCCACCTACACTTATATTATTCATTTTTTCTGCCAGTTATGGTTTATTATTATATTATGTATCTTCTAGTCTTGTTTTGTCTATTTTTTGTGAAAATATCAATTTAACTCGCAAATTAGTATTTTCTGCTTTATGCGGTATTTGTGTAGATACATTCTTCACGTATATTATTTTTTTTGTTGATTTATTAACTAAATCAAATATACTCTCTTCTGATTTATTAATACAATTCATTACTACGACCAATCCAGCATCAGTGTGTATATTCTATTATCTTTCCATAAAAATACTGCGGCTGCGTCGTTCCAGTGCGATTCATTTTATATTATTACTGTATATTTGTGTGCTTATGAGCAGAATGTCACGAAATTTCATGAGTTGTTTCATTTTTGCTCAAAAATCCGGCGAATATAATTATATGAGGGATGTATTGTCAATAACAGCATCACATATTGTTAACATTATTATATATTTCTTAGTAATGACATTCCTGCAAAAAAGCAAATTCAAAATAAAACTGCCCGATGAAATGAATAACCGTTTCCAAGCGAGGGAAATTGCACTCTCTGTAATCCTGATTATCGCGTCCTATCTGGCAGCTGTAATTGTACCTGTTCTTCTATATAATAATCCTATAGGCTACTTTTTGCTTACAATAGTTTTCGGGCTTATCTTTATAATAGCGTTTCTTTTAAACACCAAACTGGCTATGAATGAAACATTAGCTAACAAGGATATATACATACAATCATTAACCAACGCAAATGACAAGTTTAAGTTAATCAAACATGACTTTTATAATATTCTAAGTACATACAGCGGTTACATTCAAATAGGTGATATTGAAAAGCTGAAAAAATATCACGAGGAACTTCTAAACACAACCGTGGAGGCAGGCGATCTTTTGGATCTGAATAATCACATGAATGAAAACCCTGCTTTAATTTCACTCATCATTAGTAAGATTGAACAGGCGAAAAAAGTTAAGGTTAATATGCGTGTGAATATTCTTTGCAATGTTGATAAACATCATATTGATCGGCTTGCATTATCCCGTGCTATAGCCTGTCTGCTGGATAATGCGCTGGAAGCCGCCTGTGAATCCAGCGCTAAGCGGGCAAGTCTTATAATCGATCAGGTAAAGAGCGGAGCCAAACGGATCCTCATTACCAACTCTTTTAATAAGATTGATGATATAACCAATTTGACTGTGCCTGGATTTACAACAAAAGAAGGGCATTCCGGACTTGGGCTTAAAGAAGCGCGCAGGATTTTTGAGGAATACGGCTGTTATTTCAAGCTGTCGCAAATTGACGATGAATTTACCGTCTATATAGAAATTCCTGCTGAATCACAAAACTGGAGAACTAAGCAACTATCAACCGAAACTACTTAACAAACCTTCTTTTTCCCGTAAATGAGTTTATTTCAATTTTATAGACCCATGTGGCGTCGAGTTCAGCTTCACTGCATTGATAGCCGCTGAACCCACAATGCTCAAGAAGCGAATCGATTCCTTTAGCGGCTTCTGTTCCAGTTAATCTTTCTACGCTGCCAAAGCCGATAAAGCTCTCATATTCGGCTGTAATGCCGCCTGGAGACTTAATATTTCCATGAAAAATATCCGCCTCGACGCACACGTTATTATTTTTTGCGATAAGATCGTGCTTTAATCCTTCTTTTGCGCCATGAAAATACATCGTTATTTTGCCGTCAACAGCTTCAAATCCGAATGAAAGAGGTACGATATATGGATATTGCCCGCCATTCAGCCCAAGCCTGATAATATCGGTGCGGCGCAAAATATCCGTTATTTCTGTGAAGCTTGTAATTTCGCGGTCTTTTCTTCTCATCTTATTAACCGGCTAACTAAACCTATTGAAATATACTTGGAGAGTTTAGAGTATTTGTACTCTAAGCGCTTTTTTTATTTAGCAGACTATTTAGTTAGCTTTTCCTTTCTCACTTTATAATTTTATCTTGCTTATTTATTTTCTTTTCAAGCACAATCAAACCTATGCTTCTTTTCATTTAGATACTTTTACTTTTTTATAAAAATATACAGCTCTTATTATCAGCCCTCCTGTCCACCCTATAGGTGTGGCAATCCAAATCCCTACATACCCTAAATAGCCGGACAGGGAAATGGCTATAGGCACTTGCAATAAGCATAGCGATACTATTGATGAGATCATAGGCACAAATGTTTTACCATAGCCCAATAAAGCGCCGTTCGTGATATGCATTGCCGCAAAAATAATATATGCTGACGCAATTATTCTTAAGTAAGATCTGCCTATTTCCAAAATCCCAATATCATTCGAAAACAACTTCATTAGTATGTCTGGAAACATAATAATAATCAACCCTAGTACTATGGATAGTACGCTTCCTATGAGCATTGTAGCTTTATATCCGTTGACTACACGATCATTTTTCTTAGCCCCTATGTTTTGCGCTGTAAAAATAGAAAGCGCCTGCCCCATATTCTGCGCAGGCATTAAGGCGAAACCGTCTATCCTCGACGCCGCCGCATATGCCGCCATACATTCAGACCCAAAGCTGTTTATCAATATTTGGATAACAATAAGCCCTAAGCTGATAAACACCTGCTGCATGGCCGCAGGTATACTGATTTCAAGGCACTGTTTGAGTATTTGCCTCTTTATCCTCCAGTCCCGGATTCTCACTTGAAATTGCGGATATTTTTTATTTAGATAATAATAGATTCCGATAAACGAAAACAACTGAGATATTACTGTCGCATAAGCCGCGCCAGATATACCCCATCGGAATACCGCTACAAAAGCAATGGCGAGAACAAGATTTAACAGCGCCGCACTTATCAGGAAGTATACGGGCGCCTTCGAATCGCCAAGTCCGCGTAAAACATTGGATACAGCGTTGTACATAAAAGACGGGATGATGCCAAGAAAAATAATCCTCAAATACGTGAGTGTAAGCGGCAGAATGTCGTTAGGTACACGTACTAGAATTAATATGTTTTCACAGAATACGAATCCCGTAACGGTGATAACAATAGCAATAATGCTTGTAAAAGCATAACCTGTCTGGATCACATCGTAGATTTTATCATAATCCTTAGCGCCGAAACACTGAGATATAATGATCCCAACGCCTAAAGTTACCCCCACAGTAATTGCGACCAAAAGCAGATTGATCTGAAAGCATAAGCCGACAGCCGCCAAGCTTTCGGTTCCAAGTATGCGACCTACAACGATACTGTCAATGACATTATACATCTGTTGAAAAATATTGCCTATGAGGATCGGTAAAGTAAACGCCATAATCGCCCTGTATTCTTTACCTGTGGTCAAATCCCTCAAAATTATCTCCCCCTATATTAAACCGCCTCTTAATACACATCCCTGATAAACCAAATTGCTTGACTTATGAGAATGCCAGTGGTACTAATATAATGGCGATGGCGCATATTATCAATAATTTAGTCATGGATCTATACCGGTATAGATTTGGCAGGTGAAGGTATGTCTAGATATAAATATGAACATATAATAAATATCATTAAAGACAAAATCCAATGCTGTGAATATAAGCCAGGCAGTAAATTGCCGTCCATACAAGCACTTGCTAAGGAATTTTCTCTAAATACAGATACAGTAATTCGAGCTTATAGGCTGCTCGAATCAGAGCATTTGATATACTCCGTCCCTAAAAGCGGATATTACGTCGTTGAGTCTACTACTGTTACTGATAAAGAACCGTGTATAATCGACATGCTTTCGACTACCCCAGCGTATGAAGTCAATCCATATAAAGACTTTTATCACTGCATGGTACAAGCGATTTCGCTGAACGAACATAAGTTATTTACCAATTCTCCAGTTAAAGGTACTCCTGAACTGATTGGTATACTGAAAAAACATGTTGTTAATTATCAGATTTTTGCGAGAGAAGAGGACATATTTATTACCAGCGGCGCTCAACAAGCTTTGTTTATACTTAGCTCTATGTCATTTTCAGGAGAGAGAGACACCATACTTGTCGAACAGCCGACATATCACATTTTGCTAGAAGCGCTTAACGTAAAT
>JGI24702J35022_10003097_pt1 | contig 10054 bp, 11 predicted proteins | sample TergutTh196P4_FD_35022 | JGI IMG/M metagenome (IMG submission 35022) | reverse complement strand
GGTAAAGCAACCGCCCCGTTGTAAGAATCAGAGGGTATCCGGCGTCCGGTATTTCGCTTGGGGCGGTGTATCGGGCTTCGGCAAAAGTAGCCTTTCCGCCGCGCCTTGCAAATTTCTCCACATGTAAAACGGGTGTACCCGGATGGTCACTATTCGGGCATGGCCATTGCAAACCTTCTATGTTTTCGAGCCTGTCGTAGGTAATTCCGCCATAACTTGGCGTAAGTGCGCTGATTTCCTCCATTATTCCCNTTGGTGAACTGAATTTATTCCCGTATCCCAATCTTTTCGATATTTCCGATATAATCACCCAATCCGGCTTGGCGTTACCGGGCGAATTAACCGCTTTTCTTACTCGCTGAACTCTGCGCTCAGTATTTGTAAAGGTTCCGTCCTTTTCAGCAAATGAAGCCGCAGGAAGAACAATATCAGCAAGTTCCGCAGTTTCCGTAAGAAAAATATCCTGTACAATCAAGAAGTCAAGCTTTTTAAACTGTTCTTTGCAATGGTTTACATCAACNTCAGCAATCATAGGGTTTTCTCCCATAACATAGAGCAATCTTATATCATCTCCAAAATGAGAAAACATCTCGGTAAGGGTCAGCCCGGGCTTGCGAGACAATGTTTCTACTCCCCACGCTTGCGCAAACTTTTGGCTTATTGCAGGGTCTGCAACCTTTTGATAGCCCGGGAAATAATTCGGCAGCCCTCCCATATCGCAGGCGCCCTGAACATTGTTTTGCCCTCTTAGTGGGTTTACACCTCCGGAATCTATTCCGATTTTGCCAGCGGCAAGCGCTAAGTTGGATATGGATAAAACTCCCTGGGTGCCTGTAACAAACTGTGCTACGCCCATTGAATAAAAAATTCCTGCTTTATCGGCTTTAGCATACATCAATGCAGCTTTTCTTATATCGTCCGCCTCGACACCGCAAATTTCCGCCGCGCTTTCCGGCGTATACTCCTTAACCAATTCCTTTATGTTGTCAAAGTTTTCGGTTCTCTCCTCAATATAATCCTCAGCCAACAGCCCTTCTTCTATTATCACGTTGAGCATAGCGTTATAAAGCGCGATATTTGTACCCGGTTTAATCTGCAGGAACAATTCAGCGTTGTCTACAAGGTCGATTTTCCTTGGGTCCGCAACGATGATTTTTGCGCCGCGTTTTTGCGCCTGTCTTATCCTCGCTCCAATAACAGGATGCGCTTCCGTTGTATTTGAACCGGTTACGAAAATTAAGTCGGCGTCTATAATATCTTTTATCGTGTTTGTCATTGCTCCGCTTCCAAGGCTCTCGCCGAGAGCCGCAACAGTGGAGCTGTGTCACAATCGGGCGCAGTGGTCAACGTTGTTTGTACCGATTACCGCGCGCATCATTTTTTGAAAGATGTAATTTTCTTCATTTGTGCATTTGGCCGACGTAAGACCCATAATTGAGTCGCTGCCATACTTTTGTTTTGTTTCAATAATTTTTGTCGTAACAAGAGTGAACGCCTCTTCCCATGTGGCTTCCGTGAATATGCCGTCCTTTTTAATCAATGGCGACTTAAGACGTTCGGGATGATTGACAAATTTATACCCAAATTTCCCCTTGACGCAAAGCATTCCCTGGTTTGCGCCGCCTTGCGCCGGTTCGACTCCTATTATGCTCCCGTTCTTTACCATTAAATACAGAGCGCAGCCAACGCCGCAATATGGACAGACGGTCAGTATTTTTTCAGAATTTACGGCAGAAAGCGACCTTTTGGGAACAAGCGCGCCTGTAGGGCAATTTGAGACGCAGTTGCCACAGGAAACGCATGCGGAATCTTCAATTTCCTTTTCGGAGGCGGGAGTTACATGGGTGGGGAAACCGCGACCGCTCAAACCGATAGCGCCGACGCATTGAAGCTGATTGCATACTCTTACGCATCTTCTGCAAAGGATGCATTTGTTTCTGTCAAACTCAAAGAAGGGGTTTGACGAATCAATTTCATATTTTATGTTTTCACCTGCATATTTAGTAATTTCCACGCCGTATTCTTCGCAGTATTCATGTAGCTTGCATTGTCCAAGTTTTTTGCAATTGAAGCAATCCGACTCGTGGGTAGACAATATATAATGCAAAACCTCGCGCCGCGCTTCACAGGCTTTTTCCGAATGAGTATGGATTTTCATCCCTTCTTTAACAAGTGCGGAACACGCCGCTTCCAGACTTCGCCTGCCTTCAATTTCAACGAAGCACATCCGGCACGAACCGTCAGGTCTAAGCCCTTCTATATAGCACAATGTTGGTATTTCTATGTTATTTTGTCTACAGGCTTTCAAAATTGTAAGCCCTTCCTCTACAACTATTTGCGTGCCGTTAACAGTTAGTTTTATTGCATTATTCATTTTGTTCCTCGTTCATTATTAAATTATTGTTCCGTCATTTAAAGGAAATGATTTTAAGCGGGCACTTTTCTACACAAGCGCCACACTTTATACAGACATTCGAGTCGATTACATGGGCGACCTTTTTCTCGCCCTTTATTGCGTTTACCGGGCAAACGCGCGCGCACGCACCGCATCCGATACATTTTTCCGGGTCTATTACGACGCGTCTTAAGGATTTACATACTCCTGCGGGACATCGTTTCTCGGTAATATGCGCCTCGTACTCATCCCTGAAATGTCTTATCGTGGAAAGAACAGGATTTGGCGCCGATTGTCCTAATCCGCATAAAGCTGTCGCTTTAATGCTTTCTGCCATCGTTTGGAGTTTTTCGATGTCCCCCGGTTCTCCCTTACCTTCGGAAATCCTTGTTAAAAGCTCAAGCATCCTTTTTGTTCCTATGCGGCATGGGGGACATTTGCCACAGGACTCGTTTACGGTGAAACTTAAGAAGAATTTTGCTATGTCAACCATGCAGTTGTCCTCGTCCATGACAATGAACCCGCCCGACCCCATCATGGAACCAATTTCGACCAGCGAATCAAAATCAATAGGCGTATCAAGCTGTGANTCAGGTATACATCCGCCGGAAGGTCCGCCCGTTTGGACAGCTTTAAATTTCTTCCCTCGGGGAATACCGCCGCAGATGTCGTAAATGACTTTTCTGATTGTTGTTCCAAGCGGCACTTCCACGAGGCCGGTATAGTTTATTTTTCCCCCAACCGCGAAAACTTTTGTGCCGGGTGAGTTCTCTAAACCGATTTCCCGGAATTTTCCGGCGCCTCCGGCAATAATGAACGGAATATTCGCGAATGTTTCAACATTGTTCATAACGGTTGGTTTTGCGAAGACGCCTTTTTCAACTGAAAACGGGGGTCTTGCCCTCGGCTCGCCGCGATTGCCTTCAATTGACGTCATCAAGGCTGTGCTTTCACCGCAAACAAACGCGCCGCCTCCCCGGATAATGCTTAGTTTTAGTCTTTTCCCGCTGCCCATTACAGAATCACCTAAAATTCCGGCGGCTTCCGCTACGTTAATTGCCTTTTGGACATATTTCAAGGCAAGCCGGTATTCGTCCCGGATGTACAAAAACCCTTCGTTTGAATCAACTGCAAGAGCGCAAATAGCCATGCCTTCAATCACCGTATGCGGGTCGCCTTCAAGAATTGAACGGTCCATAAACGCTCCCGGGTCGCCCTCGTCTCCATTACAGACAACATACTTGGGATAATCGTTTACTATTGCCGACCCGCGCCATTTTCGCCCTGTATAAAAGCCTGCGCCTCCGCGTCCGCGAAGTCCTGACGCTTCCACAATTTTAATTATTTCGTCCGGCGTCATGTTAAGCGCCATTTTTAACGCCTCATAACCTCCGCGCTTACGATAGTCATCAATTTCATCAGGATTGATTTCCCCTATATTACGAAGCGCAATTTTGTGCTGAGACGCATAGAATGGGATATTACTTTTACTGATATATGATTTACCATCTTTATCTTTATAAAGCAAACGTTCAACAGGCTCCCCGCCAAAGCTTGCAACGATATCATGAGCGTCTTCCTTCTTAACTTTGTAATACGAAATGTCATCGGGCACTATCTTTACAACCGGTCCCTTCTCGCAAAAACCATCGCAGCCTGTTTGTTTAACAATAGTTTCAACAATGGCGTCCGAGCTGCTCTCTTCGAGTTCACGCCGCAACGATTCCGCCACCTCAAGACCGCCGTTTGCTATACAGCAAGGCCCGCAGCAAACTAAAATAGTCCTGTTTATAACGCCGTTTTCGTTTTTCATATTGCTTGTATTCACTTCCTCTATACTTTTCAGGTTACTCATCATCTAATCTTTATATGATGACAGAACCTCTTCGACCTTATCCGGAGACATTTTGCCGTAAAAATCTTCATTTACCGTCATAACGGGCGCCAGTCCGCATGCACCGAGACAATACACTTTTTCAATTGAGAATGTTCCGTCCTTCGTTGTTTCGCCCGCGTCTATTCCCAGATTTTGCTTAACTGCATGCAACACATTTTCGGCGCCCTTTACATAACACGCCGTCCCCATGCAAGCTGAGACTTTGTTTTTACCTTGCGGAACCAAAGAAAAACGCGCATAAAAAGTTATTAATCCGTATATTTCTGTTGGCGGAATCCTTAGCTCTGCCGCTATAAGGTCTTGCGCACCCTGGGGTATATAGCCATAATGCTCCTGCACTTCGTGCAATATCGGCATTAACGCCATTTTTTTGCGCCCGAAGCGCTCTATCAATTCTTTTACCTTATCGTAATTCTCCATTGTTCCTCCTGTTTTATCTGAAAGCTGTTATTTCTCCGGAAGAGCTTCCTGCGTACAGTATGCCGTTGACGAAACAAACCGAGCCGTTTATCTCGAAACCAAGATTTTTTGACCACCTAACCTGACCGCTGTTGGTTTCAATAGCGTAAAGAGTACCGTCTCCGCCGCCGGCAAATAAAAGGCCGTCTGTTGCTATAGGTTTTGCGTTGACTAATCCGCCGCCGATATTGGTATTCCATAAAACGCCTCCGCTGCCTGATATCGCGACAATATTCCCTATGGCTGTCCCTACAAATATTTTCCCGCTGTAAATTTCCGGAGCTGTCGATATCGGCGCTCCGACAAATGTTTGCCAAATGGTTCCTTCGTCCTTTATTCTCACTGAAGATAGTGAGCCGTCTTCGCTGCTGAAATACACAAAATCGTTACTGCTGTTAATTGCCGGAGTGTTAATTGCGCCTCCCGCGCCGCCGCCCCAAAGTTTTTTGCCTGAATTTGCGTCAATTGCTGAAAATAGTGCGTTCTGCTCTCCAATATAGACAACTCCGTTTGAATATTGAGGCGCTGTCAGAAGTGCCATTGAAGCTTGCCAGGCCCAGGAAGTTTCCCCGTTTGCGGCATTTATTGCGAATAATCTCCCGCTGCCGTCGCCTATAAATATTTTTCCTCCCCCGCCCGCCGGACCGCCGGTAAAAGTTCCGCTTCCGTCCTGTCTGTTTGGTTGGCGTTTCCATATCAAATTCCCGTTCTTTTTATTAAACGCGCACAATACGCCGTTGCGTCCTGCGCATATAACGTAATTATCAATTATTGCCGGTTTACCGACAACTGTTCCCTCAATTGTCTGCGACCATAATTTATTTCCGTTCTCCGCGTTTAGTGCGTGTACAAAACCGTTTTCATCACCCAGGTATATAATTCCTTCATTGAATACAATATCAGTTGTTATCGCAGCTTCAACAGCCGCTTTCCAAATTTCATTACCCGACCACGCCAAAGCTATAGAAGATGTAAAAAAAACAAAAAAGATTGCTAATGACAATTTTCTTGACATAATTATCACTCCTTAATTAATGTTACCAAGGGAAACCGGTATGTAATTGAAGCCCAAATTTTGTATTGAGGTATGCAAGAATATCCAATCCATATAACAGCGCAATGTAACCGCCTATTGCCAGATAGGGGCCAAGCGGCATAGTTTGTTTTTTTCCCCATTTGACTTTTCCGCGACACATTAAATAAACTACCCCTAGCCCGCCTGCCATTAATCCTATGTAAAACGCAACAATAACCAGTTCCCATCCGACAAACCCGCCAATGCCGCTCATCAGGAAAGCGTCTCCCCATCCCATTCCGCCACGGGAAATAAGTATTATAAGAGCGAATATGCCAAATCCCAGCACAGCCCCATAAACGCCGTTCAATAGAGATGGAATTCCCCCTGACAGTCTGAATAAAAAAGCCGGAACGAGCATTCCCAGTGAAAAAATGTCGTAAATATACCCTTCTTCATAATCTGTGAGCGCGCTTATAAACAGTAGAAAAGTTGCTGTTAAAGAAACTGCGAAAGCGTACGAAAAATTCCATTTCGCGAGCAGCAATCCGCTCATCGCCGCGCCAATTATTTCAGTTACAAAATATCTCATGCCTATGAATTTTCCGCACCCCCGGCAGCGTCCGCGTTGAATTATAAATGAAATTAATGGGATAAGTTCTATAGTGGACAGAATTTTGCCGCATTTTTTACATGACGAACGCTCTTTTCCCCACCATGAGCGTCCCGAAACGCTTCTTTCCGCCACAACATTAACAAATGAAGCTAAAAATGCGCCAATTACTGCTCCTATCAAAAATAGATTTAAACTCATTTTTTCCCCGTTGTGTAGCGTTCCTGCCCATATGTTACCGGTCCTTGCTTACGGGAGCTGCTTGCCTTCAGGTCGGCTGAAGCTTTCAAGAGCTCTTTTTTTAACCTGTCTTTTTCTTCGTCAATATCATTTTCATCTGATTTTGCATGAGGCAAATCTCTGTTGAGATAACCACAATTCACTAATCCCTGAACATATTTGATTGGAAGTTTAAGCGCATCAGCTATTTCTCCAACATCCAGATGAGGGTTATTACTGTCGCGAATAAAAGATCGAACGGTAGGATATATTTCATCAAGATATTTATAACAATCCTGGCACACTCTGACTCCGGTTGAAGAAAAAAGTCTGCGGCAAAGCTTGCATTCTCTCATTAATGCTCCTGCCATAAATTACCCCTCCTTAATGAACCAAATTAATGTTATTATACCTATCATAATCATTAAGTACAATATAGGGGAGGTTGCTTTGATGAAACCTGTAGTAGTTGATCATATTGGAATAGCGGTCAAAAGTATTCAGGAATCATTGAAATTCTGGGAGGATGCTCTTGGAATTAAATGCCATGGAGTGGAGGAGGTAGTTGAACAAAAAGTTAAAACAGCATTTCTTCCGATAAAGGATACAGAAATTGAACTTCTGGAAGGTACTTCTGAAGATAGTCCGGTTTCCAAATTCATTGAGAAAAAAGGAGAAGGGATTCACCATCTCGCCATCAGGGTGGATAATCTCGAAGAAGCTCTTGAAGAATTAAAAAGTAAGGGCATGAGACTTATAGATGAAAAACCTCGTAAAGGCGCAGGCGGAGCTTTAATAGCTTTTATCCATCCGGCAGCTACAGGTGGAGTTCTCCTTGAGCTTTCTCAAAGATAAGAAAAATATAAACAAATTTTATGCTAAACTGTTAAAATTGTTTATTACTTTCATTAAAAAATTACCGCACGGAATTGTTATTAGAATTGGTTCTTTTTTAGGCGTTGTGTTGTGGTTTTTTAGTTACAGGCGCGTAAGCAGGCTTGAAACATATTGCGTTAGTTCTCTTGGGCTTGGAGTCACGCTATCCCGTAAAGTAATTAAGGATTCTTACGCTAATATGGGCCGCTTGGTTTGTGAGTTTTTTAGTATAAAATCTCGCGAGGAAGTTCCTAAGTTAATGTCGCTTGTTGGAGAGGATAACCTGCGTGAAGCTTTAAAAAAAGGTCGGGGCGTAATTATCATGACCGCGCATTTAGGAAATTGGGAAATTGCCGCTGCGGCAGGATGTTATCATGGCTATCCTTTACACGTTATCTATACTCCACAGAGGAATACTGCCGGGGTTGAAGATGTTCTCCGCGAGCAGCGCGAGAAAATAAGCGGAATAGGATTCATTTCCAGTGATAGAACCGGTATGAAGGAAGTGTTCAGGGTTCTTGAACGGGGTGAGATTCTTGTTATTTTGCAAGATTTAGACGCAAGGGCGGATGGAGTTGAATCTGAGTTTTTTGGTCTGCCTGCTAAAAGTCATATTGGTTTATTTAAACTGAGTAAGCATTTTAATTGTCCGGTAATTCCAGGAAGAGCTGTCAGAGACGAAAAAGGCGAGAGTTTTTATATTTTTTATCCGCAATTATCACTGGATGAAGATATAGAAAAATCTATCCGTATATGTAATAATATCTTGGAATCATGGATAAGGGAGCATCCGGATCAATGGATGTGGATACTTGACAGATGGAAGTCTATGTATGATGCTGTTAGGAATAGACCCTGGAAATAATAAATGTGGATGGGCGCTTGTCAATTCTGATAGTTCATTATACGCGTCAGGTATAATTCCATCACATATTCCTGTTGAGTGGATTAACGCATTAGCATTAACAGGTGAGTCAAGAATAAATTTGTTACAGCCATGGATTATAGAAAAACCGGATTATTTTTCAAATGAACCTGTCTCATATATAATATTAGGAACGGGTACAGGGAGCAAAAAAGTTGAAGAACAGTTATTAAACTATCGCTCTGGATTAAGAATAGTCTTAGCAGAGGAGAAATTTACCACCTTAGAGGCTCGTGATTTTTTCTGGAAACTGCATCCGCCAGGAGGCTTTCGTAAGTATTTACCAATATCACTATTAACGCCACCTCGTGATATTGATGATTTAGCTGCATGGGTTATAGTATTGCATAAGATTGAAACAGAAAAGGGAGAATAGATTATGGTTGACATGGACAAACTGGTAGTGCTTGTGAACTCATTTGGTTCAGCGCTTGTTTCCGTTAGCGGGGAACTTGGAGTAAGTGTTAATCTTAATAAATCTCAAGTCACTCAAGGAGTTAAAGTGCACGACGTTTGCGCGGCTTCCTTAATAGGAATAGTTGGCGGCGGGATACAGGGAACAGCAATAGTAATGCTTGATAAGAATAGTTTTGTAACGGTAATCAATGCTATGTCGGGTGGTATGATAAAGCCAAGCGTTGATGACGCAATTTCAATGAGCGTTATTGGAGAGCTTTCAAATATGGTTAGCGGACGCGCGTTGATACATTCGGCAATACCAGGTATTGATGTAACCCCGCCTCAACTTATAGCCGGCGATAATATACGCAATGTCCCAAGTCAGGCGCCTGGAATTCGTTGCTTTACATTACCATTTACAATACAGAACAACGATACTATGTTGTATCTTGTTTTATCTTTTCATATCAGTAAGTAGGGAGATGAATAAGCATGAATACTAAAATAATTGACAGAAGTGCGGATTTAAGCGCGAGCTTGAGAGAGTATATGGAAAGCAAAGTTGTTAAGCTGGAAAAGTTTTTCAGCCGCATTTCTGATGCTCAAATATTGATAACTTCCCACAAAAATATGTATTCAGTTGAAATTACAGCAAATGCAAATGGCGTGATGCTACGCGGGGAAGACAGAAGCCAGGATATGCGTAAATCTTATGACCTGGCGTTAAAAAACCTGGAAAAGCAGATAAAACGCCGGAGCAGTTATCTTAAAGATAAAGCTCATTATAACAATAATAATGAGATTTTTTCTTTTAACCTTGAAGGCGACTATGAAGCTGATGATAACCATTTTGACGATTTAGGCGTTGTCAGGGTAAAGAAAATACCGGTACGGCCAATGGAAACAGAAGAAGCAATAATGCAAATGGATCTTTTAGGACATGAGTTCTTTATGTTCCTTGAAGCTCTATCTGGAAAAATGAATGTAATTTACCGCCGTAAAGACGGTGGTTATGGTCAAATTCAACCAATAGACTAGTAGAATAGAATATTTGCAGAGGCGTGTGACGGCCATTGTAGGGGCGGCAATCTGCCGCGCGGGAGCGCGGGCTGCGCGAACGCCGGCCAATTAACGTTGTAGGGGCGGCAATCTGCCGCCCGAGAGCGCGTACTGCGTGGACGCCGGCTAATTAACGTTGTAGGGGCGGCAATCTGCCGCCCAGGAGCGGTGCGAAAATTGTCCCGAAGGGACGGGGG